>Ga0208695_1002754_pt1 | contig 12425 bp, 5 predicted proteins | sample AD_UKC111_MetaG_FD_184449 | JGI IMG/M metagenome (GOLD analysis project Ga0208695, IMG submission 184449) | Active sludge microbial communities of municipal wastewater-treating anaerobic digesters from Hong Kong - AD_UKC111_MetaG (SPAdes)... | ecosystem: Engineered > Bioreactor > Anaerobic >... | reverse complement strand
ATATTGTTGATCGGGAATTAACTGATGAAGAATTCAGAACTAAAATATCAGTTGCTTTTGATAGATGGCTAGGGAAAACAGAATGAAGCACGTTTTAGTATGATGTCCTATTCTAATTGACGCTTACTTTTAGACAATATACACGTCATTTATATTACAGTTTTATACTTAAGCCTGTACAATTTTTTTATTAATAGGTATAATTAAAATATCGAAAAAGTGGACCAGAAAGAAGGAAAAGTATGGTTGAAGAGTTAGAATACAAATCCACAATTAAATCAAGACCGTTCCTTTTCAGGGAAACGAAAAAGGCTGCAGAACTTATAAATAAAGGTTTTAAGGAATTTGAGATAAAAGAAAAAGCAAAAAAAGATAACATATTTCAGGTAAACACAGAAACGCGCAGAAGCGAAATTGCGTCAATAGTGCTGCAGAGACTAAAGGCTATTGATGACTTTTTGATTGAAAAAATAGTAAACGGTGATATAGAAACGAGCAAGCAGGTGGTTATCTACTCTATTATGAAGACTGATAGATTATTCTTTGAATTTATGTATGAGGTGTTTAGAGAAAAGATATTACTTCGGGATTTAACATTGCAGGATAAGGATTTTAATCTATATTTTAATAGAAAGAAAGAGCAAAGCGAACGGGTGGCCTCATGGGATGACTACACCTTCTATAAATTGAAACAGGTATATATTCGTATCCTATTTGAGGCTGGTTTTATAAAAGACCAAAAAAAGGACAGGGAAGTTGTTAAGCCAATTATTGAAGAAGAAGTGGTTCAGCATCTTAAAGAGATTGGAGACACAAAATACCTTAATGCACTGATGGGAGAGATGTAAGTGAAAACTATTTACCAAAGGCTTGATGAAATCATACAGCGGATTACGAAAGAATCGTTTAGAGAAAATACAGGACTTGGGAATGAAATAGGATACTATATATTCGATTATGAGCCAAGATATGAAATGCTTGTAAGAGAGCATGTGCGTTTTCTTAAACAGAAGATTAATGACGGAGATTATGGTTTTCATATAAAGGAATTTGATTTGTATGAAATCATGCTGGAACTTCTTGAGACAAAAGGTTACCTTGAGAAGAACTTTAAGATGGAACAGGTAAAGGGTAGTGAATTTGTATTTAATGCTACTAAAAGAGCATTAAGACTTACTGAGAAAGATGACCTTATAATTCAATATATAAAGGATAGGGTAGTAAAAGGAGATGTAGTATTTATAACCGGTGTGGGGAAAGTATGGCCGATTATACGCTCACATACGGTATTAAATAACCTTCATCAGGTTTTGGACGAAGTACCTGTAATTATGTTTTTTCCGGGAGTATATGATGGACTTGAACTGGTGCTTTTTGAAGAAATTAAGGATGACAACTATTATAGAGCATTTAAGTTGGTTGATAGATATTAGCGGAAGTTAGGCTCATAAAATGGGGAGGGATTAAACATGTTAATAAAAGATATGTTTAAAAAACCTATTGATAGAGATATCAAGGGTGTTATTAAGGTAGGACAGGACGATGACAGCAATGTACAGCAGGAACTTGAAGAATATGTTGTCACGAGGGAACTGGCAAAGCATTTTGACACTTTCTTTGAAGCATACAAAAAAGGAATAGTAGGTACTACTGACAAAATGGGAGTGTGGATTTCCGGTTTCTTTGGAAGCGGTAAATCCCATTTTCTTAAAATACTTTCCTATCTTCTTGAGAACAGAGAAGTTGAAGGAAAAAGAGCAATTGAATATTTCAACGACAAGATACAAGACAATGTGGTTCTTGCTGATATGAAACTGGCCGGGGACACTTCAGCCGATGTAATCCTATTTAACATAGATTCCAAGAGTGATTCTGATTCAAAAGCCAACAAAGATGCCATAGTAAAAGTATTTAATAAAGTATTCAATGAAATGCAGGGTTTTTGTGGCTCTATGCCCTGGATAGCAGACTTGGAAAGACAGATGGTAATAGATGGGGTATATGAAGATTTTAAAAAAACCTTTAAAGATATATCAGGAAGAGAATGGGTAGATGCAAGGGAGGATTTCTACTATGAAGAAGATGCCATTGTAGAAGCCCTGTCTAAGAGTACCAAGATGAGTCCTGAGGCAGCAAGGAATTGGTATGCAAAAGCAGAAGAAAGTTATACTTTAAGCGTTGAAAAGTTTGCAAGACGAGTAAGAGAATACATAGAAAGAAAAGGCAAGAACCACCACGTTATTTTCCTCGTAGATGAAATAGGACAATATATCGGAGATAATTCTCAACTGATGCTGAATCTTCAAACCGTTGTAGAAGATTTGGGAACTGAATGCGGTGGCAAAGCCTGGGTTATTGTTACAAGCCAGCAGGATATTGATTCTGTTACAAGAGTAAAAGGCAATGATTTTTCCAAGATTCAGGGCAGGTTTAATACCCGCCTTAGCCTTTCCAGCGCCAATGTTGACGAAGTAATCAGAAAAAGAATACTTCTAAAAGATGATGTAGCAAAGGATACATTAAAACTCCTTTATGAGAATAAAAATTCCATACTTAAAAATCTTATTACTTTCTCAGCAGATACGCCGGAGAAAAAGGTATATAAGGATAGTGAGGATTTTGCAGAATGCTATCCTTTTATACCGTATCAATTCAATCTTCTTCAGCAAGTGCTGACTTCTATAAGGATACACGGGGCATCCGGTAAGCATCTGGCAGAAGGGGAGCGCTCCATGATTAGTTCCTTCCAGGAGTCTGCCATAAAATATATGAACAGTGAAGAAGGAACATTAATACCCTTTTCAGCCTTTTATGATACCATTGAAGCCTTCCTTGATTCCAATATCAGGACGGTTATTATTCATGCCCAGGAAAATGGCAATTTGAATGATTTTGACGTAGAACTTTTGAAAGTTCTCTTTATGATTAAATATGTTAAGGAGATACCTGCAAACATAGAAAATCTGGCTACTCTAATGGTATCTCATATAGACGAGGATAAGATAGACCTCAAAAAGAAAATAGAAGAATCTCTAAAGAGGCTGGTAAAGGAAACCCTTGTCCAAAAAAACGGAGACCAATATATCTTCCTTACCCATGAAGAGCAGGATATCAATAGGGAAATAAAGAACATTAGTGTGGATTTGGGAGAGGTAATTCAAAAAATTTCCGAAATCGTCTTTGAGGAAATCTATCCAGATAAGAAATATAAATATTCTTCAAGGTACAACTTTAGTTTTAACCAGGTTGTAGACGATAGATTTTTCAGGGGCAATCAGGGAAATGATATTGGTCTTAAAATTATTACCCCCTATTATGATACTGGAGTAGAACTTACGGATAATGAACTAAAACTAATGACTATGAGGGAAAATAATTTAATTGTTAAACTTCCCAATGATACTACTTTCCTTGACGAAATGGAGGAAGTATTGAAAATTGAAACCTTTCTGCGTAGAAAAGGAGGAACTTCCCTTACTCAGAAGATTGAAGAAATCAAGGACAGAAAAAGAAGGGAACTTGTTGAACGCAAGGAGAGGGTAAAATTCCTTCTGACTGAAGCCATCAGGAATGCGGATATGTATGCCAATTCCCAGAGGCTTGAGGTTAAGGAAAAGCACCCTGTTGACAGGATAAATGACGGGTTTAAGTTGCTTATTGAAGGAATATATACGAAACTTGGTTATATTACATACTTTACTACCACCAAAGATTTATACGATATATTTGCAGATAATGAACAGATTACATTAAATGGTGTTGAAGCCCCAAATAAACTAGCCCTTGATGAAATGGCAGGTTATATAGAAAGAAATACCACAAGAAGTATTCCTGTAACCATGAAAACAATCCTTGGTATATATGGAAAAGCCCCTTATGGATGGCTTGAGGAGGATATTGAATGGCTGGTTGCCAAACTGTTTAAGGCACAGGAAGTGAAACTGCAATTAAACAGCCAGTACCTTGATGTTCAGGATAGGGAGATTGTCAAATATCTTACCAAGAGGGATTATGCCGATAGACTTCTTATTGAAAAGAGGATAAAGGTACCTGCACACCAGATTAGCAATGTCAGAGAACTATGCAAAGAACTGTTCAATATTACTGCTGTTCCTTCTGATGAAGATGGACTTATGAGAAGATTTAAAGACCTGGCAAGGGATGAAATTGCAAAAATTAATGAATTGCTGGTTTACTACAAACAGGCCAAATATCCTGGACAGGATATTTTAGAAGAAGGAAAGAAAACATTAGAAAAGGTCTGCAAAATCAATGATGCAAAAGAATTTTATGATGAACTTCAAAGAGAGAAAGATGTACTTCTGGATTATGCTGATGATTCCGTAGATGTTAAGAAATTTTTTGACAGCAACCAGAAGGACTTCTTTGACAAGGCGGTTCACAAGATAAATGTATACAACAGCAACAAGACCTATGTATTGGATAAAGAAGTCATAGACCTGGTAGCACAAATGCAGAAAATTGTTGAAAGCCGTGAACCATATTCCGATATTCATAAATTGCCCGGCCTTATTGACAAGTTTGTGTCCAGATTTACAGAACTGCTGGAAGAGGAGTGCAAACCTGTAAGACAGGTGATTGAGAGTGATTACAGCAAGGTTCTTGAGGAATTGGATAAGTACGAATTAAAACCTGTACTTTTTGACAGGTTCAAAGCCAGATTCGATGACCTCTTAAACAGGTTGGAGCGTGCCAACAACTTCTATGAAGCCATAGCAATGAAAGAGGAAAGCGACAGGCTTAAACTAAGATGCTTTGATGAGATTGCTGAGGAACTTGCAAAAAGGAAGCCTGCTGAACCTCCAACAACACCTGAAGAACCGGACAAGCCAACAGTAATAAACGACCCGCCGAGAAAGTATAAGAAGACAGTAAACATCAGTATTGCCAACATCCTGCATGGCGCAAAAAGCATTGAGAGTGAAGCCGACATAGAGGATGTTGTAAATGAAATAAGGAACAGGCTAAAAAGAGAGTTGAAAGACGACGTTATTATTAAACTTGTATGATGGAGGCAGTGACATGGATAAAACAGCAATAAAAAATTTTGCAGTATGGGCGAGAAAGAAACTTATTGAAGATATAAAGCAGAAGGCTTATGAGATAGGAATAAGCGAGAAGGAAATAAAAGAGCCACAAGTCTCTACATCCGACACTATGATAATAGGAGACAGGACCTTGAATAAGGCTGAAATGGAACAAAGAAAGAGCCTGGTGTCGAGAATAAAGGAAAAAGGATTTAATAATGTGATAGAGGAAGTGGCATATACTTGGTTTAACAGGTTTATTGCCCTGCGTTTTATGGAAGTCAATGAATATCTTCCTACAGGTGTCAGAGTGTTGTCATCTATTGAACCAGGCAAGAAGGAGCCAGATATTATTAAAGAAGCACTTAATATCGACCTTAATATAGACAGAGAACTAGTGTATACATTGCAGGACGACAATGATACTGAGACCCTTTATAGATATCTTCTTGTAAAGCAGTGTAATGCCTTAAAAGAAATCCTACCGGGACTATTTGAAAAGATTGAAGATTATACCGAAATTCTGTTGCCTTCAAACCTCCTTGCTGAAGGGTCTGTTATAAGACAACTGGTAGACAGTATACCCGAGGAGGATTTCAAAGACCAGGTTGAAATCATCGGTTGGATGTATCAGTATTACATCTCCGAGAAAAAGGATGAGGTATTTGAAGGGCTTAAGAAGAACATCAAGATAACTAAGGAGAATATTCCTGCTGCTACCCAGTTGTTTACTCCTGACTGGATTGTCAAATACATGGTGGAAAACTCCTTGGGGAGACTATGGCTGGAAGGACATCCTGATGAAGAATTAAAGAGCAAATGGAAGTATTACCTTGACGAAGCGGAGCAGGAACCTGAAGTTCAGAAACAGTTGGAAGAAATACGGGCTAAAAGCAGAAATATAAGGCCGGAAGATATTAAGGTATTGGACCCTGCTATGGGCAGCGGTCATATTTTGGTGTATGCCTTTGATGTGCTTTATGATATCTACAAGAGTGCGGGATATTCCGAAAGGGATATTCCAAGGCTTATTCTTGAGAACAACCTGTATGGACTGGATATAGACGACAGGGCGGCTCAACTTGCCTATTTTGCAGTTATGATGAAGGCAAGGAGCAAGAATAGGAGGATATTCAGGGAAAAGGTAAATGTTAATGTATGTGCTATACAGGAAAGCAATGGCTTCTCTAGAGAGGCTATCGATTATCTTGTAAATTCTGAGGAAACCGAGATAGAGAAGCGGGTGCATAGGGAGGATGTAGAGTATCTTATAAATGTTTTCCATGATGCTAAGGAGTATGGCTCTATCCTTGAAGTAAAGCCTATTGATTTCGATGCTATTGAGAGAAGATTAGAAGAGATAAGGAATGGGGGTACTCAGAATTTATTTGAGTTTCAACATAGGAATATAATCCTTGAAAAGATGCCGGCATTGGTTAAGCAGGCAAGGATTATGAGTCAGAAGTATGATGTGGTGTGTACTAATCCGCCGTATATGGGATATAGTGGATATAACGAAAGGTTATCTAGTTACATAAAGGACAACTATACTGGTAGTTATAATGATTTATTTGCGGTATTTATTGAAAAATGTTTATCTTTGTCTAGTAACTATATTGCAATGATAACACAACATTCATGGATGTTTTTAAAGGGGTATAAGCAGTTAAGAGAGATGTTATTAAGTAAAAATAGTATAACAAACTTAATCCATCTAGGTCCACGTGCGTTCCAAGAGATTAGCGGCGAGATTGTTCAATCAGTAGCATTTGTAATCAATAATAAAAAGGTATCCAGTTACAAAAGCAAATTTATAAGATTGGTTGACTATAAAAAGGCGGAATTAAAAGAGCAGGAGTTTTTTAACATCTATAATTATTATGATAATTCCTGCGATAATTTTCTAATGTTAGAAGACAAGACAATATCATATTGGGCGAGCGATAGAATTTATGACTTACTCTCGAATACAAATAGTCTTAAGGAATTTTCATATATTCATGAAGGATTAAAAACTCGTGATAATGAAAGATTTCTAAGATTATGGCATGAAGTTCTTTTCAACAATTTCTATAACTGGAAACCATATAGTAAAGGCGGTAGTTTTAGAAAATGGTATGGAAATAATGAATACGTAATTGATTGGAAGGAAGACGGAAAAGATATAAAAGAATTTCCTAAAGCAAGTGGAACAAACAATCCATATTTTTTTAAAGAAGTTATTACGTATTCTGCTGTTAGCGGATACAAATTTTCTACAAGGGTAATAAAAAAATCAATTTTCGGTGGAGGCGGTTCAGGAATTGCTAATATAGAAACAGACAAATTTCATTATTTGTTAGGATTGCTGAACACTAAATTAATAAATGAAATACTAATTTTACTGAGTTCAACCATGAATTATGAAGTTGGCACAGTTGGACAAATACCAGTTAAATTAAGTACAGCATATAACAATTTAATTTCAAATATAGTAAAGCAATGTATTTGTATTAGCAAATTAGACTGGGATTCCTTTGAAACTTCCTGGGACTTTCAAAGACACCCATTGCTTACTCACAAAGGTAATAACACCACCATAGAAAAGACCTTCAATAACTGGGCAGTCTTTACCCAAAAGCAGTTTAACCAACTAAAAGTCAACGAAGAAGAACTAAACCGAATTTTCATAGATATCTATGGCTTGCAGGATGAACTTACACCAGATGTTGATGATAAAGATGTGACAGTGCATAGGATTTATAATACTAAAGATGATATTCCGGAAAGTATGAAAGGTAGCAATTATGTACTAACAAGAGAAGATGCAATTAAATCCTTTATATCCTACGCAGTAGGCTGTATGTTTGGACGATACTCAATTGACTCAGGAGGCCTTATTTATGCCGGTGGAGATTTTAAAGAAAAGTGGAAATGTGAGAATGGGCAGTGGAAAGTAAGAAAGATAGTAAAAGATGAAGAAGGAAAAGTAGTCGAGGATACGTGGGTAGACGCTACTTTTGTACCTGACATGGACAATGTCCTACCCATTACTGATGATGAATACTTTGAGGATGACATTGTCATCAGATTTGTTGAGTTCCTCAAGGTCACATTTGGAGAAGATACTTTGGAAGAAAACATGGACTACATTGCCGATACATTAGGAAGAAAGTCCTCTGAGACTGCACGGCAGGCTATTAGAAGATACTTCCTCAAGGAATTTTACAAGGACCATGTGCAGGTATATCAGAAAAGACCTATTTATTGGCTTTTTGATTCTGGTAAGCAGGATGGTTTTAAAGCCCTCATCTATATGCACCGCTATGACGAGTTTACTGTGGCAAGGGTGAGAACCGACTACCTGCATAAGTTACAAAAATCCTATGAAGCGGAGATTAAGAGGCTGGATATTATTATTGATTCCAATGTATCTCAAAGAGAGAAAACCAATGCAAGAAAGAAAAAGGAACAGATACTGAAGCAGATGGAAGAGTGCTTGCAGTATGACCAAGTAATCGCTCATGTTGCAAATCAGAGAATAAAGATAGACCTAGACGATGGTGTAAGTGTAAACTATGCTAAGTTTCAGGGTATTGAGATGCCTCAGGGCGAAGGCAGGAGGCCATTGAAAGCGGACTTGCTGGCAAAAATTTAGTTAACAGGAGGTTTTCATATGACTATAGATGAAATAAAGAAGATAATCCAGAACGGGGAAAATTCATATATTGAGTTCAAAGAAGAGGAAATAAAAGCAAAAGAACTGGCCGAGGAGATTGTTGCCTTTTCCAATTCAGAAGGAGGTATGATTCTTATTGGGGTTGATGATGAAGGAAGTATAAAAGGGGTAAAAGATGATAAGATAGAAGAAACGGTGATGAACATATGCAGAAATAATTGTATTCCTCATATTATTCCTTTGTATGAAAGCATAGAGGTGGAAGGAAAGAGGATTGCGGTTATTACTGTCCCTAAGGGACTTAACAAGCCATATTATACTGCTGACCATAAATATTATATACGGGTGGGCACCACAAAGAGGATTGCATCAAAGGAGGAATTGCTGCGGCTTTTCGAGGCAAGCGGAAGTCTCCATTTTGATATTTCTCCCGTTGAAGGAACATCTATCAAAGATTTAAACATCGATATTATTAGAGATTACTTTATGAAGTATAACACATTTGATTTGTTTGAAGAGCCTGAGGAATCTGTAGAAAGGATACTGGTAAATGCAGACATCCTTAAAGAGGCTGATGGCAGAAAACTCTGTACTGTTGGGGGACTGCTGGTATTTGGCAAAAACCCTGAAAAGTACCTTCCACAGAATGGAGTGAGTTTTGCTCATTTTAAAGGCAATGAAATCACGGATGAATTAATTGATAAAAAGATAATAACTGGAAGAATTCAGGATATTGCGGAACAATTGATGGTTGTGATAAAAAATAACATGCTTATCCCGTCGGTAATTAACGGTCTGAAAAGGGAAGACAAGGAAGAATATCCTATGGTTGTTATGAGGGAAGCCATTGTAAACTCGCTGGTGCACAGAAATTACAGCATCAGCGGGTCTAAAATAAGGGTTCTTATGTATGATGACCGTATAGAGTTTAGAAGCCCTGGAAGGCTTCCTAATACGGTAACAATAGAGAAGATGAAGATAGGTGTGTCCTATGCCCGAAACCCTTTCCTTGTTAAGTACATGGAAAATATGAGATATATTGACCAGTTGGGAAGAGGTATACCAATGATACTTAAAAAAATGAAGGAAGCAGGGGCAAAAGAACCATTACTCATGGAGCAGGGAGAAGAGTTTGTTTTGACAATATATAAAGCATAAATAATTGTCTGTTGATGAGGCCATGAATTATTAATTTTTATAGTAGATAGGTGATTTTAATGGATTTAACTCAGGTAAAAATGCTTCTTGAAGATACTTTTAATAAAGAATTGAGTGAAGGGAAGAAACGCCATATTGTTTTCTGGTATGACGGTGATGGGGAATTCAAGGAAGATATAGATGAACTAAATCTTGAAAATGCAAAGATAATTAAATTAAGTAAAAATAGTTATTTTTATGTGAAATATCAATTGGAGAAGGTAGATATGGATTCTAACTATCTTCTCTATGCTCCTTTTGAGAAACCGTCCCCAAAAGAGAATTACTTACTGGATATACTAAAATACAGTATAGAATTTTCTACTGACAAGGCTGCTGTCATCATGAGAGACTTGAATATTTCGGATGACAGTTTAAAGAGCGTGTTTAGGAAATATATAAAGTTCTTTAACAAAAAGGACAGAGAAAAGATTTTTAAAGGATATGAAATAGAAAAGTACACAGAAGAAACAGTGGATTTGGCGGTGCTATCGTCATTGTGCAAACTGCCTTATCCAGATTTTGATGAAGTTTTAAGAGTGCTTTTGATGGAAGAAGATTTGAAGAAAAACAAGTACCTGGAGGCTATCGAGAAGTTTGGAAGATTAGACGTACTGTGGAAACTTGCTGATAAATATTATGGATATAGTGATAAGGAGCCTACTCTTGAGAAACTGGCCGTATTCATGCTGGTTACAAATGTTGCATATTGTCTTAACGGTGAATTGCCTGAAACATGGAGAAAATATGTTTCTGCAAGAAAGGCTGACTGTGTGGTATTCTTGAGCAACTTCATGAACAATTCCCATTACTCTTCTGCTTATGACAGATTGGCATACAGCATGGAATGGAAACTAAAAGTACATGAATATATAGACAACTGGGAAATAGAGGACTATATCAACTGTGACACTTTCAAAGTCTTTGATGAAGCAGTTATAAGGAAACTCACAGAACAACTTCTTTCTGATATTGGAGAGTTTGAAAGGTACAGAGATATTATTCAAGCCAGAAGGACAAAGCATTGGTATAATTTGTTTAAATCCGAATATGAATGTATCTACTGGGCTATCGAATTATTTGACTGCTGGAAGGATGTTAGCCAGGATATACGGCAGTATACCCCTTTAGAGTTTATTAAAAAATATACGGAGCAGTATTATAAACTGGATACTGCTTACAGAAAATTCTATACTTCTTTCGACAGGCTGCAAAACAAGGAACTGCTGGTAGAATTAAGGGATAAGGTTGAAAATACCTATGTTAACGGTTATCTGAATACACTTTCCATTAAGTGGTCTGATAGTCTGGAAACTTTAAACGGGAATTGGACAATTCCCGGTATGATTATGCAGAAAGACTTTTATAATGCGTACATAAAACCATTTAAAAATCGTAAAGAAAGGGTATTTGTCATTATTTCAGATGCGCTTAGATATGAGGTAGCCAGAGAGTTTTGTGATATTCTCAACAAAGAAAGGAAAGGGTCTACGGAAATTGAATATATGCAGGGCTGTATCCCATCCAGTACCCGTTTGGGCATGGCATCCCTTTTACCTCATAAATCTATTACAATAGATGAGGATTATAAGGTATGTGTAGACGGCATATCTTCAGAAGGAACGGATAACAGGAATAAAATTCTAAATAATTATAGCCAGGAGTCAATAGCAGTACAGTTTGTTGATGTCATTGATATGAAGCGTGATGATATGCGTAAAACTTTTGGCGGGAAGGAATTAATATATATCTATCATAATACGATTGATGCCAGAGGGGACAACAGCAAAACCGAAAGAGAGGTTTTTGACGCGGTGGAGGAAGCATTTAAAGAATTAATGCTGTTAATAAATAATCTTGTAAATAATGTTACAGCAACAAATATCATTATTACTGCCGACCACGGATTTATATATAAACGTGGAAACCTTATGGAAAGCGATAAAATATCAAAAGGTTCTATTGAAGATGCTTATGAAAACAGACGTTTTGTATTAAGTACAAATGCTTTAGAATTGGATGGCACCTTAACCTTTGATATGGAGTATTTGCTTGGACCTGATACCAGCCTTAAATATATTTCTCCAAGGGGAGTAAACAGATTTAAAGTGCTGGGGACGGGAGCCAACTATGTACATGGCGGCACATCCTTGCAGGAGATTCTTATTCCTGTAATTAAATTTAAGAATGACAGGAGTAAGGATAGTAAAAACGAAGTGACAAAAGTTGATGTAAAACTTACAAGCATAACCAGAAAAATAACTAACACCATATCTTATTTGGAATTCTTCCAGACTGAGAAGATAGAGGATAAGCGTGTTCCATTGAGGCTTAAAGTGTACTTTGCAGATGAAGATGGCAACCGCATATCCAATGAAAATATAATTATTGCCGATAGCAAGTCTGAAACTTATGAGGACAGAAGTTTCAGAGAAAAGTTTGTATTAAAAAACAGAAAGTATGACAAAACCAAAAAGTATTATCTTATCATGGAAGATGAAGAGGAAACAGTAGAAAAGATA
>Ga0208695_1002752_pt1 | contig 12431 bp, 13 predicted proteins | sample AD_UKC111_MetaG_FD_184449 | JGI IMG/M metagenome (GOLD analysis project Ga0208695, IMG submission 184449) | Active sludge microbial communities of municipal wastewater-treating anaerobic digesters from Hong Kong - AD_UKC111_MetaG (SPAdes)... | ecosystem: Engineered > Bioreactor > Anaerobic >... | reverse complement strand
CAACTGATAGTTGAGTTATACTCTAAATAATAAATAAAATGGCAATATTAGCATTTCAAAAACCCGATAAGGTGATAATGCTTGATGCAACTGAGACGTTTGGTCGTTTTGAGTTTCGTCCGCTGGAGCCTGGTTACGGTATCACAATAGGGAACGCACTACGCCGAATTCTTCTTTCATCTTTGGAAGGGTATGCAATAACTTCGGTCAAGATTCATGGAGTTGATCATGAATTTGCCACAATCCCCGGAGTAATTGAAACCGTTGTAGATATAATACTTAATTTAAAGCAAATTCGTTTTAAACGAATGGTAGATGGAGAGGACTCAGAGATTGTAAATATTACAGTAAGTGGCAAGGAAAACTTTATTGCTGAAGACATTTCAAAGAAAATATCTTCGTTCAAAGTTTTGAATCCAGATTGGCACATATGTTCCATGGAACCTTCTGTAGTACTTAATATTGAGTTGAGAATAGGCAAGGGAAGAGGTTATGTTCCTGCTGAGGAAAACAAGGTTGAAGATGCCCCTTTCGGGCTTATTCCGATTGATTCTATTTTTACTCCTATAAAGAATGTCAAGTATTCAGTTGATAATTGGCGTGTTGAGCAGAAAACTGACTATGAGAAGCTCAATATAGAGATTACAACAGACGGCTCAATTCATCCGAAAGAAGCTTTGAAGGAGGCTGCAAAAATCCTCATTCACCACTTCATGCTGTTTTCAGACGAAAAGATAACACTTGAAACCCCTGTAGAGATCACAAGCAATGAACTAGATGAAGAGTCTCTCAGAATGCGTCATCTTCTTTTGACAAAACTTGCCGACATGGAGCTTTCTGTTAGAGCCTTGAATTGTCTTAAGGCAGCCGATATTGAAACTCTTGCTGAGCTGGTTTCACTTCAGAGGTCAGAACTAATGAAGTTTAGAAACTTTGGCAAGAAATCGCTTTCAGAGATAGATCAGCTTATTGAGCGCTACAGACTTAGTTTTGGCATGGATGTAACAAAGTATAATATTGAAAAGAAAGTTTTAAAACATGAGGCACAATAAGAAAATTAATCATTTGGGTCGTAAGAGCGGGCACCGGAAAGCAATGCTTGCCAATATGGCGTCATCTCTTATAATTCACAAGAGGATTGAAACAACTGTAGCGAAGGCAAAGGCATTGCGAGAATATGTGGAGCCTTTAATCACAAAATCAAAAGATGATTCAACTCATTCCCGGCGTACAGTTTTTGCTTATTTGAAGCAAAAAGAAGCTGTAACCGAGCTTTTTCGTGTTGTTGCACCAAAAATTGCCGATCGTCCTGGTGGCTATACAAGAATATTAAAAACCGGTTTCAGGGTTGGCGATGCAGCAGACATGGCCATAATAGAGCTTGTTGATTTTAATGAGACAGCTGTAGCAACTGCTAAATCTGAGACTAAGAAAGCAACAACTCGCCGTAGCCGTGCAAAGAAGAGCACTGACGCTGTTGAAGCTTCTGAGCCGGCAGCAGAGGCAAACTTGAATGCAAAAGCAGAGGCAAAACCAAAAGTTGCACCTAAGGCAAAAGCTCCTAAAGCTGAGGTTAATGAGGTTAAGCCTGCAGCTGAAGAGAAAGCAGAATAATTGCAATAAAAATTCTTTAAAAAAGCCGGCTAATACAATGAACTGCACCCCAAAAGTTATTGTCCAACTTTTGGGGTGCAGTTCACAATAAGGTCGCCTTTTTTGTTATATTTGTTTCAGACTAAAGGGTGAATGATGTTATTTAGATTGTTCATGTCTATCTGTTTTCAATTATAGCTGTTGTTTCTTATTGTAAAAAAAGATTTTGGTGTATTTGTAATATGAATCATAATTAAAGAAGTTTGTGCTTCTTCGATTAATTCTGTTCTGGCAGCTACAATTGGTGGAGCTGACAGGATTGAGTTATGTCAAGCGCTCCCATTGGGCGGCTTGACACCTTCAGAAGCTCTCATCTCTTTTTGTCACGACAATCTCTCTATCCCCGTATTTGTTCTGATCCGACCTCGAGAGGGAAATTTTGTCTATAATGAACATGAGACTTCTATTATCATGGAGGATATTAATAATTGCAGAAACAAAGGAGTAGATGGTGTTGTAGTAGGTTTTCCTAGAGAAGATGGCAGGATAGACAGTGATAAACTAAAGGAAGCCGTGAGTCAAGCCGGAAATATGTCTGTCACTTTTATATTGAAGGGATTCTTTCTCCTCATATATCGTTGGAGAAAATAAGAGCATGGAGGCCTTCAATTTTGTCAATGTCTGCACAAATTTTTGCCAATAATCCTGATGGAGAAGTAATTAAACAGTGGTTACTGAATCATATATCAATAAAAAGATGAACTAAATTATTCCAGATGCCCTATATCCCCTGCAGGTGTTTTAAGAACATATTTGTCGGATAGAGTTTTGAGGGATATTTGTTATGTCGCACTTTGCAGAACTTGTGGCATACCAACGAGAATAGACAAAGCTTCTGGTTATATAGAGCAGTACAGAGGTACAAACTGGACTGTGGTGAAAATGGATTCTTCTGAAAAGCAGCCTAAAACTGGCACCCTGGTTTTATCATATCATGCAAGTGGTAATCAATTTCCTCAATATTGGAGTTCTTATACTATTGCTCGCATGGTTGATGGAGAATTTGTATCTCTTGATTTTGAAAATGACAGTCGAGTTGCTTCATTCCCGATTATCCTGGAATTGGAGGAGGGATACTATAGACTATGTTTAGGAAATAGATATACTGATGGAAGAGTACTTGTTCACTGTGATTATTTCAATGTGATTGAAGGGAAAACAGTTGGAAGGAATCTCAAAATTAGAGAGTTGGAAGTAAACAGAATCGTTTACTGCACTCTTAAAGGCGGAGAGATTAATGATGAGTTGTATAAAAGGGGTGGAGCCATATTCTGTTTTATAGACCCTGACAAGGAGCCTGCAAAACATCTCTTGAATGAATTGCCAAAATTCAAAAAAGGTTTTGATAAGTGGGATGGTAAATGTGTCTTTGGCATAAAATTCTTTCTGCTTCGGGGCTCTATTTTAGAGATAATTTTCCTCTGATATTTATTGTAAATAACAGGGGAGAGATAATATTTCATTCTCAAGGATACAAAATAGGTACTGCAGACTTTTTTTATAAATCTTTACTTGCTGAATATTCTTATATTTGCAGTCAATCAAACACAAATCAACAGCATATATGAGTATAAAATTCCGTCTTACAGTAATGAACTTTTTGCAGTTCTTCATATGGGGAACATGGCTTATCTCCTTTGGGGGATACATGATTCAGAAATTAGGTTTTACAGGAGGGACAGTAGGAGCCATTTATGCCACAATGGGGATCTCGTCACTTTTTATGCCCGCTTTGCTTGGGATAGTGGCAGATCGCTGGATGAATGCTGAGAAACTTCTCGGAATATGTCACATTCTGGGGGCAGTGTGTCTATACCTTGCTTCTTCAGTTACAGATCCGGATAAAATGTACTGGATAATGCTTTTGAACAGTTTGGTATTTATGCCGACAATAGCTCTTAATAATTCCGTGTCCTATAATGTAATGGTCAAAAGGGGAATGGATGTAGTTAAAGAGTTTCCTCCGATCAGGGTATGGGGAACTGTCGGATTTATTATTGCCATGTGGATTGTTGATCTGGGTGGTTGGACTTTAAGCCCTATACAGTTGTACATAGGCTCAATGTCATCACTTGTGCTTGGCTTGTATGCTTTTACAATACCTCCTTGCCCTCCTGTAAAAAAAGAAGGTAAGAGGTCTCTTGCTTCTGCCCTTGGGCTTGATGCACTTGTGCTTTTCAAGCAGCAAAAAACAGCAGTATTTTTTCTATTTGCCATGTTGCTTGGAGCAGCACTTCAGATAACCAATACATTTGGATCACCCTTTTTACAGGATTTTGCCAAGAACCCTCAATTCGTTGATTCATTTGCAGTGAAGCATCCGGGGATTTTGATGTCCATATCTCAGATGTCTGAAACTCTTTTTATTCTTGCAATTCCGTTTTTTCTAAAACGTTTTGGCATCAAGATAGTCGTTTTAATGAGTATGTTTGCATGGGTACTGAGATTTGGTCTGTTTGGCATCGGCAATCCTTCTGAAGGTTTTGTGTTCCTTATTTTATCTATGATTGTTTATGGAATAGCATTTGATTTTTTCAATATTTCCGGTTCACTTTTCATAGAACAGGAGACCAAACCTGAAATACGCGCCAGTGCTCAAGGTCTTTTTATGGTTATGACAAATGGAATTGGAGCCACAGTTGGAGGGTTAACCTCGGGTTGGGTGGTTGACAAGTTTACGTCTCCGGGTGGAATACGTGACTGGAGTACTATCTGGTTTGTATTTGCAAGTTATGCTCTTGTTATAGGCATTCTATTTGCCATCTTCTTTAAATACAAGCATAATCCCCAGCCTGCAGCAGAGAGATGAGATACGAAAGAACAGTCAGGGATACCGAAACTTCTGCAACATGTGGTTTGCTTTATACAGATCACGGTGTAATAGAGACGCCTATTTTTATGCCTGTTGGCACAGTCGGAAGTGTTAAGGCAGTTTTTCACAGAGATCTTATTGACGACATAGGTGCGCAGATAATACTTGGGAATACTTATCACTTGTATCTTCGTCCCGGTACTGATATTATAAACAGAGCCGGCGGGATTCACAAGTTTATTTCGTGGAATAAACCTATTTTAACTGATAGTGGTGGTTATCAGGTTTTTTCTCTGGCGGAAAACAGAAAACTGACTGATGAAGGTTGTATATTCAGGTCTCATATTGATGGATCAAAGCACTTTTTCACACCCGAGAATGTGGTTGATATTCAACGATTAATAGGGGCTGACATAATTATGGCTCTGGATGAGTGTCCTCCGGGCAACTCAGACCATCACTATGCTAAAGAATCATTAAAACTCACAAAACAGTGGCTGGAGAGAGGGGCAGTACATTTCGATGCTACGGAACCTCTTTATAATTACAGTCAGGCTTTTTTCCCGATAATTCAAGGCTGTGTATATCCCGATCTGAGGGTTGAGGCAGCTGAACATGCAGTATCTCTGGAAAGAGAGGGATATGCAATAGGAGGATTGTCTGTAGGTGAACCTACAGAGATTATGTATCAAATTCTTGAGCTTTTGGACCCGATTTTGCCCAGGGATAAACCCAGATATCTTATGGGTGTTGGGACCCCGGCCAATATTTTGGAAGGGATTGCGAGAGGTGTTGATATGTTTGATTGTGTCATGCCTACCAGAAATGCAAGAAACGGAATGCTTTTTACATCAGAAGGAGTAATCAACATAAGAAACAGGAAATGGGCTGACGATTTCTCTCTATTGGACGAGAATGGAACGTCTTTTGTTGACAAAACGTATTCCAAGGCATATTTGAGGCATCTTTTTGTTTCTTCCGAGATTCTGGGGGCACAAATAGCTAGCGAACACAATCTTGCCTTTTATTTAAATTTGATAAATGATGCTCGTCTACATATAAAAAAGGGGGATTATAAAATGTGGAAGCAAGTCACAATCAAGAAACTTGAGAACCGGCTCTAATGAAAACTAATTACCATATTTTCAAACTTGACTGGTACATTATAAAAAAGTTTATTGGCACATATCTTTTTATTCTTGCCATAATTATTGCCATAATAATCATTTTTGACATCAGCGAGAAGATAGATGAGATGGTTGAAAAAGAGGCTCCTCTTAAGGAGATTGTTTTTAACTATTATGGTAATATGGTGCCTTATTACATAAATCTTTTCAGCCCATTACTAGTCTTCATCTCTGTTATATTTTTTACCTCCAAGATGGCTGCTAACAGTGAAATTGTTGCAATTCTTGCCGGAGGAGTTAGTTTTAACAGAATGCTTTATCCATACATAATTTCGGCTTTTTTTATTGCGCTTTTAAGCCTTGTGATGAATCTCTTTATTATTCCTCCCGCAAATAGGGTAAGACTTGAGTTTGAAAATAAATATATTAAGGACAAGCCATATGTCGCAGGCAATAATATTCATCTTCAACTTTCCCCGGGAACATATGTTTACATTAAGTCATTCAATACTGCCGACGACAGAGCTTCAAATTTCACTTTGGAAACCATTGAGGGGCGTTCAATCAAGTCGAGGTTAAGTGCGGAAAGTGCTAAATGGGATTCCACCAAACAATGTTGGACACTTCGTAATTATTATATTAGAACTATTCAGGATAACAGAGATAAAATTGTTTCCGGTGATCAAATAGACACCGTAATAAGTCTCAATGTTACAGACTTGAATCAGAGAACCAATATTGTAGAATCGTTTAATATAATTCAACTCAACAAATATATAAAAACGCAAAAAATGAGAGGAGATAAGAGAGTGGCAATTGCTCAAATTGAGAAACATACCCGATTTGCTGTGCCATTCTCGGCTTTTATCCTTACCATCATGGGTGTTTCTTTGTCTTCGAGGAAAACCAGAGGAGGTATAGGTATGAATCTCGGCGTTGGTATTGCACTAAGTTTTATTTATATTCTTTTTCTGAGATTTAGTCAGATGTTTGTGCATTCAGGGATTATGCCGCCCTGGCTTGCCTTATGGGTGCCTAATGTTGTATTTGGAGTTGTGGCTTATTATCTTTATAAAATTGCGCCAAAATAATTTTGCATCAATTATTAACAGGTATTATACTGATTGGCTGTTAAATTTGTTTCTAATTGCCCTGAGCATATCACTTACCATATTATCCAGGTACCATTCAGGCTTCCAACCCCACTCCTCTCTTGCACAAGTGTCGTCAAGTGAATCCGGCCACGAATCTGCAATTGCAGCTTTGACAGGATCTACCTGATAGTTAAATTGAGCTTCGGGCAAATGTTTTTTTATTTCAGCAAAAAGAATTTCAGGAGAAAAACTCATGGCTGTAATGTTGAAACTGTTTCTGTGAACAAATTTGGATGGATCAGCATCCATCAGATCTGTGCAGGCTTTAAGTGCATCGGGCATATAGAGCATGTCCATAAAGGAATTTGCCGGAATAGGACATGTATAACTTCCATTTTTAATAATTTCATAGAAGACTTCTACGGCATAGTCTGTAGTTCCTCCTCCGGGAAGTGTCCCACTTGAAATTATGCCGGGGAATCTGACACTTCTTGTATCAACTCCGAATCTTTCAAAATAATAGTCACTCAAAAGTTCGCCTGATACTTTGCATATGCCATACATTGTATTTGGTCTCATGATAGTATCTTGAGGAGTCTTGACATGAGGAGTGGATTTACCAAAAGCTCCTATTGAACTTGGAGTAAAAAGAGCACAATTAAATTCTCTTGCAATTTCAAGTGAATTTATGAGTGCCCCCATGTTAATTTTCCATGCGAGCTGAGGGTTTTTTTCTCCTGTAGCCGATAAAAGAGCAACAAGATTATATATTCTTTCAACTTTGTGTTGTTTTACAACTTCAGCGTAATTTGAAGGATCTGTAGCATCGAGAATTAATGCTCTTGAGGTGTTTGACAGTTTCTTGACGACATCTGCCTTAATATCTGCTGCAATGACATTGTCTTCACCATATGTTTTTTGAAGGTGAGGAACCAGTTCCGTGCCTATTTGTCCGGCTGCTCCGACAACTAAGATTTTCATACCTTTGTATTCGTTTTTTATATTTTTTGATTTAATAAATGCTGTAAGTGAAACGCTGGCAAATGTATGAAATTTATACCAAATTTGACTTTTTGATTACACTTTTTAACATATTAATTTAATAATCCGACTTGATGAATAGTATAGTTAAAACATGGGCAGAGGAGCTTGGTTTTGTGGCATGTGGATTTGTCAGAGCAAGAAAAATGACTGAAACATTGGCACCACTTAAGGAGTATATTGCCAGGGGTTATAACGCCGATATGGGCTATTTGGCAAGAAACATGGAAGCGAGGATTGATCCTTCACTTCTATTACCTGGAGTAAAAACTGTAATGGTTTTTCTTGCTCCTTACAGGCAGAGAGAAAGTCAGCCTGAGGGATTGCCAAAAATTGCAACCTATGCATGGGGTTTGGATTACCATATAGTTATAAAAAATAAATTATATGAGATTGTAAGAAGAATAAGAAATATAGTTCCAGAATTGAAAGCAAGAGTTTTTACAGATTCCGCACCGATTCTTGAGCGTTTATGGGCAAAAGAAGCCGGTCTGGGTTTTATTGGTAAAAATGGATTTCTTATAAGCAGGGAGCACGGTTTGCATAATTTAATCGGGATTATTCTTGTTGATATTGAGATGGATTATGCTTTTTCTTCAAATATTCAGGGAGGTTGTGGTAGTTGTCACCGATGTCTGGATGCTTGTCCCTCAGGAGCAATTGTTGAACCATTTGTTGTCGATTCTAGAAAATGTATTTCATATCAGACGATTGAAAGCAAAAGAAAGTTTTGTGATGAGGAGTATTGTATTAACAGAAAGGGATATATTTTTGGTTGTGATATTTGCATGGATGTATGCCCATGGGCAAATAAGGCGAAATATTCAGAATGGAATGAATTTGCTCCACTTTTTTCTGAGAAAACAGGCAAAAAAATAGTCGAATTTTCTAAAGAGGAATGGATGGCTCTTTCAGAAGAAGATTTTGCCGAATTATTTAAAAATTCACCGCTGAAAAGGGCAGGTTTGTCAAAAATTAAAGATAACTTAGAACTATGAATTTATAATATTAATATGAAATTTTTCACAAAAGTTAATGTCGAAGATTTTAATAGCCGAATTTCATATAAAGACAAGATTATTTCATTGGGATCATGTTTTGCCAACGAAATAGGGGCAAAACTTAAGGAATCACGATTCGATATTCTTGTTAATCCCTTTGGAGTACTGTACAATCCTGCTTCAATTGCTTCTGCCTTAGAAAGGCTCTCTTCAGGGAACGTCTTCTCAGAAGAAGATATTTTTACCGATGGAGATTTGTGGAGGAGTTTTTACCATGATTCTTTGCATGCAGAATACACAAAAGAGGCGCTTATTAACAAATTAAATACTTCCCTGAAAAATGACTCTATTCACTTTATAACTTCGTCATGGGTACTTGTCACTTTGGGAACAAGAAGAATATATACTCTCAAAAAGAAAAACATTATTGTAAGCAACTGTCATAAACTTCCACAATCCGAGTTTGAAACTGGGCAAATGAAAGTGGATGATATTATTAAGATTTTAGCTCCTTATATAGAGGCTAATCTCGATAAAACGTGGCTTTTTACTGTAAGTCCCGTGAGATATTTAAAAGATGGTGCTCACGACAGTCAGATAAGTAAGGCAACATTGCTCCTTGCTGTTGAGGAGTTGACAAAGTTGTTTTCAAATGTCATATATTTTCCGGCTTATGAAATTTTTATGGATGAGTTGAGAGATTATCGATATTATGCAGAAGATTTAATCCATCCTTCACAGAGCTCTTTAAAATATATCTGGGAAATTTTCAGAGATTCCCTTATAAACAAGGAGAATTATTATCTGCTCGATATGGTGGGAAGACTTAATGACATGAAAAACCATCATCCCTTTTTTTCTGAAAGTAAGGCTTTTAAGAAATTTAAAGCAGAAATGTTACAATTAGAGGAGATTATCGACAAACAATTCAAAGAAAAAATGTAACTATCTGACAAATAATATTGTTTTTTATTAATTAAAAATATAATTTTGCATCAATTGCAAGAGATTCAACAACCTAAAAACTTAATTATGAATAAGGCAGAATTGATTTCAGCTATTGCTAGCAAAGCCAACATTACTAAAGTTGACGCTAGAAAGGCATTGGACGCATTTGTAGAAACAGCCGGAGAGACCATGAAAAACGGTGACAGACTGACACTTGTTGGTTTTGGTTCTTTTTCAGTAGCTAAAAGAAGTGCCAGAAATGGCAGAAATCCTCGAACAGGCAAGACAATTAAGATCCCTGCTAAGAACGTTGTAAGGTTTAAAGCTGGAGCAGATCTCAACAAACTTGTCTAAGTGTTTTTGCTTCCAATGTGAGATTTATTAAAGAGAGGCTGACTAAATTTAGTCAGCCTCTCTTTAATAATTTAAAAGTAATATGCAGCCTTTCTCATCTCTTCAGGAGATTTAAAAGGTTTTGGAGGCTTAAGATAACGTTCGAGAAACTTGTAAATTGTAAAGCGTATATCAGTTGCCTCTTTAGTGTCAATTCTGTCAAATCCGTGACCTCCGGCAGCCGCGTTGAAAACCTTATATTCAAACTTTTTGTCATGTGCCTTTAGCGAATCGATCATGCACATAACTTCTTCAACATAAACATCGTTGTCAATAGTGTTTGTATGTATAAGCAAAGGTCTTTGAAGCAAGGCAGCATAGGATGATGGTGAACGACGTTTATATTCCTCAGGATACTCTTTCAGACTTTTTCCTATATGATATTTTGGAGTGAAATAATCTTCATAGCTTTTTCCATGAGATGTTAGTCTGCTGTTAAGGTCGCTTACGGGTACCCCGGCAAAAGCACAAACATATTTCTCCGGATATTTAAGAATGTTGAAAAGAGATATCATGCCTCCGTGACTCCAGCCGATAATTGCCACTCTGTTGCTGTCCACAATGCTGTAGTTTGTTGTCATGTAGTCTCTGCTTGCAAGTACGTCCTCATTTTCCAATCCACCATAATCGATGTTTTCATATACACTTTTTCCATAACCGGTACTTCCTCTGTATTCTGCAGCTACAACTATGTAGCCCTGGCTAATAAGTTCTCTTACAATATGAGCATAATATGTTGAAAAATCTGCATGAATTCCGCTATGAGGGAGTACTATGAGTGGGTATTTGTGATTTTTTTTCACATCTTTCGGGATAAATGTATAGGCATAAAACTGCAAAGGATTATTTGCGAATCGGTCTCCTTCTGTTCTGGGTCTCCATCTTGGAGGCCCTGTAAGCCTTACCTTGTCTACGTAAGCGATATCTCCCACCTTTTGATACCATAAAACGTCGTCAATTTTCTTAATTACCTCATCATGTCTGTGTACATCTTCCTCAATGTACTCATCTAAAGTCTGTGATATGGCCTCTGCCGGATTTAATGTTATAAATAGGCCGGAAAGAATTGTGACCATCATCACCTTTTGTATAAGTCCAAATTTCATAGCAATGAGTTTATTGGTTAAAATTTTAATATGCTTGAAAAACTATAGCTTTTCCTTTGTCAATATTCAGCTTAACACTGTCTAAAGTAGCTTCATTGAGCGTACCTTTCCACCAACTGTCGAATATTACCTCTTTTAATGGATATTTCAAACCTTCTGAAACTATTTTTGTCTCTTTGTCAAGGGCGAAAATTGAGATTTGTGCGCCAATACTTGTTTCAATAACAGCTTCACCTTCAATACATGTGAAAATTCCATGGTCAGTTAAAATCCTTACAGGAATATCCGTCATATCTCTGTAAAGTGCAAGTAAGGAGACATTTCCAATGGTATGATCTTCCCTCAGACCTGTAGCACCAAGTATATATATTTGGTCAGGGAACAGTGAAAGGGTATATTTAAATGCTTTTGTAAGATCATTGGTCTCCTGATCAGGATTGTGATATATCATTCCTCTATATTTTTCCTGAAATTTTTTATCAAGGCTGTCCATGTCTCCTACAATTGCAATTGGAGTATAACCTTTTTCTATTAGTGCAGCAGCCGCTCCATCGCAGCATATAATTCCTGAGGAACTTACAAGTATTTCCAACAATTGTCGACGTTTGGGGAATTCACCATCTGCCAGAATTACAAAAGTTTTCATTAGATAAACTTATATTGATTCAGGTCTCTAAAACCAGCTAAAAAATCCTTTACAGACATTTTCCTTTTTCCAGCAATCTGAAGTTCCATTATTTTAATGAACCCTTCTTTGCAGGCAACTTTAAACTCTTCTTTGCCATTAGTAAGAATTTTCCCCATTGGCAGTCTGTGACTCTCATTTACAAATTCTGTTTTGAAAATTTTGACAGATATTTCTTTGCCTTTGCCGGAAAGTATAGAATACGCACAAGGATAAGGGCTGAGTCCTCTCACAAGATTGTGAATCTTCTCGGGCACCATATTCCAGTCTATTTTGCACATTTCTTTTGTAATCTTGGGAGCAGCATGAAGAGTTGCACTATCTTTGACAATCAATGATTGGGGTACTGGTTTGATTGTGCCACTTATTATCTCTTCAATACTTTTGATTATCAGCTCTTTGCCAATATGCATCAATTTGTCGTGAAGAGTGCCAAAATTGTCATCAGGTGAGATGGGACATTCCTGACGATGCAAAATGGCTCCATTATCAATCTTTTCATCAAGCATGAATGTTGTAACACCGGTAACAGTCTCGCCGTTGATGATAGCATGATTAATAGGAGCTGCTC
>Ga0208695_1002747_pt1 | contig 12441 bp, 7 predicted proteins | sample AD_UKC111_MetaG_FD_184449 | JGI IMG/M metagenome (GOLD analysis project Ga0208695, IMG submission 184449) | Active sludge microbial communities of municipal wastewater-treating anaerobic digesters from Hong Kong - AD_UKC111_MetaG (SPAdes)... | ecosystem: Engineered > Bioreactor > Anaerobic >... | reverse complement strand
TTCTTCCAGAATGTACTGTTCCAGTAGTTACTGTGATTACTGTTACCAATCAGCAACATTGGATATTTACCTGGTATTAGTTCACTGTCGGCATCCCAAATATCAGACAATCTCCATGTATTTTCCATGTAGTACTGAGGATTATTGCCGCCATCATGGAATGGATTTCTCTGTTCCCACTCCTGGTACCATGTTGAAAGAGCACCTCCGGTTAGGTCGAATGCAAGGTCGAATCCTTTCCACATAAAGTTGAAATTCATACCGTAGTTAAAAATTGGAGTTGAATCCTGACGATATCCAATTGGACGTTCATCCAGCCAGTTGATAACACCGTCACCATTTACATCCTTATACTTGATATCACCAGGACGAAGAGTTCTGTTACCCTGACGGTCGTTGTCAATTGGCCAGGTTGCAATTTCTTCCCAGCTCTGGAACTGACCATCTGCCTGAAGTCCCCAGTTTAGATATCCATAACGTTTTTCAATTGAGTTTCTGTAGACATTCCATGAGTTACTGAATCGAGGTTTATACTGCTCCCAGTCATAAAATCTTGAATAGGTTGCGTTACCTCCAATAGAATAGGTCAAATCACCCGCTTTTGCTGTCCATTTAGCCATTAAATCATACCCCATATGCATGTCAGAGTTCAAATTCTCTCTAGGTAAGCTGAATCCAACTTCAGAAGGCAATAGGATATCATATTTGGATGCTGGCAGACCGGTTCTCATACGCCTAAAGAAGTCGAATGAACCTGTAAGCTTGCCATCATAGAAACTTGCATCCAACCCAATATCAAGAATTTTTGCTTTTATCCATGACAACGTAGTCACTGGCAGACCACGAGGAACTGTACCTAAAGTATATACTCCGTCAATAACAGATCCTCCATTTTTGTATGTGTATCCTGACATATAATCAAATGCATTGTAACCGCTCACATTATCATCTCCCAGTAAACCATAAGATGCTCTGAGTTTCAGGTCATAGAATACATTTGTCAATTTGCTGTCTCTCCAGAAAGACTCTTCAGAAATTCTCCATCCCACTGATGCTGAAGGGAAAAATCCCCATCTGTGATTTGGTGGAAACTTCCATGAACCATCATACCTGCCAGAAAACTCTACCAGATATTTTCTGGCGTAGTCGTAGTTAAATCTTCCGAGGAAACCAAGACGTGCCTGTGTATTATTTCCAGTATCATTGTATGTATCCATAGTTTCATAGTCTATAAGAAACAGTGCATTCGAAGTAGGAATAGAGTGCACCCATGTACTTGGAGTATCTCTTTTTATTGTTTCTGCTCCCAATACAGCAGCCACGTTGTGATCTCCGAATCTTTTATCATAGTTTAGCTGTATATTAGTTGTAACCTCTTCTACATAACCTTGAGTTCTCTCACGCCATGGATTATTATTTTCGAAAATCACAGGATATGTATCTGTATCTTCGTCATAACCATAAAGTTTGTAGGTATACTCATGGTTGTCAAGTCTCTGATTAGCTAAATAATAACTGAACAATCCCTTGGCTTTTAATCCATCGAACAGTTCATATTCAGCATCAAAGTTCAACTGACCTACTCTCCATGTATTCTGGTATGTACCTGACAGTTCGTATGTAAGCCATCCAAAGTTGGTAGCAGGGTTGGTTGAGGTCAATGTTGGATATAGTGGATTATCATTGGCAAATGGCCTTCTTGTAGGTAAGTTTCTGTAGGTACCGAAACGAGGCATCCAGTAGTCGTCAACTTCAGGGACCCCCGGGTTTTTCCTTGTCTCGATACGTCCGTTCATACCTCCACCAATTTTGAAGCGATCAGAAATATTGGCAGTAACATTCATCTGAACGTTGGTTCTCTGGAATCCACCATAGTTAACAATCATTGCATCCTGCTTAAGATTACCAACACTCAGGTAGTAATTTATATTTTCGGAACCTCCCGAAACATTTGCATTTACATATGTTTGGGGAGATACTTCCCAAATAAAATCATACCAGTCAAATGGAACATAACCTTTTTCAGTTCCTTTTTTCCATTTTTCATAATCTTCTTTTGTATATGTGTAGTTGGTGGCACCCTGAACCGTTTGGGACTGAATATAATTGGTAATATAGGTTACAGCGTCTGCAGGTTTTGGGAAAGCATAAAGGCTTTGCCATCCATAATAGGTATTAAGTGTTACAGTATTTTTGGAGTTTTTTGAACCTTTCTTTGTTGTAACAACCACAACACCGTTTGCCGCACGTACACCATAAATAGCTGCTGAAGCGTCTTTCAATACAGTTATTGTCTCAATATCATTGAAGTCAATATTATTAAACTGACCCTCATCGGATTGTATACCATCTATAACATATAATGGTGAACCCATGTTTCTGATCTGGATATTAGTTGTGGCACCCGGACGTCCATCCACCTGACGTGAGTTAATACCGGGAATCTTACCAACTAACGCTCCTGATGAAGTTGAAGCCTTAGATCTGCTTATGTCTTCTGCTCCGATAACAGAGATAGCTGAAGTCAGAGACTCTTTTCTCTGGGATAGACCGAAACCGGTTACAATTACTTCACTCAGTATTTCTGTATCTTCAGTCATTACTATGTCGATATTTGTACGCCCATTAACATTAATACGCTGGGTAGTCATACCAACATATGAGACTTCTAAAACAGCATTCGGTGAAACGCCGCTTAAAGTATAGTTACCATTGAAATCGGTTGCTGTTCCCAACGAGGTATTAACAACCTGTATGGTAACACCTATCAGTGGATCACCGGAAACATCGCTTACACTCCCGCTCACTGTAATAGTTTGAGCAGACAAGCTTTGGGTAATTATCCACGCAAATGCGAGAAATAATCCCTTGCATAATTTTAAACATCTTTCCATTTTCATTTCATTTGTTTAGGTTATTAAATTTCCTTAATAAAAATATTCAAAGTTAAAAACATTAATATCGGGTCTTTATAAATTATAAGTTTATAATATCATCATATTAATCGTTAACTATCACTGGTGTGATAAAATCGGGATCAATTTGTAGTACCTCTTCACCTCCTATCTTTTTAAAATAAACATTGCTTATGAACATATTTCTAGGGTGTATTTTTGTTTCACTTTGATGTGCGTGAAATACAATTCTCCACTTCCCTTCTTTATCCTTAAACATTGAACTGTGTCCTACTCCATAGAGATTACCCGGTTTCTGCAATAATGGATTATGGGGATATTTCGTCCACTCACCCATAATGTCTGTAGCAGTTGCGCAACCAACTCCATAAAATTGACTCTCATAGCTGTTTGCAGAATAGGTCATATAATAAGTACCATTATGCTTTATTACGAATGCTCCTTCATTTACCCTTGGCCAGACCTCTTCCCATTCTTGTGAAACATGTATACATGGATGGAGCGTCTCCTTTCTGATTGTCTTAAGATCATCTTCAAGCTCTGCAACCCAAATATTTAAACCATCATTAAACCTGTCAAAGAACAGGTAAGGGGTACCGTCATCATCAATAAACAGTGTGTTATCTATAGTTTTTTCTCCAGGCAACATGGGTTGCTGTACATCCTGAACAAAAGGACCCAATGGTGAGTCTGAAGTAGCCACACACATATGTTCTTCCGCCGAATAATACATGTAGAACTTTCCGTTAACGTAATATACTTCCGGAGCCCAGAACCATTTCTCCCCGTAAGAGTTATCCTTGTGAAGAGCAAGAGCCGGAGCCTTTTCCCATACTTCGAGATCATCAGATGTATAAACTACGATCCCATCCTCGGCCTGGGTACCATAAGCGTAATATTGATCTTCATACAACATGATAAAGGGATCACCCAATGAAATATGTGTATAATGATGAACTGTCTCTTCTGTCTTGTCAACACTTTTACACGACAATACAATTATGCTTACACCTATAAACAGCAGATACCAGTATTTTTTCATCTCCATTTAATTTAAATACCTCCCCGGACAAGTAGCCGGTGAAGTTAAAGTTAATAGTAACAATCAGGACTCTGTGAAAGATTGGGGTTATTGTTCACCTCATCAGAAGGAACAGGCAGGCAGTCATGGCGACCAATAACGAAATTATTGAAATCGGGATCTCGCTCTTTCAATTGATCCACACCGGTCTGGCTATCCAGCAATCTCCATCGTTTGATATCTGCCCAACGATGTCCTTCCGTTGCCAGCTCAAGCGCTCTTTCCATCTGCAGGCGCTTCACAAAAGCATTCCGGTTTGATACTGCATCTGGATGATTGACGGCCAGTGCCGGCATTTCAACCCTTGACCTTACTCTGTCGACATGGGCAACCGCGTCCGATAAGCTTCCTCCAGACTGTGCAATACATTCTGCATACATCAGCAATACATCGGCAAAACGAACCAGCCTTACGTTGGTCGGATGATGATAGTCGTTAAAATCGCGAAAATGTTCCGAATTGTATTTCCTGTAAAAAAAAGGTCTCTTCCAGTTATCACGGTTCCATGTCTCATCATTGCTGATCTCGACGTATATCCGTTCATTATTGGGAAAATCCAAGTGTTGTTCACTATAAAAAGCAGTATATCTTAATCGTATGTCGAAATCATCGTTTAAGTTTTTCTCCTTCATTCCATCATTTGTTTTAGATTAATAATGATTGTTTTTTTAAGATTAAGAGATTGTCAGTAGATAAAGCTCACTTAATTTAATTTAGTTCAATCCAAATTGGTAGTTTTGCTTAGGTAGTGTTTTCAGCAATTATGATTTTTATTCTATCTATTTGCGAAAGTAGGTTTAAAGCGTAAGAATGAATACAACATTTATCTCAAAAAATAACATTTATTTATCAAACAGGTGTTAATTAGGTTGTTTAGGTTAAAATGTGAGCAGTTTATCACGATGACATTTTTATAAATCGAGTAGGATGCAAAGATAGGTAATTACTCCTAACTTTGCTATCCTCTCACACCACCCAACGTACGTCTCTCGTATTAGGCGGTTTCTTCAATGTTTAACCGTAATTGGCCGTTAAACTGTAAAGTCCCGTTTTCTTGAACCATTCAAGGTTCATTCCCTCGTGTGCAGCGTGGGTTATTGACAGTCTAAACCATCCCTTAGAACTTCCCGCCGTTGTCCAGCTCCGGTTCCAAGGAACGCCCAACTTGGTCAAGAACCTGGCTATGCCCAACGCCCGTTTGCATTGTTTTAAACGATAGCATCTTAATCTACGACGAAGCCAAGCTTCAAGGTTGCGAAGACGACTTTTCATCTTTGCGTGCTTGAAGTAGTTTAGCCAGCCTCGTAGAACGGGATTTAGCTCGCTTATTAACTGATCGAAGCTAATGCCCCTGTTGCGTTTGGTAAGCGATTTTAGTTTCGCCTTGAAGCGTTGTTCGCTCTTTCGGCTTAATCCTAAACTCCCGCCTTTTAAGATAGTATGGCCGAGATAATTGAGTTGATGAGGACGGACGATATGGCTCTTTTCCTTGTTTATTCTTAATCGCATCCGATTTTCGATAAACTTGGAGAGGCTTTGCATCGATCGCTCCGCGGCTGGTTCGCTTCCGACCATTATGATAATATCATCGGCGTAGCGTACAAAGCAGTGTCCTCTCCGCTCTAACTCCTTGTCCAGTTCGTCTAAGACGATATTCGACAACAGGGGTGATAGTGGGCTGCCTTGCGGTGTCCCTTTCACCCGTTGATTGGCCATCCCCCCGATTAGCATTCCTGCTCGAAGAAATTTACCTATCAACTTAAGTACGCGCTTGTCACCAACGCGAGTACTTAACTGCCAAAGCAATCGGTCGTGATTCACCTCGTCAAAGAATTTTGCCAAGTCTATGTCGATAACCCAATCCTTTCCTTCGGCCACGTATTCGCCCGCTTTACGTAATGCTTGATGAGCGTTACGCCGTGGACGAAAACCGTAGCTGTATTCGGAGAATATAGGGTCATAACGTTTCGACAGTACTTGGCTTATCGCTTGTTGTACCAAGCGATCTTTGACCGTGGGAATACCCAGTTGGCGTTTCCCGCCATCAGGCTTCGGGATTAATACCTCTTTAACTGCCGTAACTTGGTATGTGCCTGTCATTAACTGGCGTTGAAGTTCTCGGTGGTGGCTGTTAAGCCAATCTCTAAGTTCGTCAACGGTCATCCCGTCAATGCCCGCACTTCCCCTGTTACTGATTACTTGCCGCAATGCGGCATCAAGATTCTTTAAGTCCGTTATATCACTCATTAAATCTTGGGTTAAGGCTCGTTCCTCTTTGCAACCTGACAACCACTCGTCCCGTACCAAACCGCTTCCTGAACTGAATACGTCAGTCCCCTTCACCTTTTGGCCACGCTCCCATTCGTCAAAAAGACTCATCTGTAAGTTCCCGTGTTTACCTGGGTTCATAATGGTCGTTACAATTTACAAAATAACTGCTCCTTAATTGAAAATTCAGCCCTTCCCTGTATTGACGTTACTCAATATTTATAGCGGTACTATGGCCTCTGCTGACTTCTCTGCCCCTTTCGGGTTAGAGACCTCCTACGTTAAGTGCATTATCTTCCTGTTAATACTACTGCATTTACTACCCCGGGTTACGGACGGCTTTAGGGCGTCTGTGTTTATTGCCACATTACCCCCCGGGTAAGCCTTAGTATGCAGTTTCTGTTCGTTAGTACCAACTTTTGTTTTAGGCTTCTTTCAGGTTATACCTCGCGGTAACACCCTTGCCATCAACTAACGGTTCTCGCCAAAATAAGCCCGCTCGGGACTTTAACCCTATAGATAATGAACATGCATAGCAAACAAAAAAGGCGACCAATAATCGGTCACCTTTTTCAAATTCGGAATAATTAAAATAATTACAGTTCCTCGTCGATGGCTGCAATTTTCTTCACCAGCAGTTCCAGTTCAGATTTGATTTTTTTCATCTTCTGGTTCATGTCGTCCAGCAGGTTATTTCCTTTTTTAGAGGAAACCGACAAGAAACCGATGTTGTTCTCGTAGGTCTGCAACTCTACCTTCATCCGCTCGTATTGACGCATTAACCGTTCGCGTTCGCGCAACAACTGGCTTTTTGCGTTATCCGACCGCGCCATATCTGAGATGTTCGACCTGAAGCTATCCAGCTTTCTTTCGGTCTTGTCGATATTGAGCCTGTCGAACTGAGCTTCCGTTGCATCGTAAAACTCCTTGTAGGCCTTGTCCTTTACCTTGAACGGCACATGCCCTATCCCGTACCACTCATCCATAAGCTGTCTTAACAACGGCAACGCCTCTTCCGGTGTCAAGGAGTGATCCAGGTTGTTGATCTTCTCTACGATCTCTCTTTTCTTCTCGAAATTGTTGACCTCCTCCTCGTGCTGACTGGAAGCATGCAGTTTTTTCTGTTCAAAGAAGTAGTCGCAGGCTGAAATGAACCGTTTCCAAGTGCTGTCTACATATTTTCTCGGAACAATGCCGATCGTCTTCCACTCTTTCTGGATGGCGATCATCTCCTGCGTTGTCTTTTTCCAGTCCTGGCTATCTTTCAACGCTTCGGCACGTTCACAGAGGGCAAGCTTCTTCTTGAGGTTCTCCTCCATTTCGCCGTGCATCGATTTATAGAAATCATTCTTGTTGCGGAAAAAGAAATCGCATGCAGCACGGTAACGGTCATATATTTTCGTGTTCCACTTCTTGGGAACATATCCAATTTCACGCCACTGCTTCTGAATATCGAGCACCTCCTTGATCTTGTTGTTCCAATCACGCACTGTCTTCAACTTCGTATAGTCGATGGCTTCAAGAGCCTCGCACAATGCTGTCTTGGCAGCAAGGTTCTCCTCTTCCTTCTCCTTGAGACTTTCGAAGTGGGCCTGATACTTTTTGTTGATCAAAGTGGAGGCAGCCTTGAACCGGTTCCAGATCTCCTCGCGGTCCTTGCGGGAGACGGGACCGATATCCCGCCACTCCTGGTGGAGGTTCTGCAACTGGTGAAATGCGGAGACCACATCCGGTTCCTCGTTGAGTCTTTCGGCCGCTTCACAAAGTTCGGTCTTCAGCTCGAGATTCTTCTTGAAATCGTATTCGCGGAACTCGTTATTGATTCGTACCAGGTCGTAGAACTTCTCCACATAGCGCTGATACTCTTTCCAAAGTTCATTCACCTTGGTTTGAGGCACAAGCTTGATCTCATTCCACTGTTGCTGAAGGGAACGGAACTCCTGGTATGCCTTGTTGAAGTCCTCCTGGCTCTGGTTTTCGGTAAGATGCCTTATCTGGTCGATAATGGCCATCTTCTTGGCAACGTTCTGCTCTTTCTCGGCCTCTTCACGGGCAAGAATAGCGGCACGTTTCTCCTTTATCTTCTGAATTAACTCCTTCCCCTCGGTATAGATTTCAGACTCCTTGACTACGAAATCGATCGACTCTCCTCCTGCCTCGATAAATGCAGCTTTTTGTGATTCGGTTTCGTTGCGCAGAGAACGGTAAAACTGGTTCTTCACCTCATCCACCTCTCTCCGCTGGGGATGGTCGGAAGCCAGCAGGTCACGGAGTTTTTGCACAATCTCTTCTACAGTCAACAATTCCGAGGAATCATCTACCGAAATGCTGTTCTCATCTACGTCTTCCTCCGCATCTTCTGTTTCCGTATCCACAACCTCGGGAATCTCCATATCGTAGTTGATCTCAGCAGCTTCCTCCGGCGCCGTCTCGGCCACCTCTGCTACGGTGAGATGTTCTTCCGCCTCAACCTGCTCTACAGGAGTGGGCTCTACCGGTGTTTCAGATACTTTCTCTTCCTGTGGAAGTTGCTCAATAGTCTCATCAGCCATACCTTCCATTCTTTCAGGAAGTTTTTCATTTTCAAGATTGTTGCTATTCATCAATTCGCTCTTCCTATTTTAGTCCCAATCAACTTGATTGAGAAATATCACTACCCCATTCTTTATTGGTATAATAAGTTTACGTACAGTTTGTTTAACTTATCCAATAAATTTACATACAAATTAACGAAATTTTTTTCTCATATCATCAAATTTTTGAGTTTATTTAAGTAAAACCGCTCAATAATTGTATTTTTGTAGGTTGAATCATTTGTAATTCAGTCGGAAAGATCAAACTGGAAAAACTTAGATTACTATGGAAGAACTTAAAATTGCATACACATTACCGGCAAAAGTGAAGATCATGGCGCTGCTCGCCGGAGGATTTCTGTTTGCGCTGGCAACGGGAGTAGGGATAACCGAGGCACTGCACAACCGGTTCGGTTTTCTCTTTTATGTAGGGGTTGCAGGAGTAGCCGTTGCCGTTTTGCTGGTTTCAACCGTAACCATATGGCAAGCCGATTTCCATGTGGTGATTAACCAGGATGAAATGCGTATCAGGTTGCCCAAACAGCATATCGACGGTTCCGTCCTGTGGGAAACGGTAACAGAACTTGGAATCGGCTTAAGCTATCTGACGCTCACTACTACCGGGACCAACTACAAGATCGACCTGGGCAACCTCAAATATAACGATCTGAAAAGGATAAAAAGCAAACTGATTGAAGTCTGCGAAGCAAAAAGCATCCCCTTCGGAAATATTTGATGCCGAAGGGGAGTGTCGTCACTTTTCCCTGAAAAAGATATTTATAGGTGTTCCGGAGAAATTCCAGTTTTCACGCATCCGGTTTTCAATGAATCGCTTGTAGGGCTCCTTGATCCATTGAGGAAGATTGCAGAAAAAGACAAATGTGGGTATCTGCGTATTGGGCAGCTGCGTAATATACTTCACCTTGATGTATTTCCCCTTGTTGGCCGGTGGCGGGGTCCTTTCGATGATCGGCAGCATCACTTCGTTGAGTTTGTGGGTAGGAACTTTCTGCTTCCTGTTCAGATATACCTCTTTTGCGGAATCCATCACTTTCAGTATCCTCTGCCTGGTCAATGCCGAACCGAAGATGATGGGAAAATCGGTGAATGGTGCAAACCGTTCACGAATCACCTTTTCAAAATCCCTGATCAGGTTACTGTCCTTATCCTCTACCAGATCCCACTTGTTGACAAACACCACCAGTCCCTTCCGGTTTTTCTGAATCAGTGAGAAGATATTGAGGTCCTGGCTCTCAATGCCTCGCATGGCATCGACCATGAGAATGCAGACGTCAGCCTCTTCGATGGAGCGGATGGAACGGATTACCGAGAAATATTCCAGGTCTTCCGTTACTTTTCCCCTCTTGCGGATTCCTGCAGTATCGATGAGATAAAAGTCCATTCCGAACTTGTCGTACCGGGTATAGATGGAATCGCGGGTGGTTCCGGCAATATCGGTCACGATATTACGCTCCTCACCTATCAGTGCATTTACAATAGATGATTTTCCGGCGTTGGGGCGACCCACCACGGCAAACTTGGGAATATCCTCCAGCTTATCCTCTTCCCCCTCTTTCTTGAACAACGACAACAGGTGATCCAGCAGATCGCCTGTCCCCGAACCGTTGATGGCTGAGACTGGGAAGGGATCGCCCAATCCGAGTGCGTAAAATTCGGCAGCCTGGTGGCCAAGTTCAAAGTTATCTGCCTTATTGGCGACAACGATGACAGGCTTGCCGGAACGACGCAGCAGGTGAGCCACTCCATTATCCAGGTCGGTAAGCCCGTTCATCACATCCACCACAAACAGGATCACGTCGGCCTCCTCCACGGCAATCTGCACCTGCTTGTTTATCTCATCCTCCATGATATCGTCGGAGTTGACCACCCAACCTCCGGTATCGACCAGCGAAAAATCTTTTCCGCTCCAGTTTACTTTACCGTACAAACGGTCGCGTGTAGTCCCCGACACATCGGTGACAATAGCCTGACGACTTTGGGTCAACCGGTTAAACAATGCCGATTTTCCGACGTTTGGACGTCCAACGATAGCTACTAGGTTTTGCATAATTTACAATATTTCAATCAAGTTTATATCCGAACCTTTTCAGCAGATTGTCCCTGTTCCGCCAATCCTTTTCCACTTTTACAAAGAGTTGCAGAAAGACTCTCTTCTCAAAAAACAGTTCGATATCTTTTCGTGCCAGGGTTCCCAGTCTTTTCAGCGACTCCCCTTTGTGGCCGATCACGATCCCCTTTTGGGTCTCCCGCTCCACCAGGATGGTTGCACGGATACGAATGATGTCCGCCTCCTCCTTGAACTCCTCAACAATTGCCTCAATGGCATAGGGAACCTCCTTCTGGTAAAGCATCAACGCCTTTTCGCGGATGATCTCGTTTACGAAGAACCTGGCAGGCTTATCGGTCAGCGCATCCTTCTCGAAGTAGGGCGGCGACTCGGGCAACAGCTCCAGAATACGCTTCTCCACCCTGTCGATGGAGAAATTGTTCAGTGCCGATATGGGATAGATCTCCGCCTTCGGCAACAACTCTCGCCAAGTATCGACCAGCTGTTCAAGCCCGGCCTGAGAAGTCTGGTCGATCTTGTTGATAAGTAACAAGACCGGCAGGTTCAACCGCTGTACCCTGGAAAGAAATTCATCGTTCTTGTCGATTTTTTCCACCACATCGGTCACATACAGCAACACGTCGGCATCATCAAGCGCAGACAACGAGAAGTTGAGCATCTGCTCCTGAAGCTTGTAGTTGGGTTGAAGCACACCAGGCGTGTCTGAATAGACCACCTGGTATTCTGGCCTGTTTACAATGCCGATGATACGGTGGCGCGTGGTTTGTGATTTGGGTGTTATGATCGATAACTTTTCCCCCACCAGCCGGTTCATCAGCGTGGACTTCCCCACGTTGGGATTTCCCACAATATTTACAAATCCTGATCGATGATTTTGTTGCACAAGCTATACCCTGGAGTTATTGAAATACAAAGATACGAAAAAATTACATCTGACAGAGACAGGCTACCAGGTTTCTATCACCAAAGGCATTATCCACGCGGGCAACATTCACCCAGAACTTGTTTTCCGCAACATAAGGAAGCGGATAGACCGCCTTGCTGCGGGGATAGGCATGCTTCCACTCGTCGGCCACCGCCTCGTATTCGGGGTGCGGGGCGTTGATCAGGACGTTGTCTTCCGCGCTGTACTCACCACGAGACACCTCGATGATCTCGTTGTGGATCTGCTGCATGGCATCCACAAACCGGTCGAGTTCGGCAAGGCTTTCGCTTTCGGTAGGTTCGATCATTAATGTTCCATGAACGGGGAACGAGAGTGTGGGAGCATGAAAACCGTAGTCCATCAGGCGTTTTGCAATATCGGTTTCCGTAATTCCCGATACCGATTTCAGTCCCCTGCACTCCAAGATCAGTTCATGTCCTACCCTTCCGTTTACACCACGGTATACAATCCCGTAAGAGTCGTTCAACCTCTCGGCCAAGTAGTTGGCATTGAGGATTGCCATCTTGGTCGCTTCCGTCAACCCTTCCGCTCCCATCATCCGGATATAACCGTAGGTGATGGCGAGTACG
>Ga0208695_1002744_pt1 | contig 12446 bp, 9 predicted proteins | sample AD_UKC111_MetaG_FD_184449 | JGI IMG/M metagenome (GOLD analysis project Ga0208695, IMG submission 184449) | Active sludge microbial communities of municipal wastewater-treating anaerobic digesters from Hong Kong - AD_UKC111_MetaG (SPAdes)... | ecosystem: Engineered > Bioreactor > Anaerobic >... | reverse complement strand
CGGGGCAGGACCCTGCCCCAGTTTGCCCACGAGGAAACCCCCGGACCCGAGCCGTGAATCAGCAGGACCGGGTTGCCGGAACCCCAGTCGTGGTAATTGGTGTGGAAGGCACCGGTTTGAACGCGCAGGGCAATTTCCGGGCTGGGATTGGTCATATTCGCCTCCGTTGGGGTGAAAATGGATGGGGAGATGCGGTATGTGCATCTCCATTCATGATACACCCGGCGGCTGGAATCCGCAAAAAAAGGGGGCGGGTTGTTTTTGGGGCGTACCACGCAGTAGGGGCGAAGCATCCGGCATGGGATGTGTTGGTTCACCGGTTACGCCGTTTCCGGATGCTCACCTGCACTGCACCAAACGCAATGCGGTGCAAGTGTCGCCCCTACAAAATACAGATATTGCCACGCCGCCTTGTAATAACAGATGAGGGTGGGGACAAGCCCCACCCCTACAAAAACGGGGATTGGGTCGGGTGTTCAGGGTTAATTCCCGCCCTCCACCAGGCGGATTTCGTCGTCCGTCAGGTTGTAGAGCTGGTAGACGAGGGCATCAATGGCGCGGTCGACGGTTTCAATCTGGCGGGTGAGCTGCTCCAGTTCCTGGGGGTTGTGGGCGGCGGCGCGGCGTGTGTGCAGGGAGAGCATTTGCTCCACCAGCGCCACCATGCGGCTGTGCAGGGCGGCTTCGGCGGGGTCGCTGAAGTTGATAGTGCGGATGGGTAATGTCTCTACATACTGCTTTGTACAAGTAATCCATCCCCCTCTAAAAACGTTACTTATCGATCTTAATCTCCAAAACAGCAATTTTGAATTTAAAAGACCTAAAACATAATATATCGACAATCCACAATCTTTTGCTATGGTTATACTAAAACCACCGCTTGCCATCAAACAGTATTTGGACGAATCTTCACATAGACGACAAAAGGAACCCTCGTTAGCTAGCAGTGGTACGAGTAGCTGTGATTTATCATGCACATCCAAATTTCGCGGGGCGCTAAACCCATACCATTCTTTATATTGTTTTCTTTCCTCTAATTCTTTCCTGCGACTTATCAAGTATTTATAAGTTTTAGGATATTGTTTCTTAAATATAACATCACTGATTAATGAGTAACCATCTGGCGTAACTTCGTATGGAAATATGATCACCTCATTATTCACGGGGCGAAATTCATATCGGCGAAAATCAGTGGCGTAAATTGGTGTCCTTAGTAGATCAGTCTCAATATCTACACGATTTCCTTGTCTTGTAAAATATCCTCCATCCTTCTTTACAAGAACGAAAATATTATCATTACCAGAGCTTGAACCTCTACCAATGCGAGAAGGCAATTCAGAGATTGGTATAGTGTTTATAAGGAGTTTTTCATTTATTTGTTGTTCAAAATCATCTGCAAAAATCCACGGTTCTGCTGATAAATCGTTTTTGGCAGTTCGTAATTTTGCATCCCACAAATCTGTAGCATTATCTACTCTGGCATATTGATAAAAATTCTGATCCGAACCAACAAGAAACAACAAACATGTGTACGTAGTTGCTTGTTCAAATATTTGTAAGGCACCGAAATCTATTATTTGTGACAACGCGTTCTGTTCTGCAATATAACCCCGAAGATTTCTGCCATAATCTGTGGCAAAGAATTTGCTTGGCAAAATAAAACCCAGCCGTCCGGTGGTGTTCAGCAGGCTCAAGGCTTTTTCCACGAAGACCACATAAATATCATAGTTGCCCTTGCTGGCTGCCTTGTAACGCTGTTTATAATATTCCACCTCGGTCGGCGCCCATTCTTTGAGCGCCTGTATCCGAATATACGGCGGGTTGCCGATGACGGCATCGAAGCCGCCCTGCTGGAAGACCTGCGGGAAGGCGCGCTGCCAGTCAAAGGCGTTCACGCGGTAGCGCTCGGCATCGTCCACCAGCCCCAGCCCCATCTGCCGGTTGGCGTAATAATCCGTGCCAATCAGCGAATTGCCGCATTGAATGTTGCCGCCCAGGTCGGGCAGCAGGCGTTCCAGGCGCAAGCCCAACTGCCCCTCGGCGGCGGGCAGGTCGCCTTCCAGCACCTTCAGCAGCAGCGAGAGCTTGGTCACCTCCACCGCCTGGGGGTCAATATCCACCCCGTAAATCGAATGGAGCAGGATCTCCTTCTTCTTGTCGGTGGTCAACGCCCAGCCCTGGCGGGTTTCAAAGACCGCCGGGTGCGCCCCGCGGGCATGGCTGGCGGGGTTGTTGGCGGTGTACCACGCCAGGTGCCAGTCCAGCAGGTGCTGGTAAGCACCCAGCAGGAAGGAACCCGAACCGCAGGCGGGGTCCACGATCTTCAACCGGCTGGCTTCGGCGGGGGTTTTGCCCTCCAGCAGCCTGCCCACCGTCTGCTGCACAATATAATCCACGATGTAGCCGGGGGTGTAATAGACTCCGCCCGCCTTGCGCACCTCGGGCTTTTCCTCCACCTTCGCCTGGTGACCGGGCGTCAGCCGGATGACGCGCCCCAGGAACTGCTCGTACACCTGCCCCAGGATTTCAGCGGGCAGCACATACCAGGCATAGGGGCAGAGCGGGGGATACAGCCCGCGGATGATCTCCTTGAGCACGCGGTCATCCACCGCCAGGGCAGGGGTGAGCGTGTCGGGGTGGGTGGAGCGGTTCTTTTCGGCGCCAAAATGAAACAACCCCGAGTTGTAGCGCTGGTCCGCCAGCCGGTAAAGCTGCACCAGCCCGGCGTAGATTTCGCCCTCGGCGGCAATGTCTTTCAACTGGTCGGTGCGCTCAATGCCGCGCTCCTCGGCAATCCGCAGGAAGAGGATGCGGTCAATCGTCATCTGCACAGCGTAGTTCAGATCCCGCTCGGTCAGGCTGGGGTTGCGCAGCGCCAAATTGAGCGCCAGCGCCTTGCGCCAGCCCTCAATGGTCGCCAGGAAATCATCATCCACATCGGCGGTGCCTTTTTTGCCGCGGCTGGTCTCGGCGTAGGCGTCAAAGCGACCCTGCAGCACCGCCTCCCTGGAGAAGATGTTGTACAGTTCATCCCAGCGGGCGGGGTAATCGCGATAGTTGAGCAGCATCAGGCGGTGTTGGGCGGGCTTGTCGGCGGGGTTGGGCTTGTTGCGGCAGTCGTAGACGGCAAATTCTTCAAAATCGGTCAGGATGGAGAGCGGCAGCTTGGCGGTCCAGGCGTAGCGGCGCAGCTGGAAGGCGGGGGCGTGCCCCTCGCTGAGGTTGACGGAGGGCTTTTTGGCTTCCACGAAGAAGACCCGCCGCCCGCCCACCCGGAAGGCATAATCGGGGGCGCGGCTGCGACCCTCCACCGCCAGGGCATCCTCGTGAATCACATCCTTGTAGGCTTCGGAGTACCCGGCGCGGTTCGAAACATCCCAGCCGAGCGCCTCGAAGAACGGGTCAATGAACTCGCGGCGGGTCTGGGTTTCGTTGTAGCGCGCCTGGCGGAGATTGGCGGTCAGGGCGGCAAAGTGGTCAACCAGTTTGAGGATCGAATCGGGTGCGGGCATGGGGTGCTCCCCTGGGTGGTATGGGTTAATTGTACATCCAAATTGGGGACAGGCACCGTTCCCCGGGCGCCCCGTCATAAGGCAGGGATTGGGTCGGCTGCGCCTTGCAATGACGCCCCTCCCTAACCCTCCCCAAATTCTGCGAATTTGGAGAGGGGATTGGGTCGGCAGTAGGGGCAGGGCTCGTCCCTGCCCAGGATGGTTGCTTACAACGACCGATGAGGGTGGGGACAAGCCCCACCCCTACAAAAACACGGATTGCTTCGCGGGTCACTACGTGACTGCTCGCAATGACATTCCACCGTTATTGGCGCGCAGGTGCCGGGCTTAACCCTGCCTGCCCCGGGCAAGCCGCGCAACCAGCGTCCCAACCCCGGCAAGCAGCACACCCATCGCAGCCGTCATCAGGATCTCCAGCAGGCTGATCAGCGTCAGGTAATGCATGCCCAGGTCCGGCAGGAACCATGTGACCAGCGGACCGTAGAGGGCGGAAAACGCCAGCGGGACCAGCAGGAGAATCAACACCGTCAACAGCGCCAGGTCGAGGGCAAATTCCGCCGCCCTGCCGGGAGGCTGAGAAAAGCGGCGCTGGAAGATATTCAACCCCAGCCAGGCAGCCAGCATTCCCGCACCGGTGGAGACGGCGCCAAACACAATCAAGCCGGTCACGCTGTCCACCGAGCTATAGGAATATACCCTGCCGGAAAGCAGGTGTCCCAGGTGGAACACCAGGATGGCAGCCGCTGCACCCATCAGCAGCCTGGCGGCGGGCGCCGGTCGGGTGCGCTGCCAGGCAAAAGCCAGCACCGCCCATATAAGCACCGCCAGCGGAATCCGCCACAGGCGGTCTGCGTTCAAGCGGGCGGAACGCAGGGAATCCATCACCTGCCCGGCATCCTCCAGCATGCGGTATTCATCCAACCCCGGCGGGTTGCCCATGGCGTTGGCATAGGCGGATGCCAGGGCAATCTGCTGGCTGGCGCGAATTGCGGGCAGGGCAGCCAGCGTCCCGGCGGGCAGGTCCAGCATCTCAACCAGGGGGGCACCCTGGCTGGAAGCGGGCAGGCTGGTTCCCAGCAGGGCGGCAATTGTGGGAGCCACATCCACCATCCGGCAATCTTCGTACACGCCCGGCTTGACCCCGGCGCCATGCAGGATCAACGGTTCGGTCAGCACCACCATCTCACCACCGCCGTGCCCGCCGCGGTCCACGTGCCCGTGATCCGAGAGAACCAGCAGGGTATCCTGCGCCGGGTCCAGCCGGGCGGCAATCTCGCCCAGCAGGGCATCGGTGCGGCTGGCGGCGGCATCCCAGCCCGCCGAGTCGCCGCCACCCTCATGGTGCCCGGCATAATCCACCTGGTCGAGGTGGATAAGCACCAGGCTGGCATCACCCGCCAGCATGGGCAGGGCAGCTGCCATCACTTCCGCATCGGCAATCCGATCATCCCCGGCGGTGTAAAAAGACTCGTCCGGCGGGGAACCGGCAAGCAGCTTTTCAAACCAGTTGTAGGCGGAAATGCCGGTTCGCATTCCGGTGCGCTGGACGGCGGCAAAGATGGTGTCCTGCGTCAGCGGGGGGATATCTTCATAATCAAGGTTGAAAGCAGGTCCGCTGTTGATTTCCTGCCAGGCGCCGGTGACCAGGGTGGAATAGCCGGGCGCTGAGTAGGATGGGGTGCGCGAGTGCATCGTTGCCGAAGCACCCTCCGCCCGCAGGCGGTTGAGCACCGGCATGATGATTGAATCCGCGGCGGTATCGGTACGCAGACCGTCAATCAACACCCAGACCACCCGCCGGGTGGCAGGCTCACCCAGGTCGGCACCGGCAGCAGGCGGGGTGTCGTCCAGCGGGGAACGGTAGGCATAGGTGGAATCCATCAAACCGATTGCCCAAAAGTAGGCGCCACCGGCAATCAGCAGGCAAAGCAGGAATTTCAAGGACAGGCGGAGGGGGAAGCGGTTCATCGGGTATCTCTTTGGGAAAAGTGGGGGTGGGATGGGAATGCCATCCAAACCAGTGTACAGGGCAAGCCGTGATTTGTAAAGGCGGAGGATGAATCCTATTGGAAGATGAACCGCGGAACAAGGCGGCATGATTCGGGGTTGGTTTGGGGAGGGGTTGTCATTACGCGGCGCAGCCGTGGCAACCCCTGTTTTTGTAGGGGCGAGGCTGAACCCTTCATACCGTGATTATGAGAGGTCTGCCTCGCCCCTACCGCACGGTACGCAGTGCGGTGCAAGTGTCACCCCCCCATGTCATTGCGAGGCGCAGCCGAAGCAATCTGGTGGTAACAAAAATGGGATTGCCACGCCCCCTGCGGGGGCTCGCAATGACAGGTGGGCAGGGACAAGCCCTGCCCCTACGCGCCAACCCAATCCCCTGTTTTTTGTAGGGGCGAAGCATCCGGAAACGTCGTAACCGGTGAACCAACACATCTCATGCCGGATGCTCACCTGCACTGCACCAAACGCAGTGCGGTGCAAGTGTCGCCCCTACCGCACGGTACGCGGCGCGGTGCCCTGCCGGCTATTTTGCAAATATAAAAAACAACGCGATCGCCGCCGGAATGATGAAGAATCCGATCACCATGAAAGGACCGAAGCAGCCACCCTGTTCGTCCACCGGTTTGTGACCACGCTTCCCATACGCCTCCTGTGTACTGATCACCGTGGCGGATTCGTGGATCACATGATGGATATGATACGCACTCTCGTCGTTGCCAAACATCACCCGGTGGCAGGAATTGCATTCCGCCTTGTCGAGATGGGTTGATTTCAGGATCGGCTCATCATCATTGCTGCCGCCCATGCCAACAACCAGGTCTACATACTTGCTATGAAACAGGATGGACTTGCTGCCGCAATGGGGGCAGCCTTCCTCCGCCCATTTTTTTAATGCCCGGTCCGGATTGATCTTCTCTTTGTACAGCATGATTCCCCAAGCGGTACACAGTAAAAAGAGAAACAGGATTGCCCATGCCTTAAAATTTACATCCGGGGACGCCAGGACGCTGCCCGGCAGGATGGTGGAAAGAACTGCACTCAGGTTCATGAAATTTACTCCGGTCTTTTTCAATGATGGCTTGTTGCTGGATTCCTCCGGAGACATTCCACCGGGCAGCAGTGGGGTTAAGTATAGCACGGCTTGACCCGGAGAAACGCTTCCCCAATCCGCAAAATTGCCCCTTGCATTTCCCTTTTCTTTCTGCTATAATACCTTATAGATAATTATTATCAATAACAAATAATTATCCATAAGGAAACCATGGAAGACAGACTGCAAACCCTCGTTCAGAAAATCCGGCAGCACGGGCACCGGCTGACCCCCCAGCGGATGGCAATCCTGCGCATCCTGGCGGACAGCACCGGTCACCCCACCGTTGAGCAGGTGTACGAACAGGTGCGGGCGCAGTTCCCCATGACCAGCCTGGCAACCGTCTACAAGACGGTGACGCTCCTCAAGGAGGAAGGCGAAATCCTGGAGCTGTCGTTTGGGGGCGAATCCAGCCGGTACGACGGGCACAACCCCCAGCCCCACCCCCACCTGATCTGCATCCGCTGCGGCACCATCCTCGACCCCGACCTGGCACTCTTCAACGACCTGCCGCGCGAGATCTGCGACAAGTATGGCTTCCAGATGGTCAATCACCGGGTCGATTTTTTTGGCATCTGCCCGGCGTGCCAGCAGGCACAATCCGTATCCACCACTTCAACCCCCCAGGGAAAGGAACAGGAGTTTTGAAATGGCGAAGAAAGACAAGACGTTAACAACCAGCTTTGGTCAACCGGTCAGCGATGACCAGAACAGCCTGACCGCGGGCAATCCGGGTCCGGTATTGATGCAGGATGTTCACCTGCTGGAAAAACTGGCGCACTTCGACCGGGAGCGCATCCCGGAACGCGTGGTGCATGCCAAGGGCGCAGGCGCACACGGCTACTTTGAAGCATCCGCCGATATGAGCCGGTACACCCGGGCGGCGTTCCTCTCGGAAGCGGGCAAAAAGACGGAAGTCTTTGTGCGCTTTTCCACCGTGGGCGGCGAGAAGGGTTCCGCCGATTCCGAACGCGACCCGCGCGGGTTTGCGGTCAAGTTTTACACCGAGGAAGGCAATTATGACATGGTGGGGAACAACACCCCGGTCTTTTTCATCCGGGATGCCATCAAATTCCCCGATTTTATCCACACCCAGAAGCGCAACCCCGTCACCAACCTGAAGGACCCCGACATGTTCTGGGATTTCCTCTCGCTGACGCCCGAATCGATCCACCAGGTCACGATTCTCTTCTCGGACCGGGGCACGCCGCGCACCTACCGCCACATGAACGGCTATTCCAGCCACACCTTCCTGTGGTACAACGCCAACGGGGACTATTACTGGGTGAAATACCACTTCAAGACCGAGCAGGGCATTCAGAACCTGACCGCCGCCGAAGCGGACGCCCTCAAGAGCAGCGATCCCGACCACGCCACCCGCGACCTGTTTGATGCAATTGCGCGGGGCGAATATCCCTCCTGGCGGGTGGAAGTGCAGATCATGACGCCCGAACAGGCGCTGGATTACCGCTTTGACCCCTTTGACATCACCCGGGTCTGGCCGCACGCCGATTTCCCGCCCATCACGATCGGGCGGATGGTGCTGGACCGCAACCCCGAGAATTACTTTAACGAGGTGGAGCAGTCCGCCTTCTCTCCGGCGAACTTTGTGCCGGGAATTGGACCCTCGCCCGACAAGCTGCTGCAGGGCAGGTTTTTCAGCTACCACGATACCCACCGCCACCGCCTGGGCACCAACTACGCCCAGCTGCCGGTGAACGCCCCCAAATCGGCGGCGCACACCTACCAGCGGGATGGATTTATGAACTTTGGCGGACCCGGCGCACCGAATTACTACCCCAACACCTTCAACGGACCCGCCCCCGACCCAACCAGCGGGGAACCCGTCCGCCCGGTGAGCGGTGCGATGGGTCGCCAGCCGCACAATCATCCCAACGATAACTTTGTGCAGACCGGTGCGCTCTACCGCGACGTGATGACTGCCACCGACCGCGATCACCTGGTTGGCAACATCGTTGGGCACCTGCGCAACGCTCAAAAACGCCTGCAGCTGCGCCAGACCGCCCTCTTCTACCTGGCGGATGCCGAATACGGGCGCCGCGTGGCGGAAGGATTGGGGCTGGACGTGAAGGAAGTACAGAAACTGGCGGCAATGAGCCAGGAAGAACGCGTCCGGGCGACGTCTTAAGGTATATAATGAATAACAACAATTGAAAACAAACCAACAAAAGGAGAAACCAATGTTAAGCAAACCTGTATATGACCTGTTGAACGAACAAATCACCCACGAGATGGCATCCGCCTACCTCTACCTGCAAATGGCTGCCTGGTTCGAAGACGCCAACCTGCCCGGCTTTGCCCACTGGATGAAGGTCCAGTTTGGCGAGGAGCAGGAGCACGCCATGAAATTCTTTGAATACATCCTCGACCAGGGCGGCAAGGTGGAACTGAAAGCCATCCCCGCTCCCGAAGCAAAGTTTGCCTCGCCGAAGGAAATCTTTGAAAAGACCCTGGCGCACGAAAAGCTGGTCACCAGCCTGATTTTGAAGATCTACGAAGCCGCCAAGGCGCAGAACGATGTGGCAACCGAAATCTTCCTGCAGTGGTTCATCAGCGAGCAGGTGGAAGAGGAAAAGAACGCTTCCACCATCCTGGACCTGTTGGAAAAAGTCGGCTCTTCGATGGGAGCGCTGTACCAGGTGGATCACAACCTGGGCAAGCGCGGCGAATAATCCCTGCTGCGGGCAATCAAACGAACGGTGCGGTCTGCATAGACCGCACCGTTTTGATTCCTTTTTGATTGGATATTAATTCGACCTTGATTCCAGCATGTTTCACGTGAAACATGGAAAACGGGACGGATTCCCGATGTTTCACGTGAAACGTCACAACTCCTGGCGGCGGAACAACAACACGCAGGCAGCCAGCGCCGCGGCAATCACCCCCAGGCAGACTGCCAGCGCCGCCCAGGCCGGTTCGCCTGCGCCCAGCGCCAGGTTTGCCGCCCACGCCATCAAGCCGCCGGTCAGCACGTCCTTCGCCGCCGGGATGATCTCCACCAGCGCCAGCAGGATGATCATCCCCAGCGCCAGCCCGCCGGATGTCAGCGGGGTGCGGCTGAGGGTGGATGCCAGCAGCCCCAGGGCGGCATAAACGCCAAAATACACCCACAGCAGCCCGTTCATCGCCAGCCACCCGCCTGCCGGCAGCGGCTCAAACAGCAGGAATGTGTAATACCAGCCCGCCACGGCTGCCAGCAGCAGGGCAATGGCAAAGCAGAGCGCCAGCGCAGCCGCCTTGGCAAGCAGGAACGCCGTCCGGCTGAGCGGTTTTGCCAGCACCAGCGCCGCTGTGCCCTTATCCTTCTCGCCCGAGACCATCCCCATTGCCACCAGCACCGCCAGCAGCAGCCCAAACTGGGTCAGGTTCTTGAGGTACTGCGTCACGGCGTCCACCAGCGTGGGGGCGGGGATGATATCGGCAATAAATTCGGCGCCGGGAACCGTCTTCATAATTTCCGGCATGAACTTTGCCAGCAGCGGCGAAGCAAGCCCAAACACGAAGAACACCACGCAGATCAGCAGCAGCCGGTGGGTGCGGCGCTGTTCCAGCCACTCCTTGAAAAATGCCGTTTTCATGGCTGCACCGCCTCCTTTCCGTTCTCCACGATCCGCAGGAACACATCCTCCAGGGTGGGTTTCACCTGCTCGTAGCGGGTGAGCACCAGCCCGGCTGCCAGCACCCTGCCCGGCAGTTCCCGCTGGGCGGCGGGCAGGTTGCGGACGGCAACCGTCAGCCGCTGCCCGTCCACTTCCACGGCACCCGCCCACTCCTCCCGGCGGATTTCCTCCGCCAGGGGGTGCAGATCGGCGCCGTTTTCCACCTCCACCGCCAGCAGCGGCTTGGCGTAGCGCGCCACCAGGTCGGCGCGCGGGGCTTCCACCACCAGCCTGCCCCGGTCGAGGATGGCAACCGTGTCGCAGACCCGCTCCACGTCCGCCAGAATGTGGGTGGACATGAAGACGGTGCATTGCCCGCGCAGTCCCTCGATGAGGTTCAACACGTCCTTGCGCCCGGCGGGGTCGAGTGCGCTGGCGGGTTCGTCCAGCAGCAGAACCGGCGGACGGTGAAAGAGCGCCTGCGCCAGCCCCAGCCGCTGTTTCATGCCGCGCGAGTAGCCGCCCACGCGCCGCTTGCGCGCTTCGGTCAGACCGGTCTGTTCCAGCAGTTCATCCACCCGCCTGCGCCGCTCGGTGCCTGCTGCGCCGTGAATCCTGCCCACGTAATCTAGCACCTCGGCGCCGGTCATCCAGGGGTAAAAGGCGGGATCTTCGGGCAGGTAGCCAAAGCGGGCGTTGATCCCGGCGGATTTGCCCACTTCCAGCCCATCGAGCCATGCCTGCCCGCTGCTGGCATGTGCCAGCCCGGTGAGGATGCGCAGGGTGGTGGTCTTCCCGGCGCCGTTGGGACCCAGGAAGCCAAACACCGCACCCGGCTCCACCGCCAGCGTCAGCCCGTCCAGAGCCCGGAAGGAGCCAAACGACTTGACGAGGTTCTCGATGCGGATGGCACTCATGATTCCTCCCTGCCGAACAGGAGATAGGCAACGGGACCGAATATATTGACAAAGATGATGATGATTATCCACATCCACTTGGGACCGCGGGTGCGCTCACGCTTGAGCAGGTCCAGCAGGGCAAAGACCAGCAAGCCGAGCTGGATGACGATCAATGGGATGAGATAGGGGAGGTACTGCTGGATGATATCCATCCTGGTTCCTTTCCCGGGCATTCTGCCCGTTATCATGCCTGCCCCCAGGGGGCGCGGCAAACCTTGATTTTTGTAAGGGCGACACTTGCACCACATTATATGCCTGGGTGTAGGGGCGAGGCTGAACTCTCCAAGACACGATCCCAAGGGTTCTGCCTCGCCCCTACAAAAATGGGGATCATCGCGGCAGCCTCGCGTCATCCGCTGGTAGGGGCAGGGCTTGTCCCTGCCCCCGTCATTGCGAGACCCCGCAGGGGGCGTGGCAATCCCTGTTTTGCATCACCAGATTGCTTCGTCGGCACAGGACGCCTCCTCGCAATGACATGGGGGGGTGGGATTGCTTCGGCTGCGCCTCGCAATGACATGGGGATTGCTTTACCCTTCCACCGGCGCATCGGGCGGGGCGGCAGGCGTGTCCAGGTCGCGCTGGGCGTTCTGCGCCATCGAAATCATCCCGCTCAAGCCGCCCAGGTTCATCGTATCCACCGCACTGGATGGCACAATCACCATGGCGCCTTTTTCCTTCAAGCCCTCAAAGAGCATATTCATCGCCCGCAGGTGCAGCGCCGTGGGGTTGTTGATGTATGCCCTGGAAGCCTCGGCAAAGCTGTGGGCAATCTGCTTTTCGGATTCGCCCAGGATGACGCGCGCCTGGCGTTCCCGCTCCGCCTGCGCCTGGCGGGACATGGCATCCTCCAGCGCCTGCGGGATGATCACATCGCGGATTTCCACCGATTGCACCGAAATGCCCCAAGGCGTGGTGCGTTCATCGATAATCTTCTGCAGTTCGGCGTCCATCTTGGCGCGCCCCACCAGGATATCCGCCAGCGGCATCTGCCCGATCACCTCGCGCAGCGCCGTCTGCGCCGCCCAGGTGATGGCAGCCTTGTAATCCTCCACCTCCAGGGCGGCTTTCTCGGCATCCCACACCACCCAGAAAAGCACCGCATCCACGTCCACCGGCACGGTGTCCTTGGTGAGTGTCTTCTCGGCATTGAACGGTGAAACCATCACACGGTGGTCAATCCAGATCGGCGTGGTGTCGATGATTGGAATCACCCAGAACAAGCCGGGACCCTTGAGGGCGCGGAACCTGCCCAGCCGCA
>Ga0208695_1002742_pt1 | contig 12450 bp, 17 predicted proteins | sample AD_UKC111_MetaG_FD_184449 | JGI IMG/M metagenome (GOLD analysis project Ga0208695, IMG submission 184449) | Active sludge microbial communities of municipal wastewater-treating anaerobic digesters from Hong Kong - AD_UKC111_MetaG (SPAdes)... | ecosystem: Engineered > Bioreactor > Anaerobic >... | reverse complement strand
TCCCCAAGCATGTACAAACGTATAATCATCAAATCTTGGGTTAGCTGTTCTCGAGAAAACATTATTTAGAGGTACAAGATAAAAGAAGATAAGATCAAAATAGCTTCTTACGAAAAATTAAATATTGGTGCACCCACGTGGATTTGAACCACGAACCTGAGTCTTATAAGGGCTCTGCTCTAACCGATTGAGCTATGGGTGCACTTCTTTGCATTGTAATGTACAAACAGTTACAAGATAAATGACAAGCCAAAAAGAAAAATAGCCTAAAACAGTTTCTTCTCACCACAATTAAATATTGGTGCACCCACCTGGATTCGAACCAGGAACATGAGTCTTATCGAGGCTCCGCTCTAACCGTTGAGCTATGGGTGCACCTGTCAAACTTCTGTTTTTTATTCTGTCTGTTTGTTTTTGGGCTTTCTTCCGCGCTTTTTCTTTTCTGCGGAGCTATTATCCTTTTGTGGAGAAACGTAACCCGCATCTATATTCTTGTAGGAAATCCAAATGCACTTGTTGCAATTGTTGCATTTGTATCCTCTCCCGCCTTGGCTGTCTGTATCAAACCAAACCCAAGGTTGGTTGCACTCTGGACACTTCCCATTGTTCCACAATGTCTTTTCTCTGGAACGATTCATATAAATAATCATAGACATAAAAACAATAAAAATTATAATACATGTTGTTGGGACAAACGAGGCTTATTCACCACCGTTATAAAAATTTAATCGTGATATATTTTAACAGAAATGATATTACCGCGCTTTGACTTTCAAAATATCAACACATTCCCATCACGTATATTCATCAATGCAACAATGGGTTTTCCATAGCAAACGTTTCCCCTTTAAATATGAATGGTGCCGATGAAGGGACTTGAACCCTTACGAGCTTACGCTCATCCGATTTTGAGTCGGATATGTCTGCCGTTCCATCACATCGGCACGGGGGTTTCCATGCTTTCCAACAATCGACGCGCTCTTGGGTAGTTGCCTCCTTTGGGGTTCAACCCCACTGCAATTAGGGCGTTGTAAATGTTGTCGTTTTCTTTTAAAGCAGCTATAAGGTCTTCATCTGAAACTTTTTTAATACCTATATTTTTGTTTCTACCCTTAAAGTTTTCTGTTTGACTGTGACAATTAGGACATAAATAAATTATATTATGAGGCCGATGATCTGTATTTATACCATTTATATGATGTATTTCCAACCCTAAATGTTCTCCGTTCCACACGTCAGTCACACCACATTTAGCACATCTATGTATGTTTATATTATGCTTTTTACAAAAATCTGGATTGTTTAACAGCATTTTTCTAACCAAATGTGTGGGCGCTTTGGAGTTTTCACAAAATACAGTTTCGGGGGTCCATTCGTGCTTATGACGTATGCGCGGGTCTTGTTGTGCTGTTTTGCCCCTGCTCCAAGCTCTAAACTTTTCTAAATGATCCGTTACAACCTTTCGCTTACCGGAAGCATATGAATCTTTGAGTGTCTGACTGTTTTTTTGTTTAACAGATGGACATTCTACTACGTTTTTTGAACAACAATGTTTTCCATTTTTGAACGTATAAAGGGCTTCTTTGCCACAGCCATAATCACATAGCATTCATAATCATCACCACATTGTCAATCTACGTTGTAGCCCTGCTTCCTCAACCAATCCAATCGTTTAAGCGCAAAATGTTTCATGATTGCGCCTCCTTGGCTTTGTGGGCCATCTTTAACCAGTTCCAGTTGTTGTTTTATTTTTTGTTTTTCAGCGTCTACATCCACCGTAGGTAGCACAAGAAAACACCCCCACCATGTTGGTTCCCCTACATTATTTGTTCTGCTTATTATTGGGTTTTTGAAATTTTCCTATGATTTTATTGTTGTCCAATATGAAGTAGGTTGGCTATTTTTGACGCGAGTTGTACCATTTTTGAAAGCGCATCATCCACCAGCGCGTCCGCATTTACATTTAGGTTTTCCAGCGCAGCCACCCTAGATTGTACATCTGGATGATTTGCTATTTTTATTTTCCCCAAAAATTGCGTTACGCGCCACATAACACTCAACAAAGCACCCAGCATCCTTCTAATCAAGCCGTTATCGCTAGAGGTGATTTCCCGTTTAAAATAGTTATCCACACGCATTAGCGCACTTTGCAACGGTTTGCCGTAGCCGCACGCTTTGGCGTACTGGTCCGCACCCCATTCCATTTGGCGGACAATCATTACACCAAAAAGGAAAAATAAAACGGTGGAACCAATCAATGCCACCTTAGAAAGTATGGACATTTTTTCTCTAATGGTTGTGATAATGGTTTTTACGTTGGAAGACGCCACCTGTGAAGCAGCGGCGGTAGCCAATTCTTCGTCTCCAAGCGTTTTTATATAGTTGAAATAAAGCAATGTAGCGGATAGAAGAAAGCCAACGAAAGGAACCATCCGCATAAAGACGTAAAGTCTCTTCTGTGTATTGTGGCCAATTTCGTGTAGGATGATGGCAATAAGCTCATCCACAGACAATATGCGCAACATGGCAGTGGACACGTAAACGGTGCATGCGTTCATGCCTGGAATATATAGCTTCTTATCCTTGACAAACGGTTTTCCTATTTTTCCGCTTGTCATATTGGAAATAGTATCAAACAAAATTAAAAGGTTAACCAACGACGTTAGTTGAGGCACCATGGGAATACCTAAAAGGGCTTCCACAAACTTATCTCGCGTCATGTTTGTAAACGGTATGGTAAATGCATTTGTAACCAAAGAAGGATAAACCCTAATCTGAATATCCACATTAGCCACAATATTTTTTAACGCTGCCGTCAAATTTTCGCTTTTCTTTGCCATAATCATCGTGCTTGCAGGTTCTAGCAACGTAGATAAATTATCCACATAGGGTTTGGCTTGGTCGGTTTGTTTAAGCTTTTCCGCTTCCTGCGCAATAAGCGTTCTCGTTCGTTCATCCCCCAAAACGTCTTTTGCTACAGGCATCAACTGATGGTATTTTTCTCTAAATTCGTTTGCATCCATACCAGCATCCACTCCACATGTAGATCGTTTATTGTGGTATAAAGATAAATCCCTTAGCCTCCATCATCATCCTGTAAACCCGGCTGTTGGGAATATAGCGCGGGTCGTTGAAAATATCCCTGTCACTTCCCGTCAACACATACTTCAACGCAGCAGCAACAGCAGAAGAACGAGATACCCCACCATCACATTGCACCACAATTGTTTTTTGGTCATATTCGTTGATAATGCTGTCCACAAAGTTCCAAATCTTCCTAGCGTGTGTTTCATCAAACAACACGGGGTCCCGGTTTGTGATAGGCCACTCGCAATAGGAACTATCATCCATATCATCAAAAGAGGCGTAACAGATGAATTTTGCGTTGGGGTGACTTTCCACGCAAACGGGTTTAGTGTCGGGGTTGTAGATGCTGATAACCGCAACGGGTTCCGCCAGTTCTTCCAATACATCAAAAAGGGTTGCTCTGCTTGCTACGTAAATATTCAACTTTGATTCGCTCTCTTTCGTAAAATAATTTGTATAACCCTATCATTAGGGGAGACCATATGGAAACAGAAACTCCAAAAAATAAAACTGTTGGACTGCCTAAAAGACAGCCCAACAGTGTGATGTATAGAGAACCCCAAACACTCCACATTTCAACGCGGTATATTTTGCGCATCATTTGTAGACATAAAACCGTTTGTAGGCTTCTATTTCTTGGCGTGTTGCCCAAAGACCTCTATAAAAGTCTATATTGGTGTCACTCGCCAGCCGTTTCCACCAGCTACCGTTGGGTATAAGTTGGCGTCTTCGTTGTCTTAATCGTTTAATACTTTTTTGTCTAACAATACGACATAACGGTTCAACATCTTTATGCCAAACTTTAGTAGGTGTTTTGTGACGACTGCGCGACATAACAACGCACCCCCCAAATCAACAATTATTTTCTTAACAATTTCATATTTTTTGTACGTTTTTTCGTCTTCTTCGTATTGACGTTGCCTCTCGGCCTTGATATTTGCTGGTATTACGTCAACACAAGCTATATGTGGATTGTTCTTCAGTTCTTCAACTATATATTCGTCCAATGTTCTTTTTTTTCACTGTTCATAGGTAATTTCTTCAGTCACAAATCCCACAATGCAAATTTGCATATCTTTTTAACAACGACGGATATCTTTTATTTTTTTAACGTAAAATACCTATAGCCTTGAAAACCCTTTGTAACCATAGGTGGGTCTAGGGGATACCAATTGCCGGAGAGTTCCAAAAACTTACCTTCCCATTTTTTACCCGTTCTGGTAGATGTAAATTCTTTTTCGTGCATACCCGTTAGCGTCATCCAACCACGAATGGCTCCGCGCCAAACAACATATACCCTGCTTCCGATTGCTGCGCTACGTGGAAAGGTAGCGACTTTAAAATTCAATACCTCTCCACGTTCGGCAGCATGTAGCTCTTTTAAGTAATCAGACCATTCGGTTTCGCTTGGGAGTGTGATTATCAAATCCATATCACATCAAAAGCTCCTCAAATGTAGATTTATTCTTAATCAATGACAGCACATAACTAAGTTTGATCCATTTGCAATATATTTTTCTGCTTTCATTATTAAATTCATATCTACGAAATTTACAACCACCCCGACATATTGGGTAGAAATTACATGCCTCACAGAAAACATCCGTATGTTCTAGATAATCTGTTTCCTCTTTGTTCATATGACACGATGTTGTTTTACCTCCGGGCCATATACATATCGTTCTAGTATTAACACCACAATAATCTACCGGATATTGTAAAAATATAGAATCTTTATTAAAACGTAGAATTCTCGGTTTGGTGACGATGTCTGTATACGGAAAAATATTACTTATTATATTTTCTTCATTTAATAAAACAGAAAATACATTATCAATCAATTGTTCCGACGGGTAAAATTCCGTATCACTGGCTACCATGATACGCATAAAAATGTTCGGGAATAATTGTTTATAAATAAAAAGATCTTCTTTAAATTTTGAAAATTCTGTATAAGAATTTAGAACTGTTGATGTTTTTAATTCAATTTTTGGACAAATATCACGTATATATTTCAAGCGTTCGTATAATTTTTTTCTTGTTATATCACAAGAGGAACATATTCGGGTAAATGATCCCAAATCAACCGTAACACCCATACTGATGTGTGTTTTAATGTGTTTAATGGTTTTCTTTAGATTATTTACCTGAGTATAAAAAATATCATCATCAAATAATAAGCCAGTCGATATGTAAATTGTCTCCAAATTATAAGTTTTGTCCAAAAATGAAATCATATCACACAATTCTGTATTAAGTAGTGGTTCCCCGCCGTAAAACCGAACGTAGTTAATATTTTTGTATGTAGCACACGTTTTCTTTAAACAGTTTAGATTAAGATTCCCATTTTTTTCTAAGTTTCCTAAAGCATATGCATAACAGTATGTGCATTTTCCATCGCATCTAGTTGTTGGTATGATATGCAGTATTGTAACATCATCTTCATCATATCGACGTTGTATTTGTTTTTCTTTATTAATATGGTCAATCAACGCGGTTTTCATTTCATCGATCATATCGTTGGTGTACAGCGCTTTACTCATCATCGAAATAGATGGATAAAAATAAAAACCATCACAATCGACTAGGTGTGTTGTATCAATTTGTTTAACAAATTCTTCAGATGAAATCATTAAATTTTACAACCTTCCCATCCGATTTGAGTACGTAGCTATTTTCTGAATGACAATCCAATCTATCATTCAAAATATATTTTACGTAATCATACATATATGTTCCTTTACCACAATCATTTTTGCTTCTATATAAATTACAATATGGGCAAAAAGATCTTATGTCACAATCGGAACAATACGAACGACCCTTATTTAAAAAATATTCGATTGCCAATCGTTCGTTTAATGGAAAAACTGCGTCCGGTTCTTTGAATTCGAATGTTCCAAAGAAACAAGTAAAAAACGGTTTATCGCCAACACCAATACCAAATCCAGTACCCAATGTACAACTAACGCTAGGGCTAATTTTAAACAGGCTATTATTTGGGGCCTGTGTGTAAATTAAAATCTCTGTATATTTATAATTAGCTTTTCCTTTTTCAAAAATAAAATAACCGCGTTCGCGTGTATTTGGTACAAGGTCGTACTTTTCTTTTAATGTTTCAATATTTTTGAAAAATCTGTTAGCATTTGTGTTATTTTCTGGAGTTATAGCCAGACGCAAAAGAACAATAGTTTTCGGGTTGATATGTAAAAACTTGTCAATTTGATCGATACAACTAATAATATCTATATCGTTTGTGTAATTGATAATAACAAAATGCTCATGTGTTTCTTTAGTTTTTTCAACAATATACGCAACGTTGTCAATAACGTTAGAACTAGTAAGATTTAAAGTTTTGCTATGACGAATTGTTGTTCCTAAATCCAACGAACTTGTTATTCTAACAAACTTACTATAATTAAGACTATCTGTTAGTATTTCAACAACATCATCTTTTTTATCTCTAGGAATAATACCATCACAAAAATAATTGATCTTGTATGGATATTTTCCAGTTATATTTTTGATAGTTTCGCATGCAAAATCATTTACACATTTCAGATTGGAATGTAAAAACGGATTGCCGCCAGAATATGTCAATCTTAAATCCGAACTCAAATAATCATTATCATTCAAATATTTTACAGCCTTAGTTATATTATCTAAATCGATTTCGCCCTTATATTCTCGATGTTTATTCATACAATAAAAACAATCGCCTTTACAATATTGACCGACTGGATGTAATAATATACGTCTTACTTTGGCATTACGGGAATTTTTTAACATAAATTCTTTATACGAATCGAACATGGTGATGCTGTTGGCATCACCATGTTCGGCGGCTATTACACCCGTTTGCGTATTAATTATATTTTTAATATTCATGATAAGTAAAACCTCCGAGTTAACAATCACAGCAACAACGCATTACTAAATCAAAAATTCCAGTCTCCATCTTTTTTAACATGTCTTCAAATGTTTCAACAATGCTTGTTTTTTCTTCCAAAATAAACACCCTCTCTTATTCCATTGCGAAAGATACTTCTACGTCATCGAATGAAATAGCAGCACTAGTCATAGTATCATCCCTCCGAAGTTTCCAAAGTGATAGCATTAACCGGACAAGCAAACAAACACACACTACAACCATTACACTTGTCGATAGAAATAACACCATCTTTAAATGATAATCCATCCAGCCGACAAGTCTCTATACATAACAAACATTTTGTGCATGCGTTGTTGTCAATAACAATCAAAATATATCCTCTCCTTCCGGCAAAGAGTCATATACACCAAATAAATCTTCGGTATAAGATTCAAACATCCTGAAAGTCGATTTCATCATTCTAGTGTACATATCTCTAAATGCTACTGACGAAATTTGAATATCGCATGTGGTAATATTATTTACATCTGTCGATAATGTCACACCAGAATTGCTGAATATAGCGGCAAATTCCTGTAAAAATACAGAAATAGAAGAATCATAAGTTACTAATTCAACTACAGGTCTTACGTTAAATTGGTGTTTTCCCAAACCAAAAAGGCTGTACTTCTGAGTTTCTTCGCATGTGTGTAAAAGCGTATTTTTCTTTGTAACATATGGAGTGTTAGTATTGAGATCATAATCACCATAAATTTCTATATATGCTGGAAGAATTTTCCTACCAATAATTAATCTGGGAGTAGAAATAATATTTCCAATATCGAGCATTATTTTATTATATTTTTCTTTAAGAAGAATCATTTTTGAATCATCAAACATCGTATCTATATGGTTTGGGTCTACAACAGCACCGGAATATTTATCAATCCACAAATATTCATCAAATATAGATTCTTTTGTTTGACTAGCGTAATCCGAAATAAGGAAAAATCTTGGAATATATCTAACATTTGGGTCGGATACTCTGCGCTGTGTATATAACGCCCAGCTATTAGTAATTAAATATTTTTTAGTTTTGTCAATATCATCAACAGCATCGTAAAAATCTGTATGATAAAATAAGTAATTGCCTGAATCGACATCAACAGTAGTTTCTACAGCTTTGTATGGATATGTTTTTCCGGACTCTGGTATAAAGGACACAATCCGTTTATTCCCGTTGTGCATGTAATCGCTAAAATGCATACTAAGCATGATTTATTGCCCTCCAGTTAATAACGCATAAACGTCATTGTATGAGGTAATTGTTGGTGGTGTTTTAACAAACACAAATGTGTCCAACATGCTCTTTGTTGGTGTAGTAAAAACATCATAAACTGTTTTATTATAATTTGAGCAATCCAAAACAAAGGATGTATCTGTTTCTGATAAAATAGGACAATTCAGTACAGATAACAAACTACGTATAATTGGCTCTATTGCTGTGTTGGTCCATGCACTAAATTGAACAAACAATTGATTGCATTTGGGGATTAGTTTAACTATACGGTTTTCTATGCTCGGATTACCAACACCAACAATATCAGATAAAAAGATCTTATCATATTTGTTGCAATCGTTGGTTAGCATATTTGTCATTGTGGGTAAGTCATTTAAGATAGATTCCAAAGTAAAAACACAATCTTTTGCTGGTACATCATAAATTGTTTTAAGATCTGCAACTGCGTATCCACCAACAACATTAGTACCAATTCCACTATCAAAACAGGGTAAAAACCGAACATCAAATGTATCTTTATATTTGTTAAACAGCGGAAGGGAGTTGACCGTCAATGTTAGTCCTATATTGTTTGCCATAAAAATAAAATTACTAACACTAGTAAACAAGAATTGTTGTCCATCTAATGTCATCTCAACAAATAAATCAGAATAATTATAATATCTTTTCTTACCATAAATCAATGATGCATTTTCAACATTCGTAAAAGACTGTTGAGTGTTGATTAGTTGTTCCACACATTTTTTAAGCATTCTACTAATCCCCCAACTTTAGTCACAGCAATTTGTGCAGATTGTACATGTTCGTCTGCTTCATTACATTCGCAATACGATTTGAAAATAACAAGTGCGTCGAATTCTTTCTTGTTATTAACACCAGAAATTGTAGGATCTTTCATCCCAATATCTTTTCCATATAAATATTTGGCTAGCAAGGCTACCGCTATGATTCTCGTTTTATCTAGCATCTTAATAACACTTAGCTTTTGTCCATTTACTAAAACATCGATAAACGTTTCTATGTTGGTCGGTGTTATAGGGGCAGTATTAAAATCCACAATAGTTTGTGGTTTAATAACCATTTTAAACTCCTCCTTATCTTGGTTCTAATATTTAAATTTAAAACGGCTCCAAATAGCAGCCGGTAGTGGTGCATCGCTTGGGAAAGAAAGCGCCACTGTTGTCCGTATTTTTCCGCGCCAACAACATTCCTCAATTGGCTTGTCTTAATCCTTACCAACGTTAGACTTGATATGCTCGTTATTTATCGTCCAGAGCACGGACTGAAACGTGTGTCTTGAGCCTTGAGCCTTAAAGATGAGATACCCAACAGAAGGGTGGGTATCAAAGATCTTACATACGTAACAACACAATGCCTGTTGACCCACAGACGGGGCTTTCCCACATTTTGCTTTTTACGCTACCGAAGCCAGTTTTTAAATTTATTGTTTCATTTCCATCAGCTCTGTGGTCGCGTTGATAACTTCCAAACGCGCATCGATGATGTCGTTTGAACTTCTCCACCTTACGCTTCGCTTAGAAGGTGGAGATTCTTGAGAAGTGTGGTTATGCAACCCTTATTCTCAATGGTGTGTTCAATACACCATTATCCATCACTGACTGTATCAGTTTTGGAATACATTTGTCTTTCACATACTTTCTTAATATGTTCAAACTACCATTCACATCTGAATTAACCAGTATACCTTTATTACTTCTGAATAACCCTCTTACTATACGTCTACTTTTATCATAATTGGTTTTGTTTATATTCTCTAAATCTAATGCACTACAACCACTTGTATAATTTTCTTTTACATATACTACTTTTAATCCTACTAATTTAGCCTTATATTCAATTTTATCTACTAGTTTTTGGTGTGGCATATTTACAAAAGATTTTATATCATTTTCTTGTTTTATTCCTTCTATATCTCCAATTACTATTGTATTGCAATTATGTTGTAATGCTAAATCTATTATTTTTCTACTTGCTTTATGGATATAATTATTTACAAAGTTATCTCTTTTGGCATATAGTTTGTTTATTTGCTTTGTGTTTTTAAACTTCTTGCTATCACCAACTTGCTTCATACCTATAGAATTTAATCTTGCTATTTCTTTATTGTAGTAACTTATTTTAGATTTTAATACTTTACCATCTATCAAGTAGGATTCAGTATCTTCTAAAAAAGTTAATGTAGCAAGATTATCTCTGCCTAAATCAATTGACATTATATTGTTACCAGTTACTTTATTTTCTTCTTCTTTGTTGTAGATAAGTATTAAATACCATTGCTTAATAGAATTATCCCATTTTATCTTTATCTGTTGCAATGCTTCAAAATTTACAGGCAATTTCTCTGTATCTATAGAGAAATTTAAACTCTTAACCTGAAACTTTTCTTGCATTGCTTTAGACAAAGACAACATTAATATATTATTTTTAACTCTTATTCCTGCTTCTGTAAATATTACTTCGTTCTTTTTGCTAGTATGATTCTTAAACTTCGGCGGTTTTGGTTCTCCTTTGTATTTATTAGGATTCTTTTTATAATCCTTTATTGAAGCAAAATATGACTTCCAGTTCTTCTCTAATACCTTTAAACATTGTTGATAAGTATGTGAATGGAGAAACTGGTTGTGCCAATTTTCTTTATATTCTTTTTCTGCTTCAATATATGACTTAAATCCGTTTTCTCTACAATCGTAATTAACTATATTATATAGTTTAGTAGTGTGAAAAGATAATTCTTCAATGATATTTAATTGTAATTTAGTAAGTTTAGGCTTGAATTTGAAAGATAGTTTCATATTATCACCTCGCTTTCTATGTTTATTACCAATTCATCTCCCACCTAAAGAGGTGGGAGTATTCTTGGTGATGTTAGATAAAAGATGTTACCAATTTATTCAAATACACATCTAGTCTTTTTGAATGCTAAATATTTTACCCACAAAACCTTCTTGGTGATTGATTATAATACCAATCCATGATGGGCGTTTGCGGTGCAATACGATCCTCTAGGTCATACACACTATCCATTATTGCTCATGTTTTAAGTTGGATTTCCCACGCTTTCATTTCAACCAGTATCAATCTTCTTTTCATCCCTAACAACACATTCCAATAATTATACGTAAAACAATTCCTACACTATTTGTTCTGAGTCGTTTGTCCGTTCTGTTTTTTTCGAATATCTTCCATATGTTTTAAAAAACTAGTATATGCATCGTTATCTGTCTTAAACACAACACCATCGCTTGCACATTTAAACATGAAAATTGAAAAAGGAATAAGATTGGCTGCACCGTGTATATTTTCAAGCGCGCTTTTCATAGCACTTTCCAGACGCTGATAACACTCCAAGCACATTTCCAAGTAAATATGCGTTGTGCAATCATACAAGCATTTGATGTCATCTTTATGCGTTACTTTTTTGCAGCAATCACAAAAAACATGTGTGGTATTATCTTCGTTGTAATGCATGAATAAAGTGTCACCTCTATTTATTTCTATAATATTTATACCAATCCTTTAAGCATTCTTTTTCATTTCGGTAACGATGAAGAAACATTTTAAGCCATTCTTGTTTTGTCATTCTGCTTCTGCCTTCACATATATCCCAACTGCAAAAAACACGCTTGTAAAAATTACCGTTGGATAGATGTCTAATTTGTCTTACGCGTTTATTGGCAACCCGTTTAAAGACGCAGCTTGTTTTTTCTTTGTTAACCACACAACAGAAGGGGTGTTTTTTGTAACTACGAGACATTAAAAAACCACTCCTTATAAAATCATTTAAACGTAAAACAATAAGGCAACGGTCTTTCTACGCCATTTTCAGACACGACGTTAATGATTTTATTATGCCATATCAACTCTGTGGACCCGCCACCATCTAAATTTAACACGTTTGTTAAGCCAAATTTTTCAATCAAAGAAACACACTCACTTAGGCTTACACCAACGCTGTGGTTTCTGTTGCGCCCGTCCACCACAATCCACCACGTTCTGTTTGCTTTATCTGTACCCACCAGCGTGCGGGGTTGCTTATGGAGCCGAATAAATACAATTTTGGTCCCATTAGCAAATTACCCTCCATATCTCTAGCCATAGCAGTTAGTGAACTCATAAACCAATGGTTCATATTATCTTTTGCCCACATGTTGTTACATCTCCCTTCGGGCCT
>Ga0208695_1002739_pt1 | contig 12457 bp, 16 predicted proteins | sample AD_UKC111_MetaG_FD_184449 | JGI IMG/M metagenome (GOLD analysis project Ga0208695, IMG submission 184449) | Active sludge microbial communities of municipal wastewater-treating anaerobic digesters from Hong Kong - AD_UKC111_MetaG (SPAdes)... | ecosystem: Engineered > Bioreactor > Anaerobic >... | reverse complement strand
TCTTCTATATTCACCAACTAACCATTTTTCATCTTTTTCTACCACTTTAGAATTGTGTTCGGATATTCTACCAATCATTTCGTCAATAAAGATTTTTTCACCTTCATCAGCGAGTTTGATGGCAGATCTAAAGTAGTTCTTTATATCACGCATATTATTATTCCTCCTAATAATATATATTATTTGGGGTGTTTATAAATGTTTTGGTGACCGCCCACCTACCGGTCACTCCAAAATTTCTCCGCGATCGTCTTTTGAATTCCTTCTACTGTGGCGTCGAAAAGGTCAATCTTGTCTTGCAGTAAGCTCAGGATGTAATCGTCTAAACTATCATTGCTGATAAGGTTAATTTCCAAGACGGAATCATGGGCGGACTTTAACCTTCGAACACGTCCTATCCTCTGCTTTAGGTTAGAGGGGTTCCATGGTAGGTCGAAATTAACAACAGCGGAAGCAGACTGAAGATTGAGACCGTAGGCTCCGACCTCCGTCATAATGAGCACTGCTCGGGGGGTCTTGGCGAATTCCTCCGCAAACTCCTTCATATCCACTTTCATCCCACCCGTCAATGTAAAAACCTTGCGATCCTCATTAACGAGTGATTCAAGTCTCTTTACGTTTTTCTTGAACTGAGTAAAGACGATCACCTGTCTCCCCTCCAATTCATCGTTTATAAGCTCCTGAAACATTTTCTCTTTGGAACTCAATCCTCCCAGGACCTCCCCGGAATAAATTGAACTGTTTGAAGAAAATACCTTCAACTCCTGCAATGTACCTAAACCCTTATCTCTATCGGCTATCTCGTTAAAGAAGGCTTTTTCATTGGGAGTCAAATTACACCTTCGCTCCATAGTCACAATCTTAGGCAGTTGCTCGCCGACTTCCTCCGCCTTCTTCCGTAACATCACCTCAGACAGGCTATCATATACTTCTTCAAGGTTTTTATAACCTGTTATCGAGCCCCAGGAGTCAGTAAGGATGTATCTTTCTTTAAACCGGCCAAACCCTCCAAAGTAGGCAGGAATGATTTGATCCATAATAAAGTATAACTCCTCGATTTTATTCTCCACAGGAGTACCGGACAATCCTAAAACTACGGGTGCTACAATGAGAGATACTGCTTCTGCCCGCTGAGTGTCCCAATTCTTAACTTTCTGAGCTTCATCCAAGATAATTAAGTCGAAATGGAGCTTAATTCCCATTTTCCAAAGGTCCTTAAGGTCGTTCTTAATAATATCATACGAAGCAATGATGAATGGCGAATTGTACAATGGTAAACGTTTCTTCTTCTCAATCTGGCCATTAATCACGACTGCTTGGTCACAACCGAAAAGTTTTGAAGCTTCTGACTTCCACTGAGTAAGGAGCGCTCCGGGTGCCAAAACCATTAAACTTTGGAATTCACCCCGTCTTGCATACTCTAATGAAATGATAGTTTTACCAAGACCCATATCATACGCGACTAATCCGCGTTTCTGAGACTCCAATCGGGTAACTGCTTCCTCCTGGAAAGGATATAAGGTAGGTCCTTTGGGTATTTTTAAGCCGACTTTAGGAGAAAATCCCTTTAGGGATACCTCAAACCCTCTATCTTTAAGGATTTCAGCCACATGAAATGCATCTTTGGGTCTTTTTAAATATAACATGCGCCCCAGCCGTGAATCTCTAATGTTTAGTTCAGGCTTTATTTCGAATTTATCGTTTTTAATGACGATCTCCACCTCATTATTGACTTCTATGTCATACTCAGGTGGGCAAACCCGGCCTAATTTAGTAAAAAATAGTTTCATCCCTTCTACTGGGACAAACCAGGCTTTCTCGTAATTATCAAACCTTCTGACGGGTAAGTCCCTAACTGCATTTAAGCAGTCGGAAAAGTCATCCCCATCAAATTCGATTTTTACTTGATTTCCAATTGTTTTGGTTCGTAGCATTTAATTCACCTCACTAAACACGTATTTGTATTACATAGTATATAAATCTTTTGGAAAGAATAAGATATATATATAGAGAGATACAAATATATATAAACAGGGGGCTTATTATATGAAAAAAAACAAGAAATACCGTAAAAAGAATAAAAGGAACCGAGTCGAATATAAAATCGAAGTCTTGGTAGAACTTGAGCAAATTGGTGAGAACGTCCCGAAGCAACAGTATGCAAAGCGCATGGAGCTTGATTTCCTTCCCAGATGTCAAATGTGGATTGAATTCCGGTTCTTCATGGCGCAAGTCGCCTCAATCATTTATATTGAGAAGAATCACTCCTTCCATATAAAAATGAAGAAGATTTTTGGGGATTTAGAAGTAATGCATCGTTCTATAATCGCTTCTGGGTTTCATGTGGTGGATAACATTTAAATACCACCACTAATAATATATATTATTAGAGGTGCTAATATGAGCCATCTAATATATGTTGGAAAAGACTACAATGATTTCATAGGAGAAGCAAAGCGGTATGGCGTAAGCCGAAACATACCTGCGCAGTCTGCTTATGGGCTTGAATGGGGTGAAGAAGTATTTTGTGCTACTTTTGATCCATATACTAAAGAATATTTCCAGGCCTTAGGAATGGAGCCAAATCGAACTGGAAACGCTAAATTGTTATGTAGTTTCCGATTTGAGGAATTATTCATAAAAGAACCTCCACTGCACGCCGCAGTTATGGCAGAATTAATAGAACGCGGATTAGTTTCAAATATCGAAGCCACAGATATAAAAATTGAAAGGGATTGTGGAGCTTTTGTGATTTCTTCCATTGCGGAGGTCAAAGTGGAGGTAGGAGTATTAATTCAAATCATCCGTGATTTGGCGAAAAAACTCGATCTCAAGCCGCAAATCATGATTGGAGGACCCTTAATACAAGAGTTCCCGGAAGAAGAATACGTGCCCGGAGTGAAGTTTACCCGGGGAATGATGAGATTCAAGGACTCTACCCCGGGCAAATCAAGCCCAAAGGTCATTGGAATCCATAGCTACCAGCATTTCTGGACAGAAGAAGAGAGAATGGCCTATAAGTCCGGCACATTGGAAGTGTTTGACCAAAAGAAGGAAGAATAACACTTCCTTATTAATAATATTTTTTATTATTTTATTATTCAAATACGAAAGCTCCTTACTTGTTTTGAATTTTTCAAAGTCCAATGATACACCCTTCTTTGGAGTAAGTATCTTACTACTCAAACCAAAAGAAAGGACCTCCATACTTGATAAATAATAAAAAAAGGTATTAATTTATTAATAGATAATGTTTATATACTAAAACCAATAATATATATTATTACCAACAAATTGGAGGTTATGACCATGGAAGAGACCATGACGAAAAGGGATTATGTCGAATTGGCTCGTGCCTGTAGAAGTGGTATGAAGATAGAAGAAGCCATCAAAATAGTAGACGCACAGCCACCTAGTCCCGATAAAGCGGCGTTTTGGAATGAATTAGACAATCCAAGAACCACTATGTCTGTCTTTAAACAGACAAAAACGAAATTAAAGGCCATGAAAAGAAAAACTGAAACTTATGATGACCTATTAAACCGATTAATGGAGAACCAACATGTTGATTAGGACCAGTAATGACGAAATTCAATTTTTTGATAGAGATAAGATTATTGATGTTTTAATCAAAGAGACATCTGCCTCTCGTAAAATGGCAGAAGTTATTGCTGAAGAAGTAGAAGATGAGATAGAAGATGCAAATATCGATTATCTTAATACTAGCATAGTCCGTGAAATGGTGAACGCCAAATTAACAACATTTGGTTTAGAAAAAATGCAGGCGAAACACACATCCATTGGTGTGCCTGTCTTTGATATAAATAAACTTATTTTCTCAGGTAAAAAGGGAGAGAATGCAAATGTCCTTCACAATCCTGAAAGTGTACATAAATATGTAGCAGATAGAGTCTTTAAAGATTTTGCTTTATACCACATGATACCACATGATGTAGCAGATATGCACTTAAGAGGAGAGTTACATGTTCATGATTTAGAATATCATGGTCCTCGGCCGTTAAACTGTCTGCAACATGACTTACGATTCTTCATAAGAAACGGGCTTAAAGTTGATGGTACCGGAGACCATACCAGTGTCGCCAAACCACCCAAACACATGGCCACATTGATGAATCACTCAGGTGAAATCATGCTGGCCGCTCAACAAAATATGAGTGGTGGACAATCCATGAGTCTCTGGAATGTTTTTGCTGCACCGTTCGCTGTGGGTATGAGCCTTGAAGAAGTAGAACAAATGGTTCAAATGTTTGTATTTAACTTGAATATGGCATACGCGGCCAGAGGTAGTCAAGTTCCATTTACATCCATCAATTTAGAATTTGGAATACCAGACTTCATAAAAGACGACCCAGCATTTGGTCCTGATGGGAAAACTATAAGCACTTATGGCGACTACGAAGAAGAAGCACAAAAAATATGTGAAGCATTCATAAATGTCTTAATGAAAGGAGACGCTTATGGAAAACCACACTTATTCCCAAACACCATATTCAGCTTGCGTAAAGAATTCAACAAACCAGAACATAAAGAATTACTACTAAAGGCCCATGAATTGGCAGCGAAATTTGGAACTGCATACTTCATAAACCAAAACCCAAAATGGACTGGTGGACACTCCAACGCTATGGGGTGCAGAACTAGACTAAACACAAATTGGACTGGAGATTGGCACACAGATACCTTGAGAACTGGAAACTTAGCATACATTTCATTAAATCTACCAAGACTGGCTCTCACCAATGCAACAACAATCGAAGAAAAAATCAGACATTTAGTTGAAAAAGCAAGTGAAGTCATCCGACTGCGGAAAGCACACGGGCAGGAACTACTCAATGACTACAACCTAATGCCCTTCCTATCCCAGGGAGATTCGGATCCATACTACAAAATCGACAATGCGACACTTTCAATTGGATTTGTGGGATTAAATGAAATGGTAGAAGTTTTGACTGGTTACTCCCTTGAACAGAAGACTGGTTATCAAGTGGGCTTAAGTGTAGTTAAGGAGATTAACAAAGCAGTTCATGAAATTGACTTAGAATGTCAGGACAATGGTGAATATCACCGATGGACTGTTCTTCAAAGTCCAGCAGAAACAACTGCTTATCGGTTTGCTACTTTAGATAAAAAAGATTTCGGCGACGACGCTCCGGTTAAAGGTTCAAAAGATGCTGTCTATTATACAAATAGTAGTCATTTCCCAGTAAATACCAATGCTTCAGTGATTGAAAGGATTAAAGGCGAAAGTCAATTCCACCCATTAACCGCAGGAGGACAAATTTTCCATATGTGGCTGGGAGAGGCGTATCCTAATCCAGAATCACTAACAAGTTTAACTGAGAAAATCGCTAAAACCGATATGGGCTTTTGGGCTTATAGTTCAGCCTTTAGTTTCTGCATTGACTGCCATAATATGATGAGAGGCCTAAAATCCAAATGTACAAAATGTTCTTCAAAACGTGTCGAGCAATATGACCGTATTACTGGCTATGTCCAGCAAGTAGGTGGATTTAAAGAATCTTCCGGTGGTTGGAATCCTGGTAAAAAAGCAGAATTACTTGACAGGAGTCGTATAGTAATATGATTAAGCCGGGTGATATTTTAGTTGGTGATGAACATGCTCAATGTAATAGATGCAGTCGAAATCGTGGGGAATGCCCCACAAACCATAGAAGAAGCAGAGAAATTATTCGAAAAGAAGTATGATGGAATTAACCTTAGCGGGGTTATTTCTCCTTCTTCTATTTTTTGCAAAAAAGTATTAGAATTGTGCCGTGAACATAAAGTATTTCCGGTAAATATGCCTAAACAAATGCTCTTAAATCCTAACCAAAAAAAATTGGAGGTATTTTAGTGTATATACCAAAAGTGATACAAGAACATGTATATATAGATGGTGAAAAACTTGTTAGAACTTTATCAAACCGAATAAGTTCTAATACAGTTCAAAGAATTGAAGAAGGAGTAGATCCACGTGATTTTGAGTGATATCGACATAAATGATGCAATGAAAAATGGAAGAATAGTAATAACACCCACCCCCAAAGAAGACCAACTCCAACCAGCTTCCATTGATTTACGACTCTCAAATGAATTCGCCAAGCTCTTAGACTCAAGTAGTCCCGGATTAAGGACAATTGATCCCAGAGAAAAAGCGAAAGAAGATCTTGATGGGTATTGGAAGTGTCAATTCCCAAATGAAATGGTGGGCACCACGATTAAACCTCAAGAATTTATTCTTGGTAGTACAATTGAGAAGATTAAACTTCCAGATAATGTTGTAGGTAGAATTGAAGGTCGTAGTTCTTTGGGTCGTCACGGTTTGATGGTGCACTCTACTGCTGGTTTTATTGATCCAGGATTTGAAGGTAATATTACTCTAGAATTGTTTAATTTAAACAAATCTCCTATTAGATTGCTTCCTGGAATGAAAATATGCCAAATTGCATTTGAATACCTTTCTTGCCCTGCTAAAAAACCTTATGGTAGTGAGGGGTTGAATAGTAAATATCAAGGCCAAAAGGGTGTGACTGTCAGTCGTCTCCATCGAGATTTCTTTCAAAAGAAAGTTGATGAAATGATTTCAGAACCTAAAGTTTTCAAAGGACAATATGAGATAGTTTATTACGATTCTTTTGATGGGGAACATTGTTTTATCGCTGAATGTGACGATCTTACAAAAGCGAAGGAATATGCCCAGCGAAAGAATAAAGAAATGGATGATGCTAATAAATCATGTGGTGAACATTACGAAGTTCGCGACACTAAGACCAAAAAAATAATTCATGTCCACTTTTGAGGTGGAGTAAATGTTTTTTAAAGTAGTTGAAGAGGAAACACAATATATAATTATTGAGGAACATGATGATATAAAAAGAGATATAGCTTATTTCCCAAAAGGACATGGTATGAAAGAAGCTGCGGAACGAAGTTGCAAAAAATTAGAAGAAAAATTTGGTGAAAAAAATGACAGCTAAATATATAGTGTTTGAAGGGATTGATAGAGCAGGTAAAACCACTGCTTTTGAAGCGATCTGTAATATGATTACAAAGGCGAATTTAGAAGTGGAAGTATTTGGTGTGAAAGAACCTTTAAATAAAAGTGCATTTTCTAATATTGTTCCACATGATTATGAAATGATTGCTCTTGAAATGACTGAACAAAGGATACCAATACTTCAATATTTGAAAGAACATGATGTTGTTATTTCGGACCGCTCATTCATTTCTACGTATGCATATCAAGGCATTACCGAAGATACACGTAAATGGATTATGGAAATAAATAATTTTATACCCAATCCAGACAAAGTTTATTTATTTGATATCGACCCAGTTATTGCTCTCAATAGGAAAGGTGAAACTCCCGACGAACTCTCCTTTATGGAAGATGTGAAATTTTTAGATCAAGTAAGACAGAATTTCCTTAAATTTAAAAAGGAATACCCACAAATACCTATTGAAATAATAGATGCAAGTATTTCAAAAGAAAATATAGTGGATTTCATTTGGAATGATTTGAAAGAACAATATCCATTTTTTTAACATAAACAGCAACAGAAGTCTCCCACTTCTATAAGTGGGAGATGAATTGGGGTTCGACAAAATATAAATATAATATAATATAATATAATATTATAATAAAATTAGAAAGATAGGTGAAATACTTGAAAACCATATTAAGAGCCTATAAATATAGAATATATCCTAACAAAAAGCAACAAGAGTTAATTAATAAAACCATAGGTTGTTGTAGATTTGTATATAATTACTATCTTAACAAGAAAATTGAACTATATAAGGTAGAGCAAAAATCTATGACTTATAATGCTTGTGCAAATGATTTAAAAAATCTTAAAAATCAATATGAATGGCTCAAAGAGGTTGATAGTATTTCCCTACAGCAAACATTGAGAGATTTAGATGTAGCTTATCAAAACTTTTTTAGAAGAGTAAAAAATGGTGAAAAAGAAGTAGGATTTCCGAAGTTTAAAACTAAAAAGAATCCTAAACAGTCATATAGAACACAAAAGGCAAATAACAACATAAGTATTGATGGTAATAAAATAAAACTACCTAAATTAGGATTAGTTAAATTTGCTAATAGTAGAAGCTTTGATGGTAAAATTAAAAATTGTACTATATCTAAGACCAATACGGGTAAATATTTCGTATCAGTATTAGTTGAAGAAGAAATACAAGAATTACCACAAAATAATAATGTTATCGGATTTGATTTGGGTATAAGAGAATATATGACTACATCTGATGGAGAAATAGTAGAAAACCCTAGAATATTAAATAAATATGAAAGAAAACTGGTCAAACTTCAAAGACAATTAGCTAAAAAACAAAAAGGTAGTAATAGGTATAAAAAACAAGCATTAAAGATAGCAAAACTCCATGAAAAAATAAGAAACACAAGAACCGACTTTTTACAGAAATTATCTACACGTATAATTCAGGAAAACCAACTGATTATAAGTGAAGACTTAAATGTAAAAGGTATGGTTCAAAACAAACATTTAGCAAAATCAATAAGTGATGTTTCATGGAGTGACTTTTGTAGGATGTTAGAATATAAAGCCAATTGGTATGGAAGAGTCTACCATAAGATAAACAGATTCTACGCTTCAAGTCAAATATGTAGTAATTGTGGGTATAAGAATGAAGAAGTAAAAAATCTAAATGTAAGAAAATGGGTATGTCCTGAATGTGGCACTAAACATGACAGAGATAATAATGCTGCAATCAACATACTCAATCAAGGGTTAAAGGAATTAAGCATAGCTTAACATAAACTAGGGTTGGAACGACCCGATGTGAGGCTCGTGGAGGTAGTAGGTTACGAGGCTGATGAAACGAGAATCTCCCACTTCTAAACGAAGTGAAAGTGGAAAAAGTTCAAATACTAGGTGAATAATATATATAAATGGAGGAATTATCCATGGAAAAATGGGATTTCAAGAAAAAAATTGAAGATATGTCACCTCAAGAGGTGCGCGAAAGAATAGAGAAAGCTTACGCACAAAAAATGCCTGAAATCGTGGGAATACCATATGTAGGAGTAGATGATGAAGTAATTACTTATATATATCCAGAACTAACTGCTTTGTGTCCAATGACTGGACTTCAAGATTTATATACTCTAGAAATTACTCTTGAACCAAACAAATTCGTACCTGAATTAAAATCTCTCAAATTCTACTTAATGGGCTATCGTGAACTACCAATAAGTCACGAACATTTAGCTTCAAAAATTTATGAAGACCTTGAAAGAGTGTTAGCTCCTGGTCTTTTAGAAATTAACCTTGACACCGCCGTTCGTGGTGGTATCAAAACTATAGTAGAAATATAAGCGGTTTTCGTAGGCATCCCGCTTGGGGCAAGTCTTAAAACTTGCCCCCATACCTCCTTTTATCTTATTTCTTTTAAACTGTAAATATCTACGACATACTTTTTTTCATCAAAAATACTTTTGAATATTTCTTTTGCTTCTTTTTCGCGGATTATTCGGTTAGGAATCATTTTAAAAATGATCTCATATGTAATTCCTGAATGATCTGTTTTTCTATAAGCACGCGAAATTACTTTAAAATGTTCTTCGAGTTTTTTCTTATATCTATCGTAAATTTCTTTCGGATTATCGATAAAAAGTTCCACGCCACGATAGCGAATTTCTACTTGGTAATACATACTACTATTTTTGTAAGGGATAGTATAAGTAATTAGTCCAAAAAAAAGGGCTATAGTTTTAAGTCCATATCAAATTCCTATCGATATGTTGTAAAACCGTAGCCGCTAAAACTTCTTCATGTGATTGGGGTTCTGGTTCTGGTTCTGGTTCTGCCGCTGGTTGTGGCTTTGGCTCAGACTTTGGTTCCTCATATGGGATTAACCAAGCCCTTGCTCCTCCACCATTTTTATCTGCTCCAGTACAACCATCATAATCCGCATCACAAACCGCGCAGGTGATTTCGCCTTCATATGTTCCTTTAGGATTATACAACAAGCAATCGTAATAATCACACATTGGGCAATAATCTACCCAATAATGGTATCCACTATAGCCTCCGTAATAACCACCAGGGACAAAATATCCACCTACTGCACCATACTCGTAGCTAACTCCTGCAATACAATTGATTGAGGATAAAACAATGAGTAATAAGAATATTCCTGCATATACATTTCTCATTAAATCACATCCTTTTTGTCTGTCACTGACTAAGCATTGCTGTTAAGTCAGTTTGTGCCACTGCCACTAATACAGACGCGAAAGACATGATAACACCTCCTTTAGCTTTTAAAATGTTCTTTTCTATGACAATTGCAACAAAGTGGTTCACACTTATTAATTTCTTCTATTATTTTTTCTTTTGAATAACCGTTAGTAATCATCGCAGACACACTTAAATGCTTTTTATTTGGGTCTGGATGGTGGAAATCAATACATGCAGGATGATTTTCTGGGCATCTATTACATTTAAATTGTTTTTTATACTCTTTATACCACTTTAATATTTCTATCCTGCGTTCTTTGACTTCTTTTATCTGTTGTTCTTTTCGATTTTCATACCATTTTTTATTATATTCTTTTTCTTTACCTTTATATTTAAAAATGGGCTCATATAAACCAAAAACACCCCATTTCTTTAGTCTATCTTCAATAACCCAATAACCATAATTTGTCATTTGACTTATTAAACGAATAGGAATACCACCCATATATGGTGGAATTATAAGTAATGGGTCTACAAATTGTTTTTTAGTCATTTCATCACCTTAAAGATAAAGGGGGCTAATTCCCTTTATCTAAGCTTAGCAAACTTTGTTTTCTCTAAATATCAGCCCCAAAAAACAAAAGGGCAAATGGGACTACTGGGAGTCGAACCCAAACCACAGGTTCCACAGACCTGAATGCTCACCGCTTTACACCATAGTTCCCAATATATTACCTAAACCAATTCTAACCCCAAATATTTGGCAGTTTCTACACAATTATTGGTTGTTTCATAATTTTAAGTTTAGATAAATATTATTTTGGTCTTTTAATTCTTGTCCTGGAGTGTCATAATCTTGAGTGTATAACTCAATATCTTCATGTTTAGCTCCTATTTTCTGGTGGAAATTTTCAATTTCTCTCAATTGTACTATGGAAGGTAATGTGATTATCACATTATTTTTCGCGTATGCTCCACCAATATAATTTTTTCCAAACGATTTCTTTGCAATTTCTAGAATTTCTCTTCTTTTTTCAATTTCTTTTTCACTTAACATTTTTATCACCTAAATGGGTATAGGTGGGATTTGAACCCACATTTCAGGATGTCTCCAAAGTGGGGAGATTTTTATCTTTAGATGCGTCAAACAGACCTTGTTTTATTGCAGACAAGGCTCTTAAATGATTTAACTGTCTGACTCTCTGGAGACTTTACGGTTCTCCCAAACCTTTCTGGAGTCCTGCTGGAAGCCAGATTTCCTTATCACTAACCCAAAAGAAGGCAGAGGCGGGGATCGAACCCGCAACCTCGTCATTACCGGTGACGCATTCTTCCTCTTGAACTTCTCCGCCTATATAACGTTCCACAACTACACACATGGGTGATGCCCATGCGATTCGGACTAACTTCTTTCATGTTGTTACCTTTGCATATATGACATTTCACTTTATCACCTTAAGTGTGCCAGTGGGGATTTGAACCCCAGGCCTCCTCCTATCTTGAGTAAGGCAGATCTTACACTTTTACCGCGGTACCTTACTATGCAAGGGAGGCGTTCTACCAAGCTGAACTACTGGGACAATTGAAACAACCTACTTCCCAAGCTGTACCTGGGCAACGGAGCTTGCCCCGCCGGAATGACATGATCATTCATTTCAGTTGAGTATCTTTAGGAAATTTAACCGGTACATTTCCTATCGAATACCGGCACCTGGAATTGAACCAGGCTCTGTGGGTCATGAGCCCACCGCGTGAAACCACTCTGCTATGCCGGTTAAAGCCCTTCGTCGGGGATTTGAACCCCGCGCAACGGCTCGAAAGGCCGTTATGTTTGCCGAATACACTAACGAAGGAAGATGGAGGAGGGTACGGTATGTTGCACCCTTTATCCTCTCACCATAGTAGGCTATGTCCTCTACAACGATAACCTAGTTGAACTCAGTTATGAGCCAGGATATGACTCAAGTCCACCCAGCCGGATTTGAACCGGCGTAAACTCGGTCTACAGCCGAGCGCATAACCACTTTGCTATGGATGGAAAGAGAGCCTACCGGGATTTGACCCCGCGTCTTAAGCGTGACAGACTTAAAACACTAAGGCACCACTCATATTAATATATATTATTCAACCTCGTATATAAAGGTTATGGAACGACGGGAGCCGGATTTGAACCGACAATCTCCATAAGAAGCGCAATAACCTCTCTGCCATCC
>Ga0208695_1002733_pt1 | contig 12484 bp, 9 predicted proteins | sample AD_UKC111_MetaG_FD_184449 | JGI IMG/M metagenome (GOLD analysis project Ga0208695, IMG submission 184449) | Active sludge microbial communities of municipal wastewater-treating anaerobic digesters from Hong Kong - AD_UKC111_MetaG (SPAdes)... | ecosystem: Engineered > Bioreactor > Anaerobic >... | reverse complement strand
AGAAACTACGGGTATTACAAGACATTTTTCAGGATTGTTTGTTTCTCGAAAACGTGTAGGAGCAAGGTTCTGCATTCCTTTATCTGTGCTTTTTAATCTATCTTCTCTTACACGATTTACACGCTCCATTACCAAAGGCATTTTTCGTAATTCATCAGGTGGACAATCAACCAACCAAAGACAATATCGCTTTCTGTTATTAATAAATTCGTCCGCACCAATTAATAGCTTTATCCATTTTTTTGCATTGGGTTCATTCGTAATTAAAAAATCTAAATCTTCCTCTTCTACGATAAGACCTTCGCTTTTGGCATAGTAATTTCCTTTGATAATATTAGGAACATTACAAATTGGTTTTGTTTTTTTCTCTACTAATATGTCTTTTGCATCAACTAAGTAAGCATTAATATTTTTTGCTTTTATTTCGTGGGCTTCGCCCTTAATATCTTCATACTCAAAAATGCTCTTGTTTGCAGTGTCGTAGTTGGCGAAGCCAACTATCACACAATAAACGGCTGCATTCCCTTTGGCTTCATTATTCCATTTGAATGTTCGGTGTGCAAAGTGGATTTTGATATTATATTTATTTTGCAATAAGCCCCAAAGAAGATTTGTTTGTTCCCCTTGCACAATAGAGTTGGTAGAAACAAAAGCCACTTTAATTTTTGTGTCTTGAATGTATTTCGCTGCTTTGATATACCAACCTGTTACATAGTCAAGTGTTCCACCACCTGCTGCATTGTCAAATTCTTTTACAATTTGGTCACGCTGACTTTGCTTCATAATATTAGAACCAATGAAAGGCGGATTACCAATGATAAAAGACAGTTCGTTTTTAGAAACTACACTTTCCCAATCGGTTTCTAATGCGTCTGCGTGAACAATGTTTGCCGATTTTTTTAATGGTAAACGAATAAAGTATTGTCCAAACTCGCTACTCACCAACATATTCATTTGGTGGTCAATGAGCCACATTGCTACTTCGGCAATGCGGGCAGGAAATTCTTCGTATTCAATGCCGCTAAATTGGTCAACGTTTATCCAAAGTATTTGGCTAACGTCCAAAAATGTTTGTCCTGATTTGTTGAGTGCTTTTAATACTTCAAATTCTAACAAACGTAATTCTCGGTAAGTGATAACCAAGAAGTTTCCGCAACCACAAGCAGGGTCAAGAAATTTGAGTGTGCTTAGTTTTTTATGAAATTCGGGAAGTTTGTTTTTGTTGTCTTTTATGCTTTCAAACTCCTTCCAAAGTTCGTCAAGGAAAAGCGGTTTAATGAGTTTTAAAATGTTGGTTTCGCTGGTGTAATGTGCTCCTAAGTTTCTTCGTTCTTTCGGGTTCATTACGCTTTGAAACATTGAGCCGAAAATTGCAGGCGAAATTTTGCTCCAATCTATGTAACAACAATTCAATAAAGCTTGTCGCATATTGCTGTCGAAACTTGCCGTAGGCAAGATTTCTTCAAACAGTTTTCCGTTTACATAGGGAAAGTCTGCAAGTTGTTCGTCAAGATTTTTAAATCGGTTTTCTTTGGGTGTGTTCAGCACCTGAAAAAGTTCTTGCAGTTTGGCTGCAAGGTCGCTACCGTCAATATTGGTGCGTTGTTCAATGTATTCTTGAAATTGTTGTTTATTGAAAATAGTGGTGTCTTCGGCAAACAAGCAAAACAGAATACGAACCAAATAAACTTCTAATGGGTGTCCGGTGTAGCCAATTTCTTCCAATCTGTCGTGAAGTTTACCCATCAACTCGGCTGCTTTTATGTTTGCCGGGTCTTGTTCTTTGTAAACTTTCTTTTGGTAGCCAAGTAAGTAACCGAAATGCTGAACGTTGTTTACAAGGTCGTTGAGTTTAAAGTCAACCGTTTTGTTTTCTTCAAGGTCGTAAAGTCGGAAATTCTCAAAGTCCGAAATGAGTATGTATTTAGGAAGTTCGTGTTCTTTCAGTCCGTGAGTGTATTCAATAGCTTGTGAATAGGCTTTGTCAAGGTTTTTACCCCGACTTTTCATTTCAATTAAAATTGTTCCTTTCCAAAGCAAGTCAATGTAACCGTCTTTGTCGTCCAATTTTTTTACTCTATGCTCAAAAGTCGAAACCCGTTTGCTCGTAATACCAAACACATTAAAAAACTCAACCAAAAATGGTTTTGCGTCTGCTTCTTCGTTTGAAGTGTCAGCCCATTCTTTTGAGAATTTTAATGCTCGGTCTTTTATTTCGTTCCAACTTAAAGTCATTCTTTTTTCTGTTTGTTATTGGTCGTTTTCTTGTCGGTTGTGTGTCGTCCTACGCTTGCACCTAACGTACCGGCGGCTTTGCGAAGTTTTTCTTTCGAGCTCTGCTCGTGAGAGAAAAATTTTGCAAAACTGCCTGATGTGCGAAGTTCGCGTTAGCGACTGAGTTACATCAGGCGGTGTAAGCCGCCGGTACGATGTGGCGAAAGGAGCGGAGCGGATTTCGCCACATCGTTTTGGGGCTTTGTGTCAGGTGGGGATAAATAGCACTTACTTTCGTTTTAAGACTGATGTTTGTTGATGTTACTGAACCTTCAATTTGGAACGAAAGCCCCACTTGCACAAAACCCTTGTTGTATGAAGCCATAACTTTTTACATTCCAATTTTCACGTTTCATTTTGTTTTTTATTTTTTGTTAAGTGCCTATTTTACTGGTGCGGTTGTCTTATCTATTTTGGCAGGAGCTTATTCTATTTTGGCGGTTGTCTTGTATAGTTTGGCAGTTGTCTTATCTACTTTGACATAAGTTTTATTTATTTTGGCGGTTGCTTGTTTTAGTCTGGCGGTTGCCTTATCTATTTTGGCAGTTGGTTTGTTTATTTTGGAATAAGGCTTATGCAGTTTTACACAAGCCTTATATATTTTGGCAGTTGTTTATACTTTTTTAAATTTAATTTTTGCGATTGCTTTGTATTGAACTGAATTACTATCAAGGATTGTAAACAAATAATCTTTTGCTTTGTTGAAAGTGTCAACTAAATTATCTTCTGAAAGATACATTGAATTGTTACGAATGCTACGAGCATTGTTTAAAGGAACAAAAGTATTAGCAACGCTTTGCGTTGCTTGTAGCATTTGAGCTTTTTCTGTTTGCAAAGTAGCAATTTGATAATCTGCTTCGTTTGGGTTATAATTTGGGGTATTTTGTAGTTGTGAAATTAATAAATCGTAATTATTGGTACGTTGGTCGTAACTCATTTGTGAAGTTGAGTGTTGGGTTTGCTCCTCTGTTGTATCTGTAGTTGGGGCATTGGTTACTTTACGAATGCCTTTTAGTTTACGAGCAATGGTCATAAAATCTTCTAATTGAGATGGTGTAACTCCTTCAGTTGCTTTGTATGCTTTGCGAAGTTTTGTTATTTTTTTGCTTACTGGTGCAAAAATATTTTCACGATTATCGACTGCAATGGAGTAGGGTGCAACTAATGTATTTACATTTTCTTGGTGTGAAAAAGATGTTGTATAAATATTTTGTAAGTTTGATAGTTGCAATTTCGGATTGCTTGGATTGTATAATGCACCTAATTGAGCAATATAAGTGTTTAGTAAATTTGCATTTGCAATATTTTTAGCGTGCCCTTTTTCGGAAGTAGAAGCCATAATTTTTTAGATTAATTGGTTAATAATTACAAAAGTATAAAATTTAGGCGAATAAATATCTGTATTATTTATCGGTATTTTTTTCTTCCTTATTGTTTATTGGAATAATATTTTCCTCTTTAATACTTTTATTTTTTGATGGAATTTTATAACTTAATGAAAATCCTATACGTCTTGAGTCATATTTGTTATTATAGATGTAATCTGTACCAATAGCTGAAATATTTTTATAATTTGTATTAAATATGTCGTTATAATACAAGGAAATAGATAAATTGTTTGACAGAAATTTTTTAGATAGTGTTATATCAAGTTGTTCATTTAGTCTATTGTTTGCAATGTAATAATAGAAATAATTACCTCCAGATGTTGTGGTGTTGAAGTTTGTTGTAAAGTTTATTTCTTTTGGTAAAATAATTTGCATCATAATATTAAAGTTCCAATATCCTTTTGTGGCAATTCCTTCTATTTTGTTTTTCTGATAATCTGTATAAAAATAAATAAAATTAATTTTATCTGGATTAAAGTCAAATTCTAATGTTTTTTTAAGTCCTTTTGTAAAAATCATAAATGGAATGGGTAAACCAAAATTAAAATTTTGAATGGTTGCTTTTGGAATATTCTCGGTAATGTTTGCAACTCCGCTATTGTTTTCTATTATTCTTGTTGCAATTTGATTATTTACATTGCTTATAGAATATCCTATCGTAAAATATTCTAATGCACTGAATTTTATTTCAAAGTTATTGTAAATTGTAGGGGTAAGATTTGGGTTTCCAAAAAATGTAATATTTTGATTTTGATAACTTGTATTGTTTGGATTTAACGATGATGTATTTGGTAAGTTTATTTTCTTGTTGTAATTGGCGTTTATAAATATGTCATTTGATAAATTATACTGAATAGTAGCATTGGGAAAGAAACGAGTTTGTTTGAATGTATTTAGTTTATCGACATCTGTATTACCATATATTTCGTATGATTCTAATCTTCCTCCTAAAATATAGTCAAATGATTTTAAAGTTGATTGAATTTCTGAATATACCGCTAGTGTGTTTCTTGTGTATTCTAAATTTGTTGTATTAAAGTTTTTTGTATTGAAGTCTAATTTATCTGCTAAAATACCTGTGCTGAATTTTGATTTATCTAAAAATTTAAATTCATTTGAAAAATCTGTTTTAAATTGATAAAAGTTATAATTTGATTTGTTTTCTAAAATGTTTAAATTGTTATTAAAGGAAAATAAATTGTAGCTATTATTGTTGTTATTAAAATTTAGGCTAAAATCTAGTTTTTTTGAAATGTTTTCAAATCTTTTTTGATAGATTATCATTACATCATTGAAGTTTCTTTTGTTTTTATTTAAATCGTTTGATGAGAAATTATACCCAAAAGCATCAAGTTTTGAATGGTTATTTGTTGTATTAAAATCGTAGTTTATTAGTAATCTATCTTTTTTTAAGTTAAATTTTAAGCCTGTTTTAATAAAATAAAGCCTGTTTATTCTATCTAAAAGACTATTAGAAAGTAATAGGTTTGAAGAATTAAAAATGTCTGATTGATATTTTTCGCTATAACTTTGACCGAGTTGTATTTGCCAAGCAAATAGATTGTTTTTTGCGTTTATTAGAATACTATTGTTAAAACGGTGTCTTGATTTTTCATAGTTTGTAAAACCATAGCCATTGGAATAAGTAGTGCTTATATATTTTTTTGCATTTTTTGAGGTTATAATATTAATAATGGCGTTGCCCGAAGTAGCAGGAAATTCGGCGCCGGGTTGCGTAATTATTTCTACTTTTTCAACGGTATTTGCAGGTAAACTTTCAATAAAAGTATTTAACTCATCGGAATACATATTTAGTGGTCTGCCATCCATATATACCTCAAGTTGTTTGCCTTGATACATCATACCAGCTACGTCTGAAATAATAAGTCCAGGTAATTTTTTTAAGCCTTCCATTAGTGTTCCAGCATTTAGGTATGTTTGACTTGAAAAATTGTAGATAATTCTGTCTGCTTTTTGTTCTACGGCTTTCTTTTCAATCGTTACAACTATTTCTTTTAATTGTGTAACCTTTGTGCTATCTACTTGTGAAAAAACAAATTGAGATGTAATGAATAATATGAGTGTAAATAGATGTTTCATTTTCAGTATATTATTGAGTTAATTTTTGGTATGAGTTTTCGTGACAAAATTTTGTAAATGCCCTTATGATATTGTTATAATAAAGTGATTTTGTTTTAACTATTATTCCTATGTAATCCATTTTATATTCTTTATGATTTAGAATAAAATGTTCATTTGTTAGAAAAACAAATTCAGAATTTTTATTTGCTATTCTAAATAATCTTCGGAATAATTTTAATCTGCTTTTTGCTCTATGTGAAAAATTATTTGTTTCAAATTCGTTATTGATGAAAAATAATATTTCATCGTTGCTTTGTTTTTGAAAATAAGTTGATATGAAAGATAAAATTGTATTTCGTACTTTATAGTCGGTTTCAATAGGGTAATCTCTATCAAAAATTGAAAAGCGGAAAATATCAATATACTTTTTGTTATTGTTTTCTAAAAGATAAAAATAATTTGACTTTTTTAATTCAATAGAGTATGACAACCCTAAATCTGTATCAAAAGAGTATTCCTTTTCATTTAGTTTTACTATTTTATATATATCATTCATACTTTAACTTAGTTCTAATTGATTGTTTATTAAATCGTAGTATGCACCTTTTTTTTCGATAAGTTCTTTATGATTTCCTGATTCTACTACTTTACCAGAATCTAAAACAATAATATTATCTGCGTTTTTTACTGTGCTAAGACGATGAGCAATAATTAATACAGTTTTATTTTTATAAAACTCTATTAAGTTATTATGTATTATTTTTTCTGTTTTAGAATCCAAAGCCGATGTTGCCTCATCTAAAAATAAATAGTTTGGATTTTTATAAATGGCACGAGCAATTAAAATTCTTTGTTTTTGTCCTGTTGATAAGTTATTACCTAAACTGCCAATTATTGTGTTGTGTTTTTGTGGTAGTGAATTTACGAAATCAAATATACAAGCTATTTTTAGAGCATTATTTAACTTTCCTAAGTCTGCTTCTTCGCTATTTGTTACAACATTTCTTTCTATTGTCTCTGAAAAAATAAATCCATCTTGTAAAACTGTGCCAATATGTTTTCGTAAATCATTTGGAGAGATTACCAGTATATCATCACCGTTGAAATAAATTTTACCTTTTGTTGGTTCATAAAAGCGTAAAAGAATTTTCATAAGTGTAGTTTTACCACTTCCGCTATGACCAACAATAGCCGTAACTTTTGAATTTGGAATAGTAATATTTATATTATCTAAGACGATAGATGATTGTATGTTTTCATAAGAGAACGATAAATTTTTTATTACTATACCTTCATTACTTTTTGTATTTAGTTGTTTGTTAAAATTATTTTCTTCTGGTAGTTGTGTTGAAATTTCAGAAAGCCTTGTAAAACTCAACTTTGCTTCTTGTAATTTTTTAATAAATGAAACTAGTTGAGCTATGGGGCTATTCATTTCACCTATAATATAAGAAATACTTAACAATGTACCCAAAGTCATTTTTCCTTTTAAAACTAATATTGCCACAAAATAGGTTACAATAATATTTTTTAATTGATTTATAAATTGATACCCAAAAGTTTGAATTTGGTCAATTTTAAGAATTTTTATGTTTAAAGATAATAATTCGTTTTGTACACTTTGCCATTTAGTGAGTTTAAAATTTTCAAGTTGAAAAAGTTTAATATCTCTTATGCCACTAAAAATTTCAAATATGGATTCTTGATTTTTGGATTTTAATTGAAATTCATAAAAATCAAGAATTTTCTTTTTGTTAATCCAATATATTGACCATAGTATGCCTATAAGAGTTAAGGCAAAGTATATTACTAGTGTAATAATATTAAAATATGCTAAAACTACAAAAAAGACTAAAAAAGAAAATATAGAAAAAAATGTTGTGATACTTTCTGATGTTATTAAACGTTCAATTCTTTCATTATCTATTATTCTTTGATTGAGGTCGCCTATCATATGATTATCAAAATTTTTCATTGGTAGTTTTACCAATTTTGTTATGAAATCAGAAATTAGATTTATGCTTACATAAGTACCTATGTATAATGTTAGCCAATTTCTAATTACATTGATTATCATTGAACCCAAAAAAAGACTTAATTGAGCTAAAAGAATTAAAGAAATTAAGTTTAAGTTTTTTTGTGAAATACCATTATCAATTAATTCTTTTGTGAAAAAAGGAAATACTAAAGTTATTAAAGAGCTGGCAAATACAAGGAAAATAAGTAATACAAATTTTTTCTTATAAGGTTGCAAAAAAGATAATAACTCCTTATAATTAATTTTTTTCTGTTCTTCTGTCGAAATATTTAAAAATTCATCTTTAGGCTCAAAAAATGCTACAATACCTTTATCGTTATTTCCTAACCACCCATTTCTAAATTGCTTTTCATTTAGTTTTATAAATCCAGACCTTGGATCCATTAAATAAAAATATAGTTTTGATTTTCTCGTTTTTACAATTTTATTTAAAACTACAAAATGGTTTTGATCCCAATGTATAATGCAAGGGTATAATTTTACTTTATTGATTAAAGTATCTAAATCTACTTTAGTTGAAAATACTTCAAAGCCAATAGCTTTACCTGCCTCAAGTATTCCTAATAGAGTAACGCCTCTTTTCGATATATAACAAATTTCTCGTAAATATTGTAAAGAGTATTTTTTACCATATATCTTTGAAATATATGCAAGGCAGGCAGGACCACAATCCATAGCGTCTAACTGACGTACAGGTGAGGGCTTGGAAAATAATATTTTATTAAAAGAAATAGACATTATCAAATAAATGAGAATTGGAAACCTTATGATTTATTATTTTTAAATTCAATATACAATATAATTCTATCCTCATCAGACTCATTTAATGCAAAATGTTCTAATGAGCCGTCAAATATTATAGGTCCGCCCTCAATATGTTGTCTAAATTCGCCATTACAGTTTATATAATTGTAATTTTCAGTTTTTGCGGTAATTAAAGGTAAATGAAGTTGTAATAAATTTAACTCTTTAATATACGGATGAGAATGTCTAGTTAATAATGTTCTTTTTTTTAAATTAACAATAGCACACATAAACAAATTATTAACCTTTTTTATCATTTCATACGTTTTAGGCATAAATTTTCTTAAAAAAGGTTCTAAGATAAAATTATTGACTTCACTATCGTAAGAATATAGTCCTAATTGTAGCCAATTATCATTACCTCCTTCAACACCCCAACCTTTTACCCAGCCATAATCACCTCCATTATTAACTTGAAGAATTACCTCCCTAATAACTTCTTGATAATGTTTATTTTCTCTGTCAATATTCATTATTGGTATATTGAGGTTAACAAATTCTTCTTTAATAGTTTTATAATTTGAAATAATTTCTCGAAGTTGAGGAAATTGTAAATGATTATAAAAATTTTCCATCTTTTATTTTTTATTTAATGACTCTATGATTTCTCTGCTAATTTTTTTTAATTTTTCAACTATTTCAATATTAGCTTTATCATTATTCTTCCATTCAATTTTTAGAGAGCGTTGTTTTAATTCTACATAAAAAATATTATTAGGGTCATTATCTTCTTTGAATTTTTTCCAAACTATTTTCTTTTTAAAAAGTTCTTTATTTTCAAAATAGGTGTTCAAAATATTTTGTACAGAATCTTTAAACTCTTTTTTAAAAGTGATACTACAAGCGTAATTACTATTACCATAGGATTCTGCAAACATATAGTTTTTATTGCTTACTGCATTCGCTGTTCCATTTTGGGCAAATGTAAGCGATGTAAACATTGTAAACATTATCATTAAAATTTTTAATTTCATATTTTTTACTTTTTAAATTTTATTCAATTATTACTATACCTCTATGTTTATAAAGAGTTAAAAGGATATATAAAAATGCTTCTTTTGGTATGCTTAGTGTTTCTATAAAATCATTAACTACTATTTTTTCATCATTGTTTAGTTTATTTAAAAGATTCTCAAAGTCTTTAAAGTATTTAATTCTCGTTTTTCTGCCTCTTATATAAATATCTAATTTTTCATTATTGAAATTATTATATATAATTTTAAAGGGTTTGGACAACTCAATAATTTTATATTCAAAATAAGTGTAATCTATACTTTCAATTTTGTTTTCAGGAGGACAATTAGCCCAGCCACCATTACTAAAAAGAGAATACTTAAAATCCAAATATATACTCATGAGAAAATCATTTAAATTTGGATTTTCTTTATTGAGGGTTTTTAATATGTTCTTTTTAAAATACTCATAGGTGTCATGGTTATTCAAATAATCAATTTGAGGAGGTATTATTCTCGTATCATTAGGAATAAATTGAGTTAAAAAGTGTTTAATTACTTTCTTTGAATATGAAAATATATCAGAACTATGAAACCAAAGTGATACACCTATTGAAATATCTTCTGTATAACCTACATGGTTTACAAACCACGGCATATAAAAAATATCTCCTTCTCCAAAATCAAATTTTTTCGCATAATTTAATATTGGCTCAATTTCTTTATTATTTATAACGTTTTTCCCTACAAGTTTTTCATAGGTTTCATCGTCCCAAATATACATTTGTTTTCTACCTGGTCCGAGGTGAAAATGTAATACATTTTCTCCAGTATGGTCTTTATGAATACCAAGTGGAGTCCAACCATAATTACCTATAAAAATTGTAATTTCATTTCCTAACGGAGGGTAACCAACTAATTTATATAAAGGTTCTAAAGCCTGAAAAATATTTTTACCTAGTAATTCTGAAAAAACTTCTCCAAAATTCATAATTATACCAAATCTTGTTTTTATAATTCTCTCAAAATATAAAATAATATCCTCATTTTCTTTTGGAGGATTTTTAGTAAAAATTTCAATTGTATTTTGATTTTTGACTAATTCTCCTTTATCATTATATAATCTAAAACCATTAATTAAATTATTATTTTCTACTCTATTATAAAAGGATTCTGTTACTCCTTGATATAAAGAATTTTTAAAATTTTCATTGAAAGCATTTTCAATAACACATGCTTGGTTGAAATTCTCATTTACATCAATAAATTCATTCCAAAAGTTCTTGTCGAATATTGTTTTCATAAATTGTTAAATTTTAAAGAAGAAGTAGTTTTTTAAACTACTTCTTCATAATCATTAATTTTGAGTAGGACCTCCTACAGTTGCAGTTCCATCATCTTCATTTCTTTGTCTTTGTTGAATTTTTTGCTTTCCTTCAGCTTGACCACCCTGTAACGCTCCTTGCTCAAGTTTTGACAATTCATCTACTTCTAAAAATTTTTTGATTTCTTCTACTTTTTTCATTTTAGTAAAAATTTGTTTCTCCAATATGTGGGCAAACTAGCACATATCTTTGAAATTAATAATTGTTTAAATTAGTCTGCCTTGTATAATACATTTAACAACGGTTTGTGTAGTTTAACTATATTACTCTATCAAAAGTTAATGGTTTCTATTTGTTTTGCTCTACGGCTTGCCTATATGTTGGCTGAACTTAAACCTTAATCTTATGACTTTCTTTCTTTCTTTTAGTTATTTTTTACGATCTGTTGGTCAATGGTTTCATACAACGGTTTGCCGCTTGGCGAAGGCTGGGATTTAGTAGCACATCATTTCAAATATAGGACAATTTAACTTTACAGCACAAGACTTCATACAAAGAAAACTCCCCAGCTTTTGCCAAACGGCTGTTAGCAGTAGGCATAAATAAGCATCTCGGTTGTAAAACTATCTTTTTAGTTCGTAGCGTTTCGCTGTCAATTTATCTATTGAATCCAATTTTTAGCTGTTTACGTTTCCTATTGTTCCATTCAGCTATTTTTTGCGTTTCGATTTGATTCCATTTAGCTTTGGTTTCTGTCCATTAAGCTTGACGCATATTTGAGCGTTTTCCTTGTCCACTAAGCGATTTGGATATCGTCGTATTATTATTCCACTAGTTTCGTTTTATAAACAGTCATTAAGCGATTTGCAATAAAATTCATTACGCAAAAAATAAGGTACAGGTCGTGATGAGTATTCGCGATTAGTCATAAAATCTAAACAGCTAAAAATATTTTCTTCATAAGAATTCTCTTCAATTGAAAAACTGCGAAACGCGGGTTAACAAATTACGCAAATACACAAAGTGTAGCTGCTTACTGCTAACGTTTCGGGGCTTCACGAGGTTGTTGCCGATTTAAAACCGACCTCACAAAAATAAACTAAATTATAAAATTATGACTAAAATTTCAAAAAATGCCGAAAGCAACAATCTTGTGAAACCGCTGTTACAAGCAGTGTTTTTAGTTCCTTATATTCCGTATTATTTACGAATATTTGAACCAATTTACAACGAAAAATATACACTTGTTGGAATTATCGAAAACGAACTTTATTGCAAAGAAACTGAAATAGATGATTGTTTCTCTTTTGAAATAGACGAAAATACATTTCCGATATTAAGACCGCTATCTGATTTTTACGATATAAACGCACCCGCTTTTATTGATACAAATTTTGATATTCCGACACAATTAGTTTTAGTTGATTTATGCTCCAAAAAACAACATTATTCTAGTGTTCGATATTCAGATATGCAAGAATTTTTAAGAGAACATATTGACGTTTTTAATCTTATCGAACAAGATTTAGCCGTTTCAATCCACGATGTTGTGTAACATTGCTTGTAACGTCTCGTGGCTTGGCGTCAGTTGGGGATTTGGTTAGCCAAATGTATAAATTA
>Ga0208695_1002731_pt1 | contig 12494 bp, 11 predicted proteins | sample AD_UKC111_MetaG_FD_184449 | JGI IMG/M metagenome (GOLD analysis project Ga0208695, IMG submission 184449) | Active sludge microbial communities of municipal wastewater-treating anaerobic digesters from Hong Kong - AD_UKC111_MetaG (SPAdes)... | ecosystem: Engineered > Bioreactor > Anaerobic >... | reverse complement strand
GGAGTTCACCCTCGCGGCCCGTACCCCGGATCCGCAGTTGTTGTTGCGCGCCTATGGCCGGTCCGCCCTCACGTTGAACTTCATCCGCGCGCTGGTCAAAGGCGGCTTCGCCGACCTGCACCATCCGGAGTATTGGGACCTCGAGTGGATGCGCCACTCGCCCCTGGCCGGAGAGTACCGGAAGATCCTCGTTGCCATTTCCGACTCGCTGCGCTTTTTTGAGAACGTGCTGGGGATCCACGCCGAGGAGGTCCATACCGTGGATTTCTTCACCAGCCACGAGGGGCTCCACCTGGACTACGAAGAGGCCCAGACCAAGCCTGCTGGCCCGGGACGATACTACAACCTCTCGACGCACTTTCCGTGGATTGGCATGCGCACGGCGGGCGTGGATGACGCCCACGTCGAGTATTTCCGCGGCATCGCGAATCCCATCGGCGTGAAGATCGGGCCGTCGGCCGATCCGGCGACGCTGCAGCGGCTGATCGAGACCCTGGATCCCGAGCGCGAGCCCGGGCGCCTCACGCTGATCCACCGCTTCGGCGTAGACCGCATCGAAGACTGCCTGCCCGGCCTGATAGAAGCCGCGCGGGCGGCGGGACATCGCGTTCTGTGGTGTTCCGACCCCATGCACGGCAACACACGGCTGACCGCCGACGGCGTCAAGACCAGAAGCTTCGCCGACATTCTCGCCGAGCTTGAGCGCGCTTTCGACATCCATGCGGCGTGCGGCAGCCGGCTGGGCGGTGTGCATTTCGAGTTGACCGGCGAGGACGTCACCGAGTGCACGGGCGGCGCGCGAGGCCTTTCGGAAGCCGATTTGTGCCGGGCTTACAAATCGGAAGTGGATCCCCGGCTCAACTACGAGCAGGCCCTCGAGATGGCGCTGCTCATGGCGCGCAAGATGAGCCAGCATTAGCCGGCTGGCACTTCCGGATCGCAATCGCGGATCAAAGCTCCTCAGGTGCGCGGACTTCTTACGGTTTGACCGTAGTTGTGCTAACGGATCCTGTTGGACCACGGATGGAAAACTGACGCCGGAACCGTAGTCTATGACCCGGCCAACCCGTCCGCGGATCAGGCGGACGCCGCCATGGATGCCGCTTCCATCAACCCCAACAATGAGAAGCGCGACGCTCACCTGCGTTCGCCGGATTTCTTCGACTCCGCGGAATACCGCTCCCTCGCCTTCCACAACAAGCGTGCGTGGGAGGCCGGCCGCGTGCTGGTGGGAGAGGAGATCTCCATCACCATCGATGTCGAAGCCGTGAAGCAGAAACCCGCCGCGCGCTAAGGGGCTGGTTTTCGATCAGGCGGCGAGCACTCCGGTGCGCTTCCAGTTGGCGATCCGCGTGAAATGGTACTGGAAATAGAAAAGCGCGAAGAAGAACGTCATCACGGGGCTCAACTGCAATCCGATGGGCTCCACCGTGTTGTAGTAATTGAGCAGCGAGCGGCGCATGCCGAACACGCCCAGGAGGCCGAAAACAGCGGACAGCACGCACACAACGAAGTACACGAGGAACATGATGGGCAGGGCCATGGCCATACTGTCGCTACCCATCGAGGCTGCGGCTCCACCGAGCCCGATCCCGGCGATAATCACAATCCAGCCGCCGATCGCCACCAGGAAGCTGACAATGAACATCATGATGGACTTGTTGTTGGGATCGAGTTTCTTGACGAAGGCTGCCTGCACAAATAGCCAGACCAAGCCGAAGATGCCGCACAAGACAGTGATTGCCAGCACCAGCGCCCAATGCAAGGAAGGCGGCATGGGACCACCGGCAGGCGCGGAGGAGAAACTCGCCGGAGTTGCCGAGGGCGGCTGCGCGAAAGCCGGGGACGGCGCCTGGTAACTGGGCGTGGGTGCAGGAGCGGGAGCCGGCGCGGGTGCGCCGCCCAGGATTTGGGAAACCTGCACCCATGCCGGCATGCCCTCCGCCCACGCCATGTCGCTAGGAAGAACATTGCCGCTGGCGACAAACTGTTTCAACTCTTCGACGCTGTATGGACCGTATTGCTGTCCACCGCGGTGGATCAAGTATTTCATAGCGTCCACGCCTCCCTGGGTAGAAAAGGATCGCCGGATCTCGAAAGCCGGCTGGTAGATGAGCATACTCTATGCGTTTCAGCCGGCGCAACCGATACCGGACGGCTGATACGCTGAATACACGATGAAGACGACGCTCCTCGGTCTTGCTCTGCTGCCGGCCATCGGGCTTGCGCAACCAGTGGATCCCCTTCGCGGCTATTTGGAAAATCTCGCGCTTGATCAACTGGCGCAAAGAGACGCCGCCGTCGCGAAGCTCACCACGCGCGCGCAGTGGGATGGGCGCCGCGCCTGGGTCAGGGAGACTTTCCTGAAGATGCTGGGCGGGCTGCCCGCAGAGCGTGCGCCGTTGAACATCCGCCGGACCGGAGTCCTCGACCGCGGCACGTACCGCGTCGACAAGATCATCTTCGAAAGCCTTCCCGGAATGTACGTCACCGGGAATCTCTATATCCCGCAAACGGGCAAGCCGCCCTACCCCGCCGTGCTGCAGCCGACAGGACACAGCACTGCGGCGAAAAACAGGGCCTTTTATCAAATGTTGGCCATTGGGCTGGCGAGGCAGGGCTTCGTGGTGCTGACCTACGATCCGCTCGGCCAGGGCGAGCGCCGCGTTTTCTATGACGCCGACCTGGAAGATTCGAAAGTCGGTTCCGCGACCATGGAGCATTCGATGATCGGGCTACGCGCGCTGCTGGCGGGCGAAAGCGTGGCTCGCTACATGGTGTGGGATGCCATGCGCGCGCTGGACGTGCTGGAGGCGGCGCCCGAAGTGGACCGCAACCGTCTCGGCGTGACTGGTTGCTCGGGCGGCGGCACCATGAGCGTGTACCTGGCGGCGCTCGACAGCCGCGTGAAAGCCGCGGCGCCGTCTTGCTACGTCACCAGTTGGGAGCACCAAATCCCGGGCACCGGACCGCAGGATGCCGAGCAGCAGTTCCCGGATCAAATGAAGGCGGGAATCGACCACGCCGATCTGGTCGCGCTGGCCGCGCCCATGCCCTACCTGATCTGCTCGACCGACCAGGATTTCTTTCCGCTCGAAGGCGCGCGCAAGACTTTTGAAGCCGCGCGGCGCATCTGGCGGATGTATGGCGCCGCCGATCGCATCGAATGGTTTCACGAACCCGGCCCGCACGGAGTGTACAAGGCGGGCCGCGAGCGCATCTACGCGTGGATGCGGCGCTGGCTGGGCCAGGAGAGCGGCGACTTACGGGTTGAGGAGCCGCTTATCGAGACCGAACCCGAGGAGTTGCTCAACTGCACGCCGGCGGGCCAACTGGCGACGTCGCTCAAAGGCGACACGGCAAGCTCCGTTAACAGTCGCCGTTTCGCCGCGATCCCGGCCGGCCATGGGAACCCTCGCGGCAAAGTCCTTCACCTCACGCGGTACGTGGCGGCTGGGGTGCCGGTGAACCTTCGCTCGCTTGGAAGCACCGGGGCCGAGGGTTATCGCGTCGAACGGTTGACATTCGACACAGACCGGAACTTGACGGTTCCCGCGTTCCTGATCACCCCTTCCGCCGCGCCCGCACGAGCCGCCATTTACGTCAGCCAGGCCGGCAAGGAATCGGGCGGCAAGCCGCAGGCCGACGCGGTCGATCTGGCGCGGCGCGGGTACGTAGTGCTGGCGCTGGACGTCTCGGGCACCGGCGAACTCGCGCAGAAGACCAAGGGCTACGCCGACCAGTGGTTCGGCCAGGAACGCATCGCCTGGCTGGCGCTCATGACGGGACGGCCGCTGGTTTCGCTACAGATGCGCGACATCACGCGCGGACTCGATGTGCTCGAAGCCAAAGGGTTCCGTCCTTCCGCGGGCGTCGTTGGCGTGGGGCGCGGCCCGGTTTCGGCGGCTTTGCTGCACGCCGCGGCCATCGACCAGCGCCTCAGCGCGCTCGTTCTCGAAGACATGCCGTGCTCTTACGCGGCCATCGCCACCGCGCCGATCCATCGCAGAGTTTTCGAAATAGCCGTCCCGGGAGTGCTCGGGCAGTACGACCTGCCGGATCTGGTGGCGTCGCTGGCGCCGCGTCCTGTCACGCTTCTCAACCTGCGGTCGCCAACCGGCGCAAGCCTTCTTGAGAAGGACCGGCTTGCGGAATACCGCTCCGCAATCGAAGCGTACACGGCCACGGGCAAGCCCCAAGCTCTCGCCATTCGCGTGCGGCGCGAACAGGAGCCGCTGCCTCAGCCTGCGTATTGACCGATGACGATGATGGCGACCGGCGTGTCGCCGATCTTGGTGTGCAGCACCCAGTCCTCGCCGGTTTGAGTGAGACCCGTTGCGCTGCCCGAGTCTTTACGCAGGCTCAGCGAGAGCGGATGCGGCGCTCCGGCGGCCTTCCGCGCCAGTTCCATCAACTTGTCAAAGCCCGGCGCGGCGTCCACGCCGGGATCGTCGGCCAAGTTCAGCAGGATCAGAAAGTCACGTTGCGGCGCGACTCCCTGGTGGTCGCCGTTGACCGGGTACAGGCTGTATCGAAGCGTGTAGATCCCCGGCTTGATCTGAAAGCCGCGGCGGTCGCTGGATTCGGCTGTGTACCGCACCACGCCAAGCAGCGCACCATGTGGGATCATAGGCAGCGACACATTCGGCTCGGTCGAAGCGGGGCCACTAGGCAAAGTGGCCCGCATCCAGATCTCAAATTGTGCCGCGCCGTCCGGACCGAGGACTTTCGTGCCACTCTTTTCGAGCGCGTTGCGCACCGCCTCCGGCACTTCGGCCGGTGCAGCGGCGCCGGGAGCGGTCTTGTAATCGGCCGCGAACAACGCTGTTCCCAGAGCGAGAATCACGGCGAATACGCGCATAACCGGCAACTCCTTTCCCTGATGTTAGGGTCAGTGCGCGAGCGCGGGGACGAGAACGGCGTCCAAAGCCTCATCCGTCATCGCCGCGACGCGCACATTCTTATGCAGACTCCATCGTTCGATGTGCTCGGCAGCCGCGCCGGGATCCACTTTCTGCATCGGCCCCAGGGTTTCGATCTCGAGCATCACGTCGTTCACGAACGATTCGACCGAACAGCCGAAGTCCGGGTAGGTCTTCGTGGGATCGGCCGTGGTCTGCTTCACAAACAGATCAGTCCCCAGCAGGTAAGCGCCCCAGCTGTGCTTGTTGAACAGCCCGACCTTCTGCGGCGCACTCACGCCGGGATCCTGCCGGAGCGCCATGTACTTCTTTGTGAACGTCCAGCGCTTGTCGGAAAAATCCGTATATGCCCACATCACCAGCGGGTTGGTGGGCAGCAGCATCTCGGGGTGCTTGCCGCGCGGCGGGAAACCGAAGATGGCGGTCCCGTTCGGCGCCATCATGCTGAGCGTCCAGGGCGCGAATTCGATGGTCCAGGCGTTGTGGTTCTTCACGCGGTGGATCAGTTCGACATTGGAGCCCGACGCCGCCATGCGGATCACCATCTGCTTCTGAACACCGGTGGAAGGTTCCACAGGTTCGGTGGCGGTGAGCACGTCGCCTTCGATCTCAATCTTCACGGGCACGTTTTCCGGCGCCCACGAAGTGGCTAGCGTTTCCGGCGCCACCCAGATGCGGTGGCCTCCGCGAAGCTGAAACTCCTTTTCGCCCGACTTGCCTAGCTGGTCGGCGTATTCTTTCAAAAGGTTCTGGCCGCCGATGAAGGCGTAGCGCATTACACGCGGGCCGACGTCGCTCGTGACGATCAACTCCACCTCGCCATTCGAGATGCGGTAGCAATTCGGCCACCCTTTCCAGGCGGTCTTCTCAATCTTTACGGCTGCGGATACGGTCATGGTAAGAGCCAGTGCGATGGATAGGATCTTGCACATTGTACCGCTATTATGGCTCAAACTTGGGTTTTCGTGGGCCGCAGATGGTCGTAACCGCCCGGCGCGAGCGGGCGGCCGAAGAACTCCACCGCGCCGGCCTTTCCTTTCTCCATGGTGCCCACTCGCGTGAGCCGCAAGCCCTTCGATCGAGCGGGAGGCTCCACTCCGGCGGGAAGCGTGAACAGCAACTCGTAATCCTCGCCGCCGTGGAGCGCCTGGTCGAGCGTGGCTCCGCGCGCCACCGGCAGCGGGCGGTCCAGGCGCGCTTTGAGCCCGGAGGCCTTGGCCAGCCGGTGCAGGTCGATGGACAAGCCGTCGCTCAAATCCATGGCCGCGGTGGCCTTCAAGCGGGAGCTCAGATAGCGGCCCAATTCGAGGCGAGGTTCGGGATAGAGATGCCGGCGCCAGGCTGCGCCGTGGCCGGTCTCGAAGCCCAGCGCGGATCCGCCCAACTCGCCGGAGACCCAGATCGAATCGCCCGCGCGCGCGCCATCTCGCCGCAGCGCCGTGCCGTGCGGGACCACTCCTCCCGCCACCATGTCGCAATAGACGCGCTCGGCGTGTCCCAAATCTCCGCCTGCGAGAACCGCGCCGCTGCGGCGAACGAGGCGCAGCAGCCCCCCATAGAACCTATCCAGCCAGCGGCGGTCCGTCCAGCCTGCCAGCGCGAGCGACACCAGCACGAAGCGCGGCGTGCCGCCCATGGCGGCGATATCGCTGAGAGCGCGCGCCGCCGCGCGCCATCCCACAGCGTCCGGCGGGTGCGTCGAAGCGCGGAAGTGGATGTCCTCGATCACCATGTCGGTGGTAAGAAGAAGATCTTCCCGCGCGCCGGGCGACTGGTAGATGGCGCAGTCGTCCCCAATGCCCAGCTTCACGCCTTTGCCGCGCGCCCCCGCGGCCAGTCTGCGAATCCGTTCAACCGCTTCCAGTTCGTTCATCGCACGATGGTGGCCGCCCGAAGCTTCTCCAACTCCCGGCGCGCGATGGCGGCCCAGGAACTCGCCGGATCGAGCCTCAGATACGCGCTCCAATGCTGCAGCGCTTTCATGGTTTCGCCGTGCGCCTGATAGAGCAGCGCGAGGTTGTAGTGGGCGTCGGCGTACCGCGGGTCCAACCGCAGCGCGGCCTGGTAGTGGAACGCGGCCTGGACAAAATCGTTCTGCTCGTCGTACAGGTTTCCCAGGTTGAAATGCGCCAGCGCGTAATCGGGATTGACTTCCAGCGCCTTGCGATAATATTCGGCGGAAGCCTGATACTGGCGCGCATAGAAGTGCAGCGTGCCAAGATTCACCATGGCCGCGGAAAACGTGGGATCCAGTTCGATGGCCTTTGCGTATGAGAGGCGGACCTCCTCGAACGGCGCGCCAGTCGACTCTTGCTCCAGTCCCTTCTGAAACCAGCATTCGGCTTCGCGCTTGCGGGCGGCTTCCCCGTCCTTGTCCGGTTTCTTCTTCTCCGGGAAAGCCAGCAGCTTGTCGAGTTCCTCGCGGTCGAAATCGAGCAGCAGTTGACCCGAAATGGCCTCCATGCGCTGCTCGCCGACCTGCACGTTGATGTGCCCGCCTTCCGAGTAGATCCTGAGTTCTGTGAGAGGATCGGAGGACTCGCCCAGCTTGCTCTTGAGCGCCGCGATGGCTTTGCGGATGCGTGCCGGGGGAACCTTGTTACGGCGCAGGCTGGAAACCGTGCGCACCGCGATGAGATCATGGAACGAGTAGCTGTCGCCGTCCGGCACCAGGCGTTGTGCGCGCCAGCTCTTCAGTTGACGGCTCGACAGCCCGAGAAGGCGGCGGACTTCTTCGGCGGTATAGCGCTCCTTAGGCACGGCACCGGACACGCGAAGATTTTAGCACGCTGCGAAATTCCTGATACTCAATTCCTACTTGTAATTCACCTCGCGCGAACTCCAGTTGTTGTAGTAGAAGTACGCCTGGTCGAGCCCCGTGATGGTTACTTTCGATTGGCCCGGCAGCGGCTGGCTCCCCACGGCCAGGTACGTCCCCGTGGTGGAGTCGTTTGCCGGCAGCCCCAGCAGCACGTAAGGGGGGATGGTGAACTCACCCGCATCGGCACGTTCGGCGCAAAAAAACTTCGCTTTCACGTCGTTGGCGGTGTCCACGCTGGTTCCGGTGATGGTAACGAAATCGCGGCTTGCATCACCACCGGTCCAAATGACGCGGTAGCCATTGAAACGCGTCACGTCGATGCGAGTGGATGGGATGTTGGTCCACGTCACTGGTGACCGCAGATCCCGTCTCACGCTGAACGGTCCCACGCCGGTCCCTCCGAAGCCGTTGTCCACGCGATATGTGCCATTGAACAGGAATTGCGGCAGGGGAACCGAACCCGTCTCGCCGCCCACGTAGGAGAAGTAGCTTCCTTCCGACACTGCGCCGACCTGCTTCGTAATACCGCCGGGATTCATCACGCTGAGGGCTGTGCCCGCCTCGAGCGAATCTGGCGCGTACAACACCGACGGTTGAGGAGCACTCGCTCGCAGCATGTCCACCACGCAGGAGCCGAATCCCGTGAACCGGGTGGGCGCATTGTAGCGTATGGCGCGATCAGTCTGGAAGCGGCCGAAATTCGCCAGCACGGTTTCGCTGGTCTGGGCCGGATCGACGGTAGGTGAGGTGAAGATCCCGCGCCGGTTGAGTTCGATCCACCCGGCGGTCAACTTCCCTCCCTCGCTCATCCGCTTGTAATCGTCCGCGGTGAATCCGGAAGGATCCTCGCAGAAGTTGCTGGACTCGGAGATGGACATGGTGGTCGAGTTGCTCACACCTTGTCCGGCCCTCACCACGACAGGCACATAACATCCCGTCACCCCTGGCGGCACATAAAAGTAGATTTCGTCCACCCCCGCGCAGCAACCGGAACGCCCGCGGTAGTACACAGCGGCGCGCTTGCCCCCCACGTAGACTTCAATCGGGGTGCTCATATTTCCCGGCAGCGGCCCCGCCGCTTCGTTGCCTGTCACCGCTCCAAGGCCGCTCCCCCACAACGAAACCAATTCCATCGGATGCGCCGCCTCAAGCAGGGTGTTCACCGGCCGCTCGGCGCCGCGCACGATCTGTATCACCGCGGGCCCGTTGCCTTGTGAATTCAGCGTGAAGATCCCGAAGGCGGCTGGCACAACGTGGATGGGCGCTGGCAGACCTACCTGGCCTGCATACGTCACCGTGATGGTGCCGTCGCCCGTCGGCGTGTTTGAAGGCAGGATGGCCGCCAGTTGTGTCGAAGACGTATAGACCATGATTGCATCCACCGTTACGCCGCCCACGGTCACCTGGAGTGAGGTCCCCACCAGATCCTTCGTTAGGGGCCAGTTTTGGGCCTGGTACATGCCGCGCGGCCCCATGTTACGGCCGAACACCACGAACATGGAGCCTTGCGCCACACCGAATCCCGGATAGCCCGGAAGCAGGTAGCTGGCGACGTTCAGAATCGGCCCTTCAATGGCGGGCTGCGCCAGAACCAGTCCAGCCAGGAGGAGGGTCAAGACCAATACCGCAAGCCGATTGGCGTGCATTGCGCACCTCCTTGAGTATCTCCAATGATGATCCCCAAACATCACGCCCAAATGCAATCGCGGCTTTGCCTTAGAGTATGGGACGCATGGGTGCTTAAATGGATGCCATGGGGCCCTTAATCCTGGTGACTGGTGCCACCGGCTACGTCGGGGGGCATCTGACGAAGGCGCTTGTGGATGCCGGCCGCCGCGTCCGCTGCCTGGTGCGCAGGCCGGACGCCTTGAAAGGGGCGGAGGCGGCGCGGGTACATGTGGTCTGCGGCGACGCACTCGACGAGGCCAGCCTGCGCGCGGCCCTGGACGGTGTCGATACCGCCTACTATCTGATTCACTCGATGGCCGCGACCGGGTCCTTCGAGGAGAAGGACCGCACTGCCGCGCGGTTGTTCGGACAGGCCGCCAAGGAGGCTGGAGTCCGCCGGATCGTCTACCTGGGCGGCCTTGGCGACAAGGAGGAGTTGTCCGCGCATTTGCGCAGCCGCCAGGAGGTGGGCGAGATTCTGAGATCGTCCGGGGTTCCGGTCGTCGAGTTCCGGGCGTCCATCGTAATCGGTTCCGGTAGTCTGTCGTTTGAGATGATCCGCGCCTTGGTGGAACGGTTGCCCGTGATGATCGCACCGAGATGGATCGCTGTGCCGGCGCAGCCTATCGCCATAGCCGATCTGTTGCAGTACCTCCTGGCCGCAGTGGATCTCCCGCTCCAAACCAGCCTTGTTTTCGAGATCGGAGGAGCAGACCGGGTTTCTTACGGCGATTTGATGAAGGAATACGCGCGGCAGCGCGGGTTGAAGCGGCTGATCCTGCCCGTGCCAGTGCTCACCCCGCGCTTATCGAGCCTTTGGCTGGGCCTGGTAACGCCACTCTATGTCCGCGTCGGCCGGAAACTCATCGACAGCATCCGTCATCCCACGGTGGTCGAAGACCCCGCGGCTTTGTCTGAATTCAACATTCGTCCGCGCGGCTACCGGGAAGCAATGCGCGAAGCGATCGCGGAGGAGCACCGGGGCTACTTGACCGACTCCAGGTCGGTGCATGTCAGCGCGCCGCCGGAACGCGCCTTCACTCCCATACGCGGCATCGGCGGCGCCGCCGGTTGGTACTACGGCGACTGGCTTTGGAAATTGCGAGGGGTTGTGGACATCGCCTTCGGGGGCGTGGGACTGCGCCGCGGACGGCGGCATCCCGATGAGTTACGCACCGGCGATATCGTGGACTGCTGGCGCGTGGAAGCCTATGAACCCGGACGGCTTTTGCGCCTCGCCGCCGAAATGAAACTGCCTGGACGGGCCTGGTTGGAATTTGAAGTCACGGGCGATTCCTGCGGGAGCACGATCCGGCAGACAGCGACCTTCGATGCGCTGGGATTGCTCGGAAGGGCGTACTGGTACGGCGTGTACCCGCTGCACCAACTGGTCTTTAAAGGAATGCTGCGGGAAATCGCGGCGCGCGCCCTGCGGGAAGTATAATCGGGGATCACCGGCTTGAAGCGTGCCGGCCGGTGGGCCCGTTGAAGGGAGTCACCATCCATGCGCCGACTACCACGCGACACCATGACGGCCCGCGAAAGGATCGAGGCCACCCTGCGTGGTGAACTCCCGGATCGCGTGCCCATCTTCGACCTGATTCAGCACGTGCCGCTGATCGAGCACGTCACCGGCCGGAAGCTGACGCCCTCCAACGCGCTGGACCTGCTGTGCCGCACCATCGGCGAGCGCCTGGACATCACGCGCGGCATCGCGCCCCCCGCCGAGGAGACCGTCGTGCGCTATCCCGACGGCTTTGTCTACAAGCAGGAGTGGTGGACTACGTGGCTGATCGAGCGGCCGTTCAAGGATACGGCCGGGTTGCTCGAATACATCCGCCGCAACACGGAGGAGATTTACAACCGCCAGCCCGGCGATATGTGGTCGTTCGCGGGCAAGAGCAACGTGTGGGGGACCGCGACCAAGAGCCCGCGCGAGTACTTCCTGGAACTGCAGGAAAAGTGCGGTCCCAACACCGTGCTGTTTCCATTCGAAAGCCCCGTGGGCCTGGACACGGCACACATCCGCGCGGGCCTGGATTTGTTCATCTACGCCTACGCCGAGGAGCCCGAAACGGTTTCCAACTGGCTGGAAGCGCTCAACTGGAACGAAATCCAGCGCGTGCATGAGACCGCCGACGCTTCGCTCAGCCCCGTGGCGCTCGTTTACGCCGACCTGGCCGACAAGAACCAGCCGATGTTCTCGCCCGCCTTCCTGCGCCGCGAGTTTTTCCCGCGGCTTAAGAAGCTAGTGGACGCCTGGCACTCACACGGCGTCAAGGTGATCTACCATTCCGACGGCAACCTGTGGCCGGTGCTGGAAGACTACAAGGCGGCCGGCGTCGACGGCATCAATCCGCTGGAGCCGCTGTCGAAGATGTACGTGGGCGATGTGCGGAAGAGTTATCCGGACTGGATCCTGATGGGCGGCACGGACGCGAGCCAGTTGCTGCCCTACGCCACGCCGGACGAGGTCCGTGCGCAGGTGCGCAAGTCCATTGACGAAGCCGGCGCCAACGGCCGACTCTGGCTCGGCTCGAGCACCGAGATCCATCCGGCCGTGAAACTCGAAAACGTCCTGGCGATGTGGAACGAGATCGAAACCTACGGCTACTACGCCAGGTAGAAGATCTCTTCGAGCCGCAGGAAGCCCGTGTCGGGCCGCTTGCCTTCGATATTCTCGAAGAAGGGCGCCATCTGGGCCTGCCAGCGGTGGTTGACTTCCTTGGTTTGCATGCCGGCCACGGCCTGTTCGAGGCTGGGGGTCTCGAAGTAGCCGACCAGCAGCCCGTCCTCGCGAAGGAACAGCGAATAGTTATGCCAGCCGGTCTCGCGCAGCGCCTCGAGCATCTCCGGCCACACGGCCTTGTGGCGCAGCTTGTACTCCTCCAGGCGGTCCGCTTTCACCTTGAGCAAGAAACAAACTCTCTCCATGCGGGGTAAGCTATCACAATACGCGCGATTCGTGTTGACCGCCCTACCCCCGAGGGTTTAGGATAGGATTGCGGGGTGGAGCAGTCTGGTAGCTCGTTGGGCTCATAACCCAAAGGTCGAAGGTTCAAATCCTTCCCCCGCAACCAACC
>Ga0208695_1002726_pt1 | contig 12512 bp, 10 predicted proteins | sample AD_UKC111_MetaG_FD_184449 | JGI IMG/M metagenome (GOLD analysis project Ga0208695, IMG submission 184449) | Active sludge microbial communities of municipal wastewater-treating anaerobic digesters from Hong Kong - AD_UKC111_MetaG (SPAdes)... | ecosystem: Engineered > Bioreactor > Anaerobic >... | reverse complement strand
ATAGATGTTTATAACAGTCAATTATTCTTCGTTCCGGAAAGCCTCTAGTGAATTATGAACAATTATTTTATGATCGACCCCGATTTTATTCACAGTCCTTACGCATATATTGATAAGTAAAACGAATGAGGAGGTACATAATTGTGAAAAAGAAAATCTCTATTATTGTCTTGTGTTTTTTTATTCTGACCATCTTTACCGGAGGGGCATCAGCAAAAAAAAATGATTCCCCTAAGGGATATGGTTACATGAAGAATTTTGCCAGTGAGAAAATGAAACCACTACCCGGGTTTATAGACATTGATGGTGACTGGGCAAGAGATGAAATCAATAAAGCTGCACAAAAAGGTTTTATGAAAGGCTATGGTGATGGCAAATTTCAACCCAATAAACCGATTACATGCCTGGAAACCATCGTGGCTTTAATGGGCACATTGGAGCAGGAAGGTGCCATTGATCTGGATGAGGTTGATGTAGATAGTTATGACAGTTTGCTAGGGAAAATACCCGGTTGGGGAAAAGTGTATGTGGCCGCTGCTATTGATGAAGGTATTCTGCTTGAAATCGAGATGGATGGTTTCAATCCCAATCAGGGAATCAAGAGATACCAGGCTGCCATATATTTTGCCCGATTAACGGAAAACGGATATGGTGAGTATTTTGAAGGTATAGTTGAAGATGTTTCAGATGTGGATGATATTGATTTGGATGAAATTCTGGAAGAAATCGAAGCAGCCATTGATGAGTTGGATGAAGTGATCGATGAATATGAAGATAAATATCTGGATGAAGATGAAGACGAAAACAAAGATATCTACAAATATAAACACAAAGGCAAAGACAAACAAAATAAAAAAGATAAAGGAGAATTAACTGAAGATGTTTATGAACAGTTGAATGACTTTGGAACGACACTTAAAGAATTTAAAGATCAACTGGAAGAACTGGAAGAAGAAGCCCTTGGCAGGAAAGAAATTGGACTGATCAATAATGAATTGGGCTCGTTGATGACTGAACTAAAGAATATCATGAAAGATGAAGAAATGTCCGAAGAGCTTGATGAAGTCATGAAACGTTTAAACGAGATTAAATCTGAATTAAGCGAAAATAAAGTTCAGAATAAAAATCTTTTTCAGTATTTTGATGAGAATCAGATACCTTGCGATGGCATAAAAGCAGTTAAATGGGTGCAAAAACTTCGGATCATGATGGGAGATGCTGATGGTCGATTCAGCCCTATGAGGGTCGTGAAGAGGAATGAATTAGCGGCGATGCTGAATCGTCTGGATGATAATTATTTTTGTCAGCAGGATGGAGAATTGATCAAAGGTATATTAGACGACCTCGATTATGATGAAGATCATAAGATTTTTATCATGTCTATTATTGATGAGGACGGCAATACAGTCGATGAGATCGAATTCACGGATGAAGACAAGTTGTTTTACGATGGTGAATTAGTGATATTTGATGATGATGATATTGATGAAGACGAAGCTGTTCTTGAAGATATCGAAACTGGCGGAAAGATCAAAATTTACCTAAACAATCAGGGTGAACTGGTGTGGATTAAAATATATCCGCCGGAAGAAGATTAAAGAACAAGTACTGTTTGGATGGTAGTTTGTAGCGGAGAAAAGGACATTTTGCTTCCTATGACCTTGTCTGCATTATATAGTTAAAGCAGCGGCTGTCGGGTATAATCTAACCAGAACTTTTACGTTGCCTGAAACCATTATGCGGCATCGGGGAGGTATAGATGTCCGGATCTAAAGAGTTTGAAACAATTGTATATACAAGCTGGCAAAAATTTCATGATGGCAATATGAATGCGATTGATGATATATATCCTGAACTCATGCCTTTTTGTTTAAGAATTTGTTCGAGAACCTGTGGAAGATATATCGATGATGGCGACGAAGAAGCAAGTATTGCCCGTATGTCGATCATTGAAGCTTTTGAACATTATGAGCCTGATAAAGGGCATATACTTGGTTATTTGGGCAGGGTAATCCATAACCGGATCATTGACTATAAACGCAGCCAAAAACGAACTCAAATGCTCCGGCTTGATGATCTAAATCAAAGACATTTGGATGATGAGCAAATTGAAGCCCTGGTTGAGGAAATGGCCAGGAGTGAGGAAATAAAACGATTTAAAGCAATTCTAAATTCTTTTTCCATTGAATTTGCTGAATTGGTTTCATCCTCTCCCCGGCAGAAGAAGACTCGCGATACGGCAAAAAAAATTGCCGTGCTGATTGCCGAAAATCAGGAACTAAAGACGTATTTACTGGAGAAAAGGAAACTGCCGGCAAAACCATTGGAAGAAAAGTACCGGCAAGACCGTAAGTTGATTGACCGCTACCGGAAATATATACTGGCTGCAGCCTTGATACGCATATATGATTTGCGTCAGCTCAAGGAATACATTTGGACAAACAAAGGAGGGACTGACCGTGGCTAAGGCCAGAGGGGTTGTACTTGAATCAAATAACGGTTACTCAACGATCCTGATGGAAGGCGGGCAGTATATCAAAATAAACCGCACTATGCAAATCGGGCAGATTTACCAGCAGGAGTACCAATACAAGAAATTCCTGTTGGCAGCAGCGGCTGTTTTGGTATTTACGCTCCTGGCTGCGGTGGATTTTTTCCATGTAGTTGCATATGCCAATGTATCCAATGGAATTGAAATAGGGGTTAACCGGTGGAACCGGATCATCAAAGTCGAAACATTAAAAACGGATGTAAAAACTTCGGCAGAATATTCTGCTTTAAAAGGAAAGAAACTGGAAGAAGCAGTACCGGCCTTGGTCAAAGATGCTTTACCGGCTGACGATGATCAGGCAGAAGTAACCATTCAAGTTAACAGTGGCAAACAAAACGGCGCCAAGCTGGAAGCCAAGCTTATCGAAAAAATTGAATCATCTGTTGAAGAAGAGTTCAATATCCAGGACCAAGGGAAAGGAAAAGCTGATGCCCAAGATAAAAATAGCATTCGCATCAAATTAAAAAACGATCAAAAAGAGAAGCAGGATCGACCCCGTGACAAGATAAAGCCGGATAATGAAAACAACCGGCCTGCTTATCAAGCTGGGAAAGGCAGCAAAGACAAACAGAATTCGTTTGATAATAAAGATCGAGCCGCCAAGAAAGGCTCTGCGAAAAGGGAGGCCGATTAATTTTAATAAATTTGAGAATAAGTAATGGTTAATTTTTATAATAAGAATAAATACGAGCTTTAATGAACTAAATAATAAGCATGATAAGGCCAGGTTCCAGATTAACAGTTATTTGCTGAATGGAACCCAGGCCTTATTGTTTTTCAAAAAAGGGTAGTCTGCGGAGATGGCGAATAAGAATAAGATAATCAGAAAAGGGGGGGATAACAATGAATAAAGTTAAAACATGGGAAGAATATTCAGAAGAGGATATACTTGAAGCCAATATTGAAAAATATAATAAAGAAGAAATTGTGAAGTTTTACCAGGACTTTGATGAACCAAAGTATTCTTATATCGAATATACTGTGATCTTTAACACGCTGCTTCAGTTTTTGCATAAGCATCTAAAACATCCCGTGAGGGCAGTCGATATGTGCGGCGGTGCAGGCAAAGCTGCTTTTGCATTGAAAAGTTGTGATGCTGAGTGTGAAGTTACCTTGGTGGACCTGGCAGATAAAATGCTGGATATTGCGCGGCTTAAAGCTGAAAAAGAAAACATTTCCTGCCGGATCATCTTGCAGGATGCCTTTTCTTTTTTGGCAAATGAAGCGGAGGAATTTGATTTAATCGTATTCTCTTCTGCCTTACACCATTTTAAGGATCCGGTCACACTGCTGGAAGCTGCGGCAAAAAGACTTTCTCCACAGGGTCTGATTATCAGTATTGCTGATCCCAATACCAAAATAAAAAGCAAACGCTTTCGCTTTTTACAGTTTATGGCCAGCAACCGCCAGTTGAAGAAAATTGCTATTAAGAAAAGCTTTAATAATTTGTTTAATGCCGGTAACAAAAATGGCGCCGGGGAAGAGGATTTTGATGTGGCTGAATATCAGACACGTACCGGGATCAATGATGTGGGATTAAGCAATGATATAAAACGCGCCGGGCTGAAACCGCTAATACATATGCGCTATCCGGCCGGGGAGCCGATGATGACGAAAATTATGCCCTGGTTAGGACTGAGCTGGGCGTTCAGCATGGTAATGTGCCATCATGCTGCTTTTGATCATTATCATACCAATACCGATCCTTTAAAAAGAGAGATCAAACAAAATTTACCTTACAGGGTAAAGTTTATGATTTGATTGCATAATACTTATTAGAACGAAACCTGGAGAAATAACGATTTTGGAAATTTGGCAGCAACAGTTTTATTTTGACATAATGGTTAAAAAGGCACTTGACAGTATTGCCAGTCCCGCATTGGATTTGGTCATGATTCATATTACCAATCTTGGCTCTCCAATGGCTTTCTATATTTTGGCAGCCGCCGGTTTTTTATTTCTTGCTTACAGGAAAAAGTTGATTCAGGGGTTTTTTCTGGTTTTTAGTTTGTTTGTTTCCTGGGGGAGCATGAATCTTTTAAAATCGTTTTTTATGCGGGATCGACCTGTAGGTGAGCATCTCACATTTGCTGCCGGATATAGTTTCCCCAGCGGGCATGCTACACTTGCGCTGGTTTTTTATGGCTTCATCATTTACCTTTTATTAACTGCCAATAAAAAAGGCTGGACAAGAATAATAGCTTGGTTACTGGCATTTTTGATCTTTATGATTGGACTTAGCAGGGTATATCTCAATGTCCATTATGCCACAGACGTGCTGGCTGGATTTATACTGGGAAGTATTCTGCTGGCCTTTTTTGTCTGGGCCTTCAAATCAGTCGAAATGAGGTCATGAAATGGTCATTTCTTTTTATTCTTTAGAGCGTTGCGGGCTTTTTGTTCCTTTCTTAGCCTTTTTCCTTCCTCAGAAAATATGATCTCATTTTTAAGATGGGTCTTGGTCCCGCCGATATAATTGTTTTCAGCCCCTTTCCGCACCAGCAAAGTATGACCTTCATCAAAAGTCAGGGCCACCGGAAAATCTGATTCTCCATAAATGACTCTATATCCTGACCCCCGTAGATAAGGGTCTTCTTTTAGCTTCTGCCTGACATCCTGCTTAATTACAGAGAAGTTATACTGGCTGTGATGCCCTTTTCCGTGAATAATATCGATCACATCAACACCATGCTCAATACACCAGGTTATATTTTCTTCTGCTTTGCGCCACGCCTCTTCACGGCTGAGATTATGCAGATCGATTCTTTCAAGCTTCATATAAAACCAACTCTTTTTTAATAATATTTAAAATAAATTTAATTTACGAAAATTTTATATAAAAAATACTGTATTTTATTTTATAATAATACAAGGATACAATTTATAGTTTAATTTTACAAATGTGTCCAAGTGTGGGGGGGATAATTTTGATGGAATCTAATGGTCTCTGGCATGATGATCAGGAATATTTGCTGACCTTGCAGGTTCAATATCTAAACGATCTTTTGGATAATATGAATGAAATTTTTTATACATATAATACTGATGGCATTATGACTTACGTTAATAAAAAAATAAAAGATATCCTTGGCTATGAGCAAAAAGAGTTGGTCGGAAAATGTGTTTGGGAGATCGTTCATCCTGACTATAAAGAAGTAATGATCAAAGAAACCAAAAAACGCTTGCAAAAAGGTAAAGGTAAAAGAGAAATTTATCTGGCCAAAGTAGTGCGTAAGGACGGGGCAGCCAGGACAATACGTATTAATGTAGCTACCATCGAGGAAAATGGACAGATCATTGGGGAAGCGGCATTGGCAGAAGATGTGACCGAGGCCAGACAGAATGAAAAAGCTCTCAAGCAATCCAATCAAATGCTCCAGGAAACCAAAAATAAATTAATGGAAGTCAACCAAAGCCTGGTCAAAGCAAAGGAAGAACTGCGCCAGCAGTTGGAAGAAGCTGAACAGCATAAAGAAGCAGTGACAACTGCCCATCATAAATTGGAAAATATAATGGATTTTCTGCCTGATCCCACCATTGTTATTGATGCGCGGGGTAAAGTGACCTTATGGAATAAAGCCATGGAAGGTCTGACCGGAGTCAAGGCACGTGATATGATCGGTAAAGATAACCGGGAGTATTCAGTCATCTTCTATGGCAGAAGACGCCCTATGCTGATCGATTATGCGGCGGGTCTGGCTGATATGAACAACGCTGCGGAAAATTACGATGATTTTCAACAAAATGAAAATGACTTATTTGCAGATCAATATGTACCACAGTTGGGGATCGGCGGTACGATTGTGGCAGGCCGTGCGACTCCACTATATGATGATTACGGTAATTTAGTGGGGGCCATTGAGACCGTAACGGACTTAAGCGAAAGACTGAAAACCCTGCGGGAACTTAAAGACAGTGAAGAAAAATACCGTAACATCATTGAGAGTATGGAAGACGGATATTTTGAAGTTTCGATTCCAGGAGAATTTCTTCTCATCAACAGGTATTTACATACAGCATTGGGGTATACACGCGAGGAGTTGATCGGGCAAAGCTTTCGAAAGATAATGGATGAGGATAACGCCAAAATGATCAGGAAAGCTTTTATCAATGTTTACCAGACGAAAGAATTGAGAAAGTCCTTTGACTGGGAAGTGCGCAGACGTGATGGAAGCAAAATGTTTACGGAAACCACCATATTACCTATCATGGATGATAAAGATGAAGTGATCGGTTTCAGAGGCATAGTAAGGGATATTACAGAGCGGAAAAAGAATGAGCAGGCATTAATGGCCAGTGAACAAAAGCTCCAGGAAAGAGTTTCCTATTTAAATGCTTTGATCCAGAACCTGAACGAATTATTTATAACCTATGATTTAAACGGCAAAATTACCTTTATCAATAATAAAGTTACCGAAATAGGCGGATATTTACCTGAAGAAATAATCGGCAAACATGTGAATATATTTGTACCAGAGGAATACCATGATCTGGTAATGCAAGAAATCGCAATCAGAATCGGAAAAGGAGAAAGTGCTGCCTATGAACTGCCGATGCGGCATAACAATGGTTCCTATATAATGACCAAAATAAACAGTACCCCAATAATAAACGAGAATGGCGAAATAGAAGGCGGAATGATTTTAGCTGAAGATATTACTGCTACCAAGAAAGCGCAGCAGGAACTGGCTACCAGTGAAAAGCGCTACCGGGCAATCGTTCAGGATCAGACCGAGCTGATTTGCCGCTTTATGCCGGACTTGACCCTTACATTTGTGAACAAGGCCTTTTGCAGGTATTTTAATAAGCCTGAAGCTGAGATTATAGGAAGGAAAATACCATATTATAAACTTGCTGCATCTGAGAAAGATTATTACCGTCAAGAGCTTCTTAATGTTACTCCACAGGAACCGGTCAAACAATTCGAATTTGCGATCCACCTTGGAAATGAAGATAAAAATTGGCTGTCCTGGACAATACGGGGTATTTTCAATGAACAGGAAACCATCATTGAATTTCAAGCAGTCGGACGGGATATTACCATAAGCAAGCAAGCTGAAAATCAACTGATTTATATGAGTACCCACGATGGATTAACCGGTCTTTATAACAGGTTGTATTTCGAACGGCAAATGCAAAGCATGCAGAGTAACAATTTGTTGGATGTGTGGCTGATCATTTGTGATGTTGATGGGCTAAAGCTGATCAATGATACATTGGGACATGCTGAAGGGGATAATACACTGTGCAAGGTTGCGGATATCATAAGAAGCTGTTTCCGCCGGCAGGATATTATTGCCCGGGTGGGGGGCGATGAGTTTGCAATTCTCTTGCCTTGTGCCGACAGTGACACAATAGCCCATGCCATCGACCGGATCAGAAGAACAGTAAGAACTTACAACCTGAGCGCTGATATTCCGGTTAGTATGTCTATCGGTGCAGCGAGCCGGACATCACTTGCAGTTACCATGGATGATGTCTACAAAGAAGCAGATAATAATATGTACCGGGAAAAACTGCACAGCAGCAACAGTGCCCGCAGTGCCATTGTACAAACGCTGACTAATGCATTAAAAGAACGCGACTATATAACCGAAGGCCATGCCGAACGGCTGCAGGAATTAGTTGAAAAGATCGCCCAAAAGCTGGGAATGGATGAGCGAGTCATAAATGATCTGCGTCTCTTTGCCCAGTTTCATGATATTGGAAAAGTTGGCGTACCGGATGCCATCCTGTTTAAGACCAGTTCCCTCACTGAAGATGAACGACTGATCATGCAGAGACATAGTGAAATAGGACACCGCATTGCCCTTTCGGCGCCGGAAATGGTAGATATCAGCGATTGGATCCTTAAGCATCATGAATGGTGGAATGGTGAAGGTTATCCCTTGAAATTACGAGGGGAGGATATTCCGTTGGAATGCCGCATTCTAGCGGTAGCAGATGCTTATGATGCCATGACCAGTTACCGGCCATATCGTCGGGCCATGACCCACCAGGAAGCGGTGGAGGAATTGATAAAATTCGCCGGTATTCAGTTTGATCCGGATATTGTTGATGTTTTTATTGCTTTAAATATTGGAAATCAATCGGATAGCGATAATGACCAATTATTTCCCAGCGCTTAAGACAATCTTCCTCTTTTGTGATACCAGCATTGTGAATTACCAATGGCCGGCCTGCTGTTGAGATCCGGTCACTAATGATTCCGCAATGCTCATCGCCATTGGCAAAACGCCAGTAAACAACATCTCCCCATTGCCATTGACTGAGTTCTTCTTCTGTTTCCACGGTCAGTTTTTGCCCAAAACGTTCAAAAAACTGTATTTGATTTGGGACCCGGCGATGGTCAATGTTAGAATCAGGCGCGGTTAAACCCCATCGGGAAGGATACTGAGCGAAATTTGCCGTCATATCTTCATGGATCAACTGCTGGAGGTCAATCCCAGCATTCCTGAAAGCCCGGATTATCACATCTGTACAAGCACCGCAGACGGAATCCACGTCTCCTCCCGGATAATCAATGACCTGATAAGAAGCATTATACCAGGTTTTGTTTTTAACTTCCTGCCGTGCGCCTAACAAGATCAGATCAGCAGCAACAAGATCCTGGGGGGCAATTTTTTCAACCGGCGACAGTTTCTCGGGTAACGGGCTGTTTCCATAATTTATTAAACTCATATCCGATAAAACTGTATAAACACCAAAGGTCAGAAGAGCTATAATAAAAAATGCCGGTACAAGTTTTTTAATAACATTTATTCTCATAGTGCGGCCAACTTTCAATAGAATAAATAGTTCTGAACTGATAAAATCAATTGATGAATTTTTATTAAGCTATATTCAAGATAATTCATAACGTAGGGAGTTTCAATCATGCTTTCGTTTGCAACACTGACCCGGGGGTTAAAAAAGGGACTTTCCGTAACCTGGGAATTAGGAAAAGTTATCGTGCCGGTATATTTTATCATTACCTTTTTTGAATACACGCCGATCATGGATCGGATCGCAGAAATTATGCAACCCGTAATGTATATGGTAGGATTACCGGGAGAAGCTTCATTGCCACTGGTGCTGGGGATATTTCTTAATATATACGCTGCCATCGGTGCAATACTGCCTTTAGATATGGGAACCAGAGAAATAACCATAATTGCTGCTATGCTGCTTTTGGCACATTCCTTGCCAATGGAAGCGGCGGTAAGCAAGAAAGCCGGTGCCAAAGTTGCTTCTCTGCTGTTGGTGCGTATCATTATGGCTTTTCTGGTGGGGGCAGGTTTTAATTTGATTCTTTAAGGAGAGAGATCTATGCCTTATACAGATATTTTAATGGAAGCGGTCACCGGCAGTGTTGATGGTGTTTTAACGTTGGCTGTGATCGTTATACCGCTAATGATTTTCATTGAAATCATTCAGGATTTGAACTGGCTGGACAAAATGACGGCAGTATTATCACCCATCACGCGATTTATAGGTATTTCATCAGAAGCCAAATTGCCAATCATGGCGGGATTGGTTTTTGGAATCAGCTATGGCGGGGGGATCATAATTGACAGTGCCCGGCAAGGTAAGCTTACCTATCGGGACATCTACCTGATAAACTTGTTCCTGGTGATTTGCCATTCGCTTTTTGAAGATACTTTTTTATTTGCAGCGATTGGTGCCACGTGGCTGCCGATTTTAATAGCAAGATTTTTTTTGGCGATCATAATATGTTGGGCCGTGGCCCGATTTATGCCTGTACCTCCAGAAAAAGCCAGTGATACCTTGGATTAAATAAAGAAACACTGGCATTTACAAGTAAAACTGCTATGATTTTGCGGGATTCAAATTTTTGGATATGGTATGATAGAGTTACATCATAAAAGGTGGTTTTTTTAATGTCACATTTGCTTCATGACTTAAATCCAAGCCAGTTGGAAGCAGTTTCTCATATTGAAGGTCCCTGTATTGTCCTTGCAGGAGCAGGAAGCGGTAAAACCAGAGTGATCACCCGCCGGATCGTAAACCTTATTGAAAAGGGTGCCAGTTATGATGAAATCCTGGCTATCACTTTCACGAATAAAGCTGCGCAGGAAATGAGAAGCAGAGTTACAGCTATCCTGCCTGATTATTCCGGGCATTGGACGCAAACTTTTCATGCGGCCTGCTACCGGATCTTGCGTATGGATATACATAACCTGGGATTTGACCGCAATTTTACGATTGTTGATGATGCTGACGCCAGTGCAGTTATTAAAGAAATTTTAAAAGAAGAAAATGACTATGAAACCAAACCTGAGCAACTCCTGCATGTATTCAAACAAGTGAAAAACAGTCTGGAAGATCCGGAAAAATATTATTCCCGCTACAGGCTGTCATTCGAGGCCAAGGAAAAAAATCTGCGCGTTTACAATAAGTATAATCGTCGTTTAAAAGAACTCAATGCCCTTGACTTCGAGGATCTTATCGTTTTATGTATCAAACTTTTTAAAGAGTTTCCGGAGATCCTGGAAAAATATCAGAACCGATTCCGCTATATTATGATCGATGAATATCAGGACACCAATTTTGCCCAGTATCGGTGGGCAAAATTGCTGGCGGCCAAAAACCGCAATATTTTTGTGGTAGGTGACCCTGATCAGTCCATCTACAGCTGGAGGGGAGCAGAACCTTATAATATTAAGCGGTTTATTCAGGATTATCATGATACCAAAGTGATAAAGCTGGAAAAGAATTACCGTTCCACCCCGCAAATTCTGGCGGCTGCCAATGCTGTCATCAAAAATAATCTGGATCGCGAGGAAAAGGAACTTTATACCGACATCAAGGCGGGAGAGCAATTAATTCATTTTTGTGCCGGCGACAGTTTTCAGGAAGCACGATTCATTGCGGATACAATTGGGGATTTGGTGGATCGTGAAAATAGACAATACAGTGATTGTGTTATTTTTTACCGTACCCATGCCCAGTCGAGGATCCTGGAAGAAGCCCTGGTCCGTAAATATATTCCGTATCATTTGATAGGTGCCAAGCGATTCTATGAACGCAAAGAAATAAAGGACATTGTTGCGTATTTAAAACTGGCCTGCAATAATAATGACCGGCTAAGTCTGCAGCGTATCATCAATACACCCCGTCGCGGGATAGGCGATAAGACAGTGGAGAAAATCGTCAGCTATGCCAGTGAGAATCATTTAACAATAATGGAAGCATTACAAGAACCGGACAAGATCAGCGGCATCAGCAAGAAAATGAGCAATACCCTGGAAGAATTTTATGGCATGATCAGATATTTTTCGGACTTGACGCAATCAGATACTCCATTAAGGGATATTATTGACATAGTTATTGAAATGAGTGGTTATGTTGATGAATTGCATAAAAACAATCTGCCTGATGTAGAAACCCGCCTGGAGAATATATATGAGCTGAAATCGCTGGCTTTTGAATTTGAACAGAACGGTGCTGACAGTCTGGAAGACTTTCTGGCGCAGATCGCTTTAGCGCAGGATAATGATGAAACAGACCATTCCAATTCAGTGCTGCTCATGACCTATCACGGTGCCAAAGGGCTTGAATTTCCGGTGGTATTCATGACGGGAATGGAAGAAGGGGTCTTCCCTTCCTATCGCAGTGAATCATTAGAGGAGTTGGAAGAGGAAAGACGATTATGCTATGTGGGGATCACCAGAGCCAAAGAAAAACTTTACCTGACCAATGCTGTATCTCGCTTGCTTTATGGATATGAGCGCAGCAATCCTCCATCCCGGTTCCTGGGTGAAATACCACAGGAATTGCTGGCGTCACCGCAGCCAAAGAAGATCGTCAACAGCATTCTGGGAGAAGGAGACAGGGTTATTCATAAAAAGTTCGGTATGGGGAGAGTGTTGAACCTTATTGAAGATGACATGGTGGCAGTGATCGATTTTGAACGGGCTGGAACCAGAATGCTGCGTTTGGATATAGCTCCTTTGGAGAA
>Ga0208695_1002717_pt1 | contig 12537 bp, 12 predicted proteins | sample AD_UKC111_MetaG_FD_184449 | JGI IMG/M metagenome (GOLD analysis project Ga0208695, IMG submission 184449) | Active sludge microbial communities of municipal wastewater-treating anaerobic digesters from Hong Kong - AD_UKC111_MetaG (SPAdes)... | ecosystem: Engineered > Bioreactor > Anaerobic >... | reverse complement strand
CGCTTTGGCATATCCTACAAGCTACTCTTCCCATCATTGTCGAAAAATTATATTTTTATCATTATATTAGCTGTGTAACAAAATGTCAATGATTTTTTTGTATGAACAGGACGACCAATCATATAAAAAGGCATACTGCTTGTGCAATGGGATGATATAATGATTAATAATACTATATGGGGGGCAGTATTATGAAGAGTAAAGGTATGGAAGCTTCAAAGCCTGCCGGCAAGAGAAAGAGCAGAAGGATTGATTATTACTCAAAGATACAATGCATTAAAAATACTTATAAGGGTAGGACTGAAGAATTCGAGATGCCGCTTGAACTTACACTTATTAATATTTCAGTAGGGGGTTTGGGTATAATATCTGAAAATCCTTTTGAAAAAGATACTGTGCTGGTATTAAGCTTCAAGCTGGAAGAAGAGAAATACGAAAAAGTATCTGCGAAGGTAATGTGGATGATGAAAATGGGAGATATGTACCGGCATGGGTTGGAAATAATGAATGTATCCGGGAAGCTTTTCAAACACTTGAGCATGCTTGACAACAGCATTACAACAAAGGTATGAAAGACTTGAATCAGACAAAAAATTGCAAATTATCCTGCAATGTAATATAATAATTAAGGAAATTCAACAAGTGCGCCAGGGAAATGGAATTTACTATATGATAAAATCACTGAATAAGGAGTAGTAGCATGAGTTTATTAGAGAACTGGAGAGATACTGCATATAACAGCGAGCAGGATGAAAAAGCTAAAAAGAAATTTTGGGAAGGATACTTTGAGAAGGAAGAATCCATCTATGAAAAGCTGCTTTCCAATCCCGAAGATGTTGTAGAGGGAACGGTCGCGGAACTGGCAGAAAGGTACGGGACGGATATACTGCTTTTCACGGGTTTCCTTGACGGTATTAACGACAGTCTTGTTAATCCGATGGAGCTTGAGTCGCTGGAAGAGTCGAGCAGCGTCAAGCTGGAGATAGACTTTGAGAAGCTTTATTATAACATGCTGAAGGCAAAAGCAGATTGGCTGTATAATCTGCCTCAGTGGGACAGTATACTGGATGCTGAGAAAAGAAAGGAAATAACAAAGAGGCAAAGGCTTTCAGGCACAGTGATAAAATCAAAGGAGCCGGGAAGAAATGAACCCTGCCCTTGCGGAAGCGGAAAGAAATATAAAAAGTGCTGCGGCGCTAATAAATAACGTATAAAAGATAACTCCCAAAGGAAGATTTACCGATGGGAGTTTTTATTAATCGCATAGGAAAGGGGATATCTATGAAATACGGCGATTTAAGAAACAAGCAGGGCCTTACCGAGAAGGAATTTTTGGCCCAATATGATGCAGGGCGTTATGAAAGGCCTTCCGTTACAGTAGATATGCTTATTTTTTCGATTATGGACGAAATGAAGAAAGAGTTGAAGATACTTATGGTAAGAAGGGGGGATCATCCCTTCATGGGATATTGGGCACTTCCCGGAGGTTTTGTAAATATGGATGAAAGCCTGGATGCGGCGGCCCTTAGGGAGCTGAAGGAAGAAACGGGCATTGAGGATGTATATATGGAGCAGCTGTATACATGGGGGGATGTTGACAGAGATCCCCGCACCAGGGTTATAGGCTGTTCATATATGGCTATTGTTGACAGCAGCAAGCTGACCGTAAAGGCCGGGGATGATGCGGAGGATGCGGCATGGTTCAAGGTAGAGTGCAGTAACATTGATCAGAAAAAGCCCATAAACAATGTAAGGCTTGTATTGAGTAATGACAGGGATACCCTGGAGGCAATTATTAAGGTTGACAGAACCTTTGCCGGGAATACCGTGCGGGTAAGCAGAGAATTATTGGAGTCAAGAGGTATTGCTTTTGATCATGGGAAGATAATCCAATATGCAGTCGAAAGCATAAGAAACAGGCTTGAATATAGGGACATAGGCCTGCTGACTGAATAAAAGGAGGGATAGTATATGAAAAAGGTCAGGTTAACAGTCATATGGGCTGCTATATTGGCGTCCTGTCTTTTAATATTTGCATTTGCCGAGGATACGGGAAAGCTTGTGCAGGGAACCGAGTCTGATGCCAGGATTATATATAACGGCAGGGAAGCGGTTCTCGGATTAAAGCCGGTATTGATAAACGGGAGCAACTATCTATCTGTAAGAGCTGTGTCTTCCTTGTTTGAAAAAAATATATACTGGGATTCAAGCAAAAATGAGATCGTAATTACTGACAAAACAAATCCGCAACTGGAGTACCTGAATTCCGAACTTGCCTTGAAGGACAAAAGCATACAAGAGCTTGAAGCAAAGCTGAAAAAACTGGAAAGCAGAACTGTAAGTGAAGAAAGGCTGAGTATTGAAGAGCTTCAGGAGAAGATTAACAATGAATTTGGGAGCTATGAGGGAGTATCATACAGAGTAATACTTTCAGGCAATGAAGATGAGATAAGGACTATATTTGAAATTGACCTGAGCAAGGACAGATCATCCTGGAACAGTCTGTCGACGAAAGAGAGAAATGAGCTTGTCGAAGAGGTTGCCGAAGTTATAATGGAGGAGTATTCTTCAGCAAAAATCAAGGGCTATTGCAAGGATATATCGGATTCAAGAATACTGTTTCCTTTTTACTATAATTGGGATGATGAGCTTGTCAAAGGGTACTACAAGAACTACAGCACCATAAGTATTATAGAGGAAGAATTCAATAATAAATATGACGATTATTTGAAAGGAATCCATTTTACCTTTGCCCTTAAAGGAAACGACAGCATTGTGAAATTCACAGCATACATACAAAGAGACAGGTTTGGGAAAGGATGGGATTCACTTTCGGATAATACCTTAAAAAGCTTTATGAAAAAACTGTGCGGCGAAATAGCGGGAAAATTCGAAGAATGCTATATTTTCGGATATATATATGATACGGACAACAATGAAGAATTGGCATTTTGTGAACAGACAGTTGAAGGAGATTTTGTATTCGGCAGAGAAGAATAACATGAAATAAAGAGTACTGTGGGAGGTAGCTTATGAATTATAATGAGGTATTGGAAAAAGCAAAGTCTCAAATAGGATCGAAATGCAGAATTTGCCGTGAATGCAACGGAGTAGCCTGCAGAGGTGAAATACCGGGTGTGGGCGGCAAGGGCAGCGGAAGCGGATTTATCAGGAGCTATGAGAAGCTGAATGAAATAAAGCTTAACATGGATACAATATATGAATCCAAGGAAGTGGATACATCTATAGAGCTTTTTGGCAAGAGCTTCGCTTATCCGGTTTTTGCAGCCCCTATTGGAGGTTTGCAGCAGCATTACAGGGAAGATTCAAATGACTATGAATACAGCCATGCAATTGTATCGGGCTGTAAGAACGCGGGTACGGCAGGCTTCACCGGCGACGGAGTAAAAGATGAATTCTACGAACTTCCTCTGAAGGCTATATCAGAAGCTGGCGGCTGGGGTATACCGACAATAAAGCCGTGGAAGAACGATGAAATTTTAAGAAAAATTAAAATGGCGGAAGCGGCAGGAGCTTTAGCAGCAGCTATGGATATCGATGCTGCAGGCCTCACCCTTCTGGCTGCTTTAGGCAAACCCGTAAGTTCGAAACCCGTTGAAGAAATTAGAGAAATAGTTACTGGTTCGAGGATGCCCTTCATAATAAAGGGGATTATGACAGTTGCGGGAGCGGTCAAGGCTGTTGAAGCGGGGGCGTATGGTATAGTGGTTTCCAACCATGGAGGCAGGGTACTGGATCATACTCCCGCACCGGTGGAGGTTTTGCCGGAAATATACAAGGCAGTAGGAGGAAAAATCAAAATATTTATTGACGGCGGAATAAGAACAGGAATTGATATTGTGAGGGTACTTGCTCTTGGCGCCGATGCAGTGCTTATCGGAAGGCCTTATGCAATTGCAGCCTACGGCGGTGGTGCAGAAGGGGTTGAGCTTTATACAAGGAAAATTGGTGCTGAGCTAAGAGATGCAATGATAATGACCGGATGCAGTACCCTTAAAGACATAGATGAAAGAGTTATATACAAGCCGTAAAAAAAGCGCCGTAAGGCGTTTTTTTTATGCCTCCGGATGTATTTTATTCCAATGGGAATTTAAAGGGCTTCACAGGAAAAAATAAAACTGGCACCCTGAAGCATAATCGTTAATTATGTGCAAGGCTTCCGGAATAGAATTAAATAGGAGGTTATGAATATGGAAGGAGTGAAAAGGCTGGAAGGCTGGGTCAAATTCAAGGGCTTTATCCATTTGCTCAGACCAAAACAATGGATAAAGAACCTGTTCCTGTTTGCGGCACTGCTGTTTTCAAGGAACATGGACAAACCGCAGTATGTAATGACTGTCTTATATGCCTTTCTGTGCTTCTGTATGATATCCTCCACAGTTTATATATTTAATGATATTCATGATGTGGAAAAAGACAGGCAGCATCCTAGAAAGAGTATGCGGCCTATAGCTGCAGGGATAATAGACAGAAGGGAAGCGCAAATATTGATGATAATCATGCTTCCTGTCTCAGCTATATTATCCTTTATGCTGGATTACAGGTTTGGTTTTATTGTCTTGACTTATTTAGTCAATAATGTGGTATATACGCTGCATGTCAAAAACCTTGTTATTCTTGATGTTATGTCCATTGCCCTGGGCTTCATACTGAGAGTTTCAGGAGGGGCGGTAGTTATAGGGGTGACGATCTCACCCTGGCTGCTGCTGTGCACCTTTCTGCTGTCACTGTTTCTCGGCTTCAGCAAAAGGAGAAATGAGCTGCTGATACTTCAGACGGATGCTCATAGCCACAGGAGCATTCTGGAGCACTATTCCCTGGATTTTATTGATAATATGCTTTCGATTGTAACGGCATCCACATTGATATCCTATAGCCTATATACCTTTTATGCCAGCGAAGGCAAGCATTCAATGGTGACCATCCTGTTCGTTCTATATGGGATTTTCAGATACCAGTATATCGTATACAATAAAAAAATGGGTGAAAGCCCGGAGGAAATAATACTGACCGATATACCTCTGATTGTTGACATAATGCTGTGGGTATTAGTCAGTATAGTAATACTTTATGTGTAGCTATGTCACATTCTTCCTATATGATGTAAATATGCCCGCCAGAAAGACTCCTATGAGGATGCAGAGAAAGGGCTCTGCAGTGATTCTGTACCTTGGAGCATAATAAAAAATCAGAATGATAAGGTTCATATACAGGAAATTCCCTATTATCCATGCAGGCTCACAAAAAAGTATGAACAGGGATCTGGCAGATATAAGCCTGAGTATGAAAAGCACCAGCAGCAAAAGCGCAGATTTCCATAGGAATTCAAAGGACATTTGAGGAAGCCTGTAAGGGCCCTCCATCTTAATCAGGCTGCCGTAAAGAGGAAGCCTATAGGTTCTGGAAAGATACACTTCGGCCTCAGAGATATGATAATCTCCATGAAAAAGAAAAAGCTGCTGTTTAACCTTTAAGAGATTTATTTCCCTGTTAATATTATTTCTTATGTAAACCAAACCCTCTTTATAACCCGTCTCATACAGCTTTAACATATCGGATTGCGCCTTCTTTATGTCAACCCATGTTCCGTTGGAATGGGGATTATGAGCGATGTAAAAGTTGATGGGGCCATTGGTATCTATCAGTATCAGGCGGTCTGTAACGGCATAGTTTCTGAGGATCCAGGGGGAGAGCACAGCAAGCATAATAAGAAGTGAAAGGACTCCATCAGCCGCGAGGACCCTAATGCCTCGCCAGATGCTGAACCTTTTGGCGGCAATAAATAACAGCGCAGAGGAAAATGTAACAGCGGGGAGCAGAAGAAGCACAGGGCGTGTAAGGTTGCCCAGCCCGAGGAAAATGGAGAACAAAATAAGGTGTTTAATCTGGGCAGAACCATTGGGACGACTGAGCTTGAGAGACATTTCATCTTTAAAATACCTGAGGGAGAAGTATACTGCCGCCAGATAAATGGTGATGAATACCGTTTCAACATATAAATGGTTGGTATAGGCCACCATTCTTGTATTAAGGGCCATCAGAATGCCTGCAGTAAGCCCCGCTTCATCATGGAGATCACTGTAATCCTTTAAAGCCTCTCTGGCAATTATAAAGCAGAGAAGGCAGGAAACGGCGGAAAAACCTGCCTGTATTGCCCTCATTACAATAAAATCCTGCGCAATGCCGAAAAACCTGTAGATAAAGCCGGAAAGGAAAATATAAAGGGGAGGCCAGTAGGCATATCTTGACCAATGCTCTCCGAAGCTGTGTCCGTAATATTCGCCCTTCATTACATTTAAGGCATAGTTATACATACTCCAGGCGTCGATCTTGAATTCAAAAGGAGCATGTATTATAAAGCGAAGCCTCAAATACAATGCAATTCCAAGAATCAGAGCAGTATATACAAGGGTTTTGGCACTGCGCATCAACTGTCTTCCTCCCTATTTTTGAATAATACACTTTTTACAATATATTTACGCATGTATGTACATACATTATACTAATTTAACCCAGCTTATATTATTCATTCGCAGCTTTCTACATCTTTCACCAATTTTATTGACACGCAGGTCAAAAATGTCTATACTGTACATATATGGCATACACAGTATTAACAGTATGCACACTATAAACAAAATACACGATTCCAGGACTTCGTGTGTATATAGTTTTCAATGACAGACGGGACAAATCCTGTCTCACAGTCATTCTTCACAGAGGTGAGGTGTATATATGTGGATATAACAGTCAGTAATTCGACGAAGGAACCCATATATGAGCAAGTAGCAGACCAGATAAAAAAGCAGATCATCAATCAGCAGCTGAAGCCCGGAGAAGCTCTGCCCTCCATCAGGAAGCTGGCGGCTGATTTGCATATAAGTGTAATTACTACCAAGAGAGCCTATGATGAGCTTGAAAAGGAAGGCTTTATTGAGACTGTTATAGGAAAGGGATGCTTTGTTTCAAGGGAGAACAAGGAGTTTATAAGGGAAAAGAAGATAAGAATGGTTGAGGAAAAGCTGTCTGATGTAATAAAGGACAGCCGGGTACTGAACATAGGGCTCCAGGGATTGAAAATGATGCTGGAGGTTTTGTATAGAGAAGGAGTATAGGAAGCCGCAAGGCTTCTTTTTTTTATGAAATTATAAATAAGCTTTAATTGGAAACAATATCTTTTATTACAGAAGATCAGCGCTATTCATTGAGGGAGAGTATTCCATGAAGAAGTACAGAATTGCCCCAAAAGAAGTGAAGCCGGTGAGTACAATGAAATTCAGGACCAAGGCATCAGCAGGCGTAATGAATGCAGATTCTGCGGACTTCTTTGACCGTACCGCCGAGAGGCTTCGGAAAGACCTCTCGGGTAATGCGGATGTGATAATGAGAGAGCTTTTTATCGGCGGCAATGAGAACCTAGATGCATTGCTTGTATATCTTACGGGAAATATTGATAAAAAGCTGCTGAACGACAGCGTGATAAAGCCGCTGATGACCTGCAGCGGCCTGGAAGGTATCGAACTGAGCGGTGAAAGGCTGAAGGAGAGTATTATAAAAAAATGCCTTCAGACAGGCAGTGTCAGATACAGTAAAGATTATAACACCACCTTGCGGGACATGTTCTCAGGAGAAGGGATTCTCCTTGTAAAAGGAATAGAGGGATTCATTATATTTGCTGTTGACGGCGGGAAAAAAAGGCAGATATCGGAGCCTGAAACAGAAAAAAGGATACGGGGCACCAAGGAGGGTTTCATAGAGGATATCTGGGTAAATATCGGGATGATAAGAGAATTTATCAAGGATCCTATGCTTAGGGTTGAAATGTTCAAAATAGGGCAGAGATCCCAGACTGATGTGGCAATTGCATATATAAACGGATTGGCGGATTCCAAAATAGTGGATGAGGTGAAAAAGAGGATAAAGAAAATAAATATAGATGCCATACTTTCAAGCGGTTATATTGAACAGTATATTGAAGACAACCCATGGTCTGTTTTTCCCCAGCTTATGGGAACGGAAAAACCGGACAGGGCAGCGGCAAACCTCCTGGAGGGAAAGCTTCTTATAATAACCGACAGGTCACCCTTTGTATTCGCAGCTCCGGCAATATTTGTCGAGTTCTTCCAGGCAACCGAAGACTACTATGAGAAGTTTCAAGCGGGAACATTTTCACGTATTATCCGATTGATTGCCTTTCTGATTGCAGTTTTGGGCACATCAATATATATAGCTCTCACCAGCTTTCATCCGGAGCTTATACCTTCGGAACTGCTTATAAGCTTTGCCCGGTTGAGGAAAAAGGTTCCTTTTCCGCCTGTAATTGAAGCATTGATTATGGAGTTTACGGTTGAAGTGCTGAGGGAAGCCGGCATACGGCTTCCTACGTCCGTAGCAGGGACTCTTGGTATAGTCGGGGGGATAATTCTGGGAGACGCCGCCATAAGGTCCAATCTTGTGAGCCCTGCCATGATAGTAGTGATAGCAATCACTACGGTATGCAATTTCGTGCTGCCCAACTACAGCATGACATTATCCATACGGCTGCTGAAGGTTTTTCTTATAATACTGTCAGCAACCTTCGGAGCCTATGGAATAGCTCTGGGGCTCCTCGTAATAGTGATACACCTTACTAAGCTGGAGAGCTTCAGTGTGCCATACCTTTCTCCATACGCACCCTCCAGGTTCAGAGACATGAAGGATGCCCTGCTTAGAATGCCTTTGTGGATGAATGTCAAAAGGCCCGTGTCAATCCCGCATACGGATGATACGAGGGCGGTAAACAACAGAGAGAAGAGTGGTACCGGTGAAAACTGAAATGAGCTATACAATAACAAGCAAGCAGCTTATTTTCACACTTATAAGCTGTATGCTGGGGGCGGGGATTCTAAGCCTCCCCAGGGTCACGGCAGAGGCGGTGGGGCAGGACGCGTGGCTGGCAGTAATTTTGGGGGGAATTATCCCATTTGTGTCTATCTGGCTTTCAAACAAAGTGGTAAGCAGACATCCGGGCTTATCCTTCGTTGCACTTACAGAGATGCTTGCGGGAAAATGGGCAGGAAAAATTCTGTCAGCAGTATTTGTCATATATTCCATAATAGCTTCGGCAGCAATACTAAGGGTGTTTACTGAAGTAATCACAATGTTTCTGCTGCCGAAAACCCCGATTCTTCTCAAGATAATGCTCGGGCTTGCTGTAAGCGCTTATATGGCAGGCTCAGGAATAAAGGTTCTTGGAAGATTGAATGAGTTTTTGTTCTATGTTCTGATTCCGACACTTTTTGTATCAATACCATCGGTAATAAAATTTGCGGATATTCATTATCTTATGCCGGTGCTGAATAACAGTCTTGGTGATTATTCCAAGGCAGCTTTAACTACGGGCTTTGCTTATTCAGGCTTCGAGACTATTATTGTATTTGCTCCTTATGTATTGAAAAAGAAGGAGACCCTGAAGGCAGCCGTGCTGGCACTCATAATAACAGCACTGATATACTTGTACACGGTGATAACTACTGTAACGGTATTCGGGGCGGAACTTACCCAAATGTTCACATGGCCTACTTTGAGGCTTCTTTCTGTTACTGAAATTCCCGTGCTGGAAAGGATAGAGTTCATTGCAATAATAGCATGGATAGGAGTGGCCATAAGGCCGGTCAGCAATCAATACTTCTGTGCCGGCCTTATTATAAAGGATGTATTTGGCATGAAATCCCTGAGTAAGGTTGTGATACTGCTATATCCTATTATTGCTGCAATTGCATGGTATCCCAAAAATATAGGCATTGCATTCCGCCTATCGGATTTTGTCGGTATGTATTCGCTGATACTGGGAACTGCACTGCCGCTGCTTTTACTGGGGCTTTCGATTATCCGGGGCAAGGGGAGGGCAAGAGATGAATAAAATACATAAATATATTTTGTTGTCCTCAGTCATAATTATCAATGCCTTATCCTTATCGGGCTGCTGGGATGAAAGGGAGTTGGATGAGCTGGCAGTTCCTTTTATAAGAGGTTATGACTACGCCAATGAAGAGGAAAAGATGCAGCCTGATGATAAATACCTTATAAGTGCAGGGTTTCCGGTTTTCTACGAGGATACGGCGGAAAAGTACCATGTTGATATAACTTCCGGTTCTCTGGACGGAGAGGGGATAAACAATAGAAACACACACTTCGGTGAGCAGATCATACAGGGACAGCTTCAGATAGTTATGCTGGGGGAAGAGCTTATCAGAAATGAGAACATTATGGAACTGACTGATATTTTATCAAGAAATCCTGTGGTAAAAGGAGCTATTCAAATGGCAGTATCAGCGGGAAGGGCTGCAGACATGCTGAAAGCACCTGTGAAGCACTATCCAAATCCGGGTATATATTTACAGGTGCTTTTAGAAAATATAAGGAGGACTAATTTTCTCCCCACCTCCTCGCTGTTTGAAATTAACAGGCATATTGTTTCAAACCATACGGCTCCATTGCTGCCCTACATCGTGCATAAGGAGGGAAATATAATGTTTGCAGGCTCATGCCTTCTGCATGACGGAAAAAGCATGGTGCATTTAAACATGGAAGAAACCGAGATTGCTGTACTGCTGAGGGGAATCCGGGGCAGAGGAATGATTACCTTTGATGTTATGGAGGATAATAAAGTCATAGACCAGGTAACCTTTGAAGGCAAGAATAGGCGCAAGGTTAAAGTAAAAAAAGACGGGGACAGATATATATTCAACATATTGATAAAGCTATCGGGAAGGTTATTTGAGCGTAAGAAGAATGAGCCTGTTATTGACAATAAGGATTTTGTCAAGCTCAGTCAGAAATCCCTGGAGGACTTAATCAGGAAAAGGGCGGAGGATTTTGTTGCCAAGGTGCAGAAGGAGTACGGCTTCGACGCGCTGGAATTGGGGATGGAGATAAAGGCACATTCCAGGGAAAAGATGGCTGAAGAGGATATTGACAGAATCATTCAGGATTCGGAGATCAATGTTGAGGTTAAGGTTCAGATAGAAAATGCCGGAGGTAAAATATGACGATGTATTTTCCTTTTGATATTATTCTGCTATAGCCGTATAATATATTAGGTATGGATACTATAGCATTATATAGAGAATCCGGGGTGTTATTTTGCTTACAGATATTTTAATTAAGACATTTATAAAGGATAAAGATAATATCAGGGATAAAAACGTCAGGCAAAAATACGGCTACCTGGGAGGTTTCGTAGGTATTGCATGCAATGTGGCGCTTTCAGGGGTAAAGATTGCAATAGGCCTTATGGTAAACAGCATCGCGATTACCGCTGATGCGGTAAACAATCTTTCCGATGCCGCATCTTCCATAATTACTGTGATTGGGTTTAAGATAACCAACAAGCCTGCCGACCGGGAGCATCCCTTCGGCCATGGGAGGATAGAGTACATATCTGCTATGGTTGTATCCTTCATGGTTATACTTGTGGGCTTTGAGTTTCTGAAAAGCTCCTTTGAAAGGGTAAGGAATCCCGAGGCAGTCAAGTTTGATATAATACCTTTTTCAGTATTGCTGATATCCATAGGTGTTAAAGTCTGGCTGAGCAGGTTCTATAAAAGGATAGGCCGGAAAATAGGCAGCAAAACTATGGAAGCTTCTGCTGCCGACAGCCTGAGCGATGTAATTACCACATCGGTAGTTGCCATGTCGCTGCTTGCTTCCCTTTGGACAGCTTTTCCCGCAGACGGATATGTGGGGCTTTTGGTATCCGCATTGATAATTTATTCCGGAATATCTCTTACAAAAGACACTTTGAACCCGCTGCTGGGGGAAGCTCCTGAGCCGGAGTTCATAAGGTCGATAACCGAAAAGGTCCTGAGCTATGACGGCATCATTGGCATACACGATATGATAGTCCACAATTACGGCCCAGGAAGGTGCGTAGTCTCACTGCACGCTGAGATTCCTGCGAATATGGATATAATGAAGGCACACGATGTAATTGACCTGGCGGAGCAGGAAATTTCTAAGGAAATGGATATACACATGGTGATCCACATGGATCCCATAAATACTGATGATAAAGTGGTGCAGGAGACTCAGAATAAGATTACCGAGCTTATAAGCGAAATGCATGAAGAGCTGACGATACATGATTTCAGGATAGTCGGAGGAGAGGAGCATAAGAACCTCATATTTGACCTGGTGGTGCCCTTTGAATATGACGAAAAAATGGCAAAGGACCTTTCCAATGAAGTCGCCCGGGAAATAAAAACGAAATATCCTGAATGCGATGCTATCATATATATTGACAGGGCATATTCTGTTCTGGATAAATTGTAAGCAGGCGGATGTTTCAGGCCGGCGCAATATTGATAAACAGGTATTGATAAATATCAGTGAATAGGGCAAAATAGCAATGTCAATACTTTGTGAAAATGTCACCCTAAAAGTGACTTAATTATCGTATGAAAATGTCACTTTCAGTAGGAGAAAAATTTTTAAGGATCCCGGTTGACAACGAGCCTCTCCTATATGATGATAAGC
>Ga0208695_1002713_pt1 | contig 12548 bp, 10 predicted proteins | sample AD_UKC111_MetaG_FD_184449 | JGI IMG/M metagenome (GOLD analysis project Ga0208695, IMG submission 184449) | Active sludge microbial communities of municipal wastewater-treating anaerobic digesters from Hong Kong - AD_UKC111_MetaG (SPAdes)... | ecosystem: Engineered > Bioreactor > Anaerobic >... | reverse complement strand
TTCGATTTGTCGTTATTCTGTTTACAATGTTCATGCCGCAACCCTGTTGTGGCTTGTTCTAATTTTCCTACTCTTGTTTGCGAAACATTTGTTTATGTTTTTGGAATCGTTTCGCAATTACCTACTTTGAATATTCTATACAAGATGAGGGTGGCCGCCCACACCGGCATAGGTTCGTCAATCTTTTTACTCCAGCCTTCTCGGTCAAGGAGCAATCCTGCATCCGCCAGACCATTGATACCTTCATACTTCCAACTATCTACAGGAGCTTCCGGCTCTTTTTGAGGTTCTTTTGTAGCCTGCAGGTCACTCATCATTTTCACTATATCAGTACCATATGAAGGAGACGGTGCCCACTTGCCACCAAGCTGCTCAATGGTCGGTGCGGTTCCTTTAATAAAATCAAAGTGTCTGGGATCAGGAGTGTTTGATTTCGGATATCCAGGAGCACCAGCATTTGCTTTTGATAATAATTGCGTAAATTTTTAACAAACTCATTTTCCCATTCACAAAAACACATCTTTTTGTATTGATATAGAAGAATGCCTGTAATCTTTATCCGTTGTCTTCTTCCTTCTGGTGTATTTACATATTCAAAGGGAATAAGGCCTTTTTTTTGAATTGAGTAGGCAGTTGATGTGCAAATACCCAAGATGGAGCACATCTCTTTTTGTGTAACATATTCAGGATAACGGTCAATTACCGAACGACAATATTCATTATAATTCATTTACTTCACTCACTTTCTAAAATTTATCAACGGCAAGTGGTGAAGCATGTTTTAGTCCTTAAAGATTATAGAACTTTTGAGTTCTATCCGAGTTCTATCCAAAACAGGTTTCGGATAACAAATTTTTGTGATTTTTCATCATGCTTGATTTTCATTGCAAGCACAAAGAAAATTCTCTGAAGTCCTCATCCACCAAGGTTTTCCGATGTTTTTATCTACATGCATTTACTGCCAACCTCCACTAAGTTCTAAGTTTATCGGAGCACTCGAAATCAGTTTGTCGGAAACGACACGCGGGTTCGAATCCCGCCCTCTCCGCCACAATTTGTCCGAAAACCCTTGGGAATCAAGGGCTTTCGGCATTTTTTAGGTCTTTTTTTATGGAAACTTATCTGATCCCACAAGTAAAAAATGAAATATCCGCTTATATTGCCGCTATCAGTTTCCTAACACCTACCAGGTTGATTGCTCTTCACATATTATAGGCAAGGAATCTAAGCCCAAGTTCTGCTGTTTTTCTTTTCCTTTGCATAACAGGTAATGGGCCCCATGATACCGCTTAATCGTGCCAAAGGGATGTTCAGACAAGCACATTCGCTCTTTCCGTTTTGAAAACTGCGAAATCAAAGGCAAAGTGCCCTGCGTTGTGTGTTGACAATGTAAACACATTGCCATATAATATGTTTACATTGTAGACAATGAGGAGCGTGATTGGCATGAATGCGCAGAATATAAGTCTTACCAATACCGAATGGAACCTCATGGAATGCCTGTGGGAAGCGTCGCCGCGAACCGGCAGAGAAGCAACGGAATATTTGCGGAAGCATGTGGGCTGGACCCGGAGCACAACCCTGACGATGCTTCGCCGTATGACGGAAAAGGGTTTAATCAGATGTGAGGACAATAACGGAATAAAGGTTTATTCTCCGCTCATCAAGCGGGAGGACGCCGTTATCAAGGAAACGGACGATTTCCTGAACAGGGTGTACAAAGGCAGCATCAGCCTGATGATGAGCGCCATCACAAAGAAGCAGGAACTCACAAAGGAAGAAATTGAAGAATTGTACGCCATCCTGCGTGAAGCCGAAGCTAAGGAGGAGAAGCAATGACAGAACTCATCATCACTTCCTCCGTTCTTATCCTCGTGGTGATTATACTGCGGCACTTTCTGAAAGGCAAAATCAGCCTGCGCCTGCAATATGCCCTTTGGATACTGGTGCTGTTACGCTTGATTGTGCCGGTTACATTTGACAGCCCAATTAGTGTAATGAATGCGGTGGAACGATCCACGACTTACAAGACGATGAAACATACTCTTATAGAAACCCGGTTTTACTCTGACATGATACGTCACAGCGAGATGACACCGGATGAGGCGCGTGAAGCTGGTAACGGTACGCTGCATGAGATTCGGGGGTATCCATCACAGAGTGATAGCGGAAACCTGCGCACATATATTTTTAAGGATTCTCTGAATGTGATACTAACCCGGATACTGAGAACAGTATGGATTGCCGGAATGGCCGTTGTCGTACTGACCCTGCTTTTATCAAACCTGAGTTTCAGCAGGAAACTGAGAAGAACCAGGACTCCCTACCCGACAGGCAATTGTGAACGACCCGTCTATTTCGTTGAGAACTTAACTTCGCCCTGCCTGTTCGGATTCTTTCGCCCTGCGATCTATATCACGCCGGACGTTGCCGGCGATGCGTTAAAATTGCGCCATGTGTTGGCCCATGAACAGACCCATTACCGACATGGTGACCACATCTGGGCAGTGATGCGCGGCCTCTGCCTCGCCGTACACTGGTACAACCCGCTTGTCTGGCTGGCGGCGACGCTTTCCCGCCGGGATTCCGAACTGGCCTGCGATGAGGGAACCATCAAACAACTGGGCGAAGCAAGCCGCATGGAATACGGTCGAACGCTCATCGGACTCACCTGTGAGAAACGCAAAACCATGGATTTGCTTTACTGCGCCACCACCATGACCGACGGAAAGAAGGGTATTCGGGAGCGTGTCACACTGATCGCAAGAAAGCCAAAAGTCCTCGTGCCGGCATTGGTTGCGGTCGCACTCGTCGCCGCTGTCGCGGTCGGTTGCACCTTTACGGGAGCAAAATCCGAAAATGCTGAGAGCATTCCGCTGACGGCGGATGAGGTGGAGGTGTATAATAAAGCTTTTGAACCTCTGCTGTATGACGAGCAAGGCAACCCCATCGGTGTCAATCCGGTCAGCCAGTTTTTTACCTCATATTACGACCGTCCGGAGGACATCAATTTGGCCGAATTGCTGCGTTATTTTCCGTCTGATAATGATGTGACCGATGAAGCTGAATTTGAAGCGCTCAAGACCGCAGAAAGCTGGCCATTCGGCGCCGATGCAGCTCTGGGCGATATGCCCGTCCCCATCCACAAATTCAGCGCCAAAACCGTAAATTATACACTCGAAAAGTATATGGGCATTACGCTGAATGATCTGAGTGGCGTAGGAACGGATGAGCTGATTTATCTGAAGGAATATGACGCATATTATAACTTTACCAGTGATGCCGGGTTTGGCTTATTCATTTGCTTGAGCGGTGAAAAGCATGGAGATATTGTACGACTGTACAGCGAACACGCAATACTCACGCTGAAAATGAAGGGTAACGGCTTTTGGATTGTGTCTCATCAGCGCATTGAGGATGGGGCTAATGATAAACCGGGATCTAAACCTGTTGACCGAAGTAGTCTTGGATCGAATGAATCGGATAACCACACTATTTACGGGGAAATCGCCCGGATCGGCATTTTTTATGATAAAACTGATTATCGCAGCGAAATCAGTCCTGTACAAATCACAGACAGCAAGATCATTATGGATATCATGGATATGATCTCACAAAGTGAGGCAATCTCGGACGAACAGCTTAATAAGATGCGGCCAATGGCCAAAGGCAACAACAAATTGGTTCTAACACTGAAAGATGGAAGCAAAAAGGAGTTCATGTTAGCATACGATGATCTTTACCACCTGGGGTATGTTCAGACTGATGAAGAGTTATTAAACCCAGGGGATGATTTCTTCAGGTATTTGGATGACTATGTTGAATACAGGCAGCACGACACCGCTGTTGACAGCAAGGTTTCGGACCTGTTCGGAAAATACGGTTGGACAACGGATTATTTGATTAATCGAGTAAAAGTCACTTTGCCATCAGACCTTAAACATCAACCCGGAGATTTTCCGCTAAAACTTTACTGGGCTTATAATAATGAGCTTTCCAAAAGCGTCGGACTGGATTTCGGTGGTTATCTCGGGAAAAACGTCAATGCGGAGATATACAGGCTGCGGGAACCGCTCCCGGATTTTCTGAAACCCGGATATGATGCAAGGGGTGTTATTATCAGGCACAGCGGGGAAATCATAGGTGCATACATTGACGCGGGAAGGCATAGCGGGTTTGCCTGCTCCCTGGACAAAAAGTCTTTGAAGGATGTGACCGGCAAAGACTGGGGTAATTGGATTGACAGGTATATCGACTATTCCGACGAAATTGAAACAAAGCTGTCATCAATGAGCCCGGAGGAGTTGATCCGGCAGTATTTCGAAGCGATGGATAAAAAAGATGAAAAAACGCAGTTTGCCTGTATGACGCGAGAGGTTCTGTGCAGTTATCTCTTCGCAAACATGGACAATAACCTGCTCTATAACAGGGGTTTTACCAGCGTATATCCAGATGGTGACTCAAATGTAAAATCGGTAAAGCTGATTGATATGAGTGAAATGAAGGACATCGAAAATCCGGACGGCATCATTGAATACTGTGTAACGGTTGACTATCAATTTAAAAAGGTGATAACATCGGAAAGCGACGTACAGCAGCGTTTCGTTCTTTTAATGAAAGAAACGGAAAAAGGCGGTTGGAGAATCAGCGGTGTTGGTACGGGGCCGTAAGATAAATTTACAGAACGCTGTATTTAAAAAAAGATTTCCTTATTGCCCCGAACCGGATACTTACATTCAATCACATGAGAATATTCATTTCCGCTGAAAGGTATACCGTGAAGTCGGAATCTTCGCATTTCGGTCTGAGTTCATTGAAAGTGTGGTATAATTCCTACCGGCGGTGTAAAGAAGGAACGGAAAGGTTTGTCGGACTTTGCCTAGTATGCGGCCAATAAAGCAATACAGGAATGAAAGCTATCCGTTCTTTACCACGACAGGCAGCCTTGCTCCCATACGGCTGAGCAATTCATTACTGATACTGCCGGAATGTTTGGCAACTTCAGGCGCGGATAATAAAGAGTTTCCCCGGTTGTCAATCAACGTTGCCGTATCACCCACGGTCACACCGTCAGCGTCGGTGATATCAATCGCAAGATGATCCATGCAGATACGCCCGATAATCGGAACAATATACTCCCGAACACGGACGCAGGCGTTGCCGCAGGACAGATTTCCCGGAAAGCCGTCACCGTAACCGATGGGCAGGATCGCAATCCGGCTGTCACGCTTTGCCGAAAATGCCCGGTCATATCCGACATATTCACCCTTCGGCACATCCCTAATCAGGATCACCTTTGCTTTCAGGGCGAGAACAGGGCGAAGATCAAGCCGCAAAACGGTTTGCTCCTCCGGTTTGCTGGTAGTGCCATACAGAGAAATACCGACCCGTACATAATCACATTTCAACCCGGGATAGTTCAGCAAGCCGTAACTGCTTTGAATGTGCAGCTTTGGAATCGGTATACCGCTTTCGGTCAAGCTGTCGATTAACTTATAAAACCGCCGTATCTGCTCTTTGGTAAACGCAACATCTTCCGGCCGCATGCTGTCGCAGCAGCACAGATGCGTAAAAATGCCGTCCACTTTCAGATACTTCATGTTGAAAACGCTTTGCACGCTTTTGGGATCGTTGTCTGCAAAGCCCAAGCGGTGCATTCCGCTGTCTATTTTGATATGTGTTTTGACGGGTACTGCCTGACGGTTGAGCTGTTTGGCGTAAGTGCAGTCAATCAGCGTTTGCGTCAGGTTATACTTTCTCAGTTCCTTTGCCCTGTGTACATCGGTATAGCCGAGAATCAGGATTTCTCCGCGAATACCATATTTCCGCAGCTTGATACCCTCGTCAATCGTGGCAACGGCAAAGGATTTTACACCGTTCTTTTCAAGGTGTGTTGTTATCGTATAGGCGCCATGACCGTATGATTCCGTCTTTACAACTGCCATCAGTTCGCATTTCGGCGGCATGGCCGCTTTTAACACTGCGGCGTTGTGGGACAGGTGAGCCAGATCGATTTCAATATAGGCACGGTCAGTTTCTATGCGGTGTTTCGGCTTTTTCCCGAAATGTTCCCAAAGAGCGGCAGTGAGAAAACTGAAAACGAGGGACAGCAAACAGACCGTTATATAGTGAAAAAGGCTGTTCTCAATCAGCAGATTTTGCAAATGAAGCAGTTTCGCAGCCGCTCGTACCACGATGATCATCATCGGATGGATGATATAAATGAGCAGGGAAGCCGTACGCAGGCCGGCGATCGGCTTTCCTTTGACATTAAGGACTGCACTGAACAAAAAATATATACACGGCAACAGGAACACATACATACTGTCGTGACGCTGCATGCCGTTTTTGTGCAGGCACATTGCCTCGGTAAACATCAGTGCAAAGCTGATGATAAAGCCGGTCCAGGCCTGCATGAGAGAAACCCTGTGTTTTTTATCCGCGATCAGACCGCCGAGCAGCATAAAGACAGGCGCTAAGAAAATACCGTTACGGGTATAATCGGTCAAATCGAAAAGCAATCCGTAAAAGCCCTTCACAATCGGTATTTTTTCGGCAATACCGTAATAGCTGTCGCCAAATAAACCGATCAAATACAAAACGGCCGTAACTGCCAGTCTCTTTCCATAGTCAAGCCTTTCTATCAGGCTCCAGGCAATCACCATGCCTATCATGGACGCAGGCAAATACCACAGATGGTACAGCGTCCCGTCAAACACAAGGTCTTTGATAAGATTCGGCAGCAAATTCGGCTGTGAAAAATAACCGCTGTAAATATTCACAGGAAGATACAATAAATTTGCTATAATATAGATCAAACCTGTCTTTTTCAAAAATCCAGTTAACGGACTGTTATCATAATGATACCTCGAAAGTCCGAAAAAGCCGGAAGTCATCAAAAAGAACGGAACGGCAATACGGGCGGCGATCCGCGTCAGGATAAAATTGCCGGTTTCACTGAACGTAGCAAGCGGCGAGGTATGGTTAGCAATTACCAGCAAGGCTGCAAGAAAGCGCATCCAATCTATGCCGGTATAATATTTATCCTTGTTCATCAACTTTCCTCCAATTAGTTACAACAAAGCCGTCTGCATTGTTGCCGGAAATCTGATACACCGAATTCTCCGGCAGTGTAATTTCCGTTCGGTTATCGATGGCAGGCACATAGTAAACTTCAATACAATTGCGCTGTTCTTTGCCGCAGACAAGCGGATGATCGTCTTTGTATGCCTTGATAAATTCGATGTATTCTTCAAGCGACAGGTTATGTTCCACCATAATCTTTGAGTGCGGGTAACCGACGTATCGGAAATGCCAGGGTTCGTGAGAGATGCCGGTGATCGCTTCCTTATCCTTCGTATACCGCTGGATAAAGCCGCAGTTGGCCGCTGTTTCCCGGAATACCTGACATATCCCGTCATAAGGGAAATCGGGACAAATAAAGTCAATGTGATGCGACTTCAAACCCAGGTCAATCGCAAGCCCGGTCTGATGTTCGCTATGATTCGGCAGCGCAACGAATTTCCGAGTAAAATCCGCCCCGTTTTCCTTCAGGGAATCATCATATATTTTTCTTTGCTCCTCTGCGCTGCGGTAACCGCTTACGGGAACAATCCGATCGCCGGCTGAAATATTTTTCAGTACAACCTGTAAGATGTTCGCTGCGTCGCGACGCAGTAAAACGTCCGGGCAGTCCTTATCTGCGGGGATCAGCGCAGGATGGCTTTCATGCAAAATCGGATGTGCCGCATTGACAAGGATTAAATTACCTTCGTATATTTTTTCTTTACCAAGTGTGATCGTTTTCATGATGCGGTATATAAACCAAGCAGCTTGTCCAGCATTTGCGAAAAGGACAGGCCGATTCCTATCATCATATTTGGATAGCGGCTGTGCGAAGTGAATCCGGGAACGGTGTTGACCTCATTAAAGACGATTTCCCCGGAAGGCGTGAGGAACATATCCACTCTTGCGAAGCCGGAGCAGCCCAGGGCTCTATAGATCGTCTTTGCAGCCTGTTGAATCCTTTTTTCAGTCTCTGCATCCACCCTTGCGGGTACGTGGATTTTTGACGTTTTCAGCGTGTACTTCTCCGTATAGTCAAAAAAGCCACCGGAGAGTTCGATTTCGTCCACTCTGCCGACCGTAAGCTCATCGATGCCGAGAACGGCGCATCCGACCTCAATGCCCTCGATTGCTTCTTCAACGATCACCTCGGAATCATGCTGGAACGCCAGCTTAACGGCTACGACAAGTTCTTCCGGCTCCGTCACTTTCGTCACGCCAAAGGACGAGCCGGATCGGACAGGCTTGACAAAAACCGGAAAGGACAGTATGGTGTGAATCTCCCGGAGTGCTGCTGCAATATCGCGTTTTTTAAACGTAACAGATTTAGGCACCGAAATCCCTTCCTGCAGTACGAGCTTATGTGCCCTGTCCTTATCCATGCAAAGTGCCGAGGAAAGTGTACCGCAGCCGACAATCGGAATCCCGGCCAGCTCCAGAAGCCCCTGTACCGTGCCGTCTTCACCATTCTTTCCGTGCAGTACCGGAAAAGCGAGATCGATTTTCCGAATGGCGTATCCATTACCGATAAACTCTAAAAATCCGCCGACAGATCGGTTTTGTGAAAAACATACAGCATACAGATTGCTGGTGTCGGAATTCCAGGTGCCTGCGGCAATGTTCTCATAGTTGCCTGTGTAATGGTACCAGTCGCCGCCCTTTGTAATACCGACCGGGATGATCTCGAACCGCTCCGTATCGATGTTTTCCAGGACAGAATATGCCGATTGTAAAGACACTTCATGTTCGGTGGAATGTCCGCCGAATAGGATTGCAATTTTTTTCTTTTCCATAGGCTTACCTCGTTCCTCTTTCATTTCATCCAGCCGCATTTCCAAACAGCAGCATTGCCAACGTTGCCACTGCCACCGTGGTAATATGAGCTATTGCATCAGTCCTTGTTGCCATTCGTATCGCTCCCTGGAAATGAGATACATAAAAAAAACTCTTGTTTTCGTACATCATTGTACAAAAAACAAGAGTTTCATTTATTTGCTGGTCCACACGGATTTCTACTTTTTTCCTGAGGAAATTCTTACGATTTTCTTACGAAATCGGGAGTGTAACCATAAATTTAATAGTTTCATCGGCGCTTTCTGCGCTGATGGATCCGTTATGTGCCGTTATGATTTGCTTTGCTATCGCTAGCCCCAGGCCTGCGCCCCCATCGGAGCTTCTGGCAGCGTCAAGGCGATAGAACTGCTCAAAGATCCGCGACAACTTTTCTTTTGGAATGGTACTGCCGCGATTCTGAAAGCAGATCACGATGTTTTCCTGTTTCATTTCCGCCGTAATATGAATTTCAGTATCGGGAAAGCTGTATACCACCGCATTGTGCAGGAGATTATCAAAGACTCGCTGGATTTTGTCGGCATCGCATCGCAGCATCATATTTTCGGGTGTTTGTAAATTGCAGGTCAGGTTTTTTTCTTTCAGGATCGGCCGGAACTCAAACACAAGCTGCTCCAATAGCCTTGTGATGTCGATTTTACTGTATTGCAGCGTAATGTGCGAGAGGTTAAACCTTGTGATTTCAAAGAACTCATTGATTAAATTTTCAAGGCGTTCCGCTTTATCAAGGGTGATGGACAGATATTTTTTCCGCAATTCCGGTGAGATCTGTCCCTCATCCCGCAACAATGTCAGGTAACCAATCACTGACGAAAGCGGCGTTTTCAGATCATGGGCAAGGTACATAATCAGGTCGTTTTTGCGCTGTTCCGCTTCCTTTGCAAGCTGCGCATTGCGCAGAGCCGTCTCCCGTACCTGATTCAGCTCATCCTGCACACTCTTCATTTCATCGGAGAGAATAATTTGCTCATCAGTAGGATTTGCAAGCTTTTTCGATGCAGAAATAATTTCGTCCAGGTATCGCAAAGGCCGTCCCATAAAACGATAAGTGATAAACGCCCAACCTGCGATCAGCGGTATCCCGATAAATACGGGAAGATAATCCTTCACAAATTTCAGAAACCAGTAAATGGGACCCGGGGGGTACACAAACTGCCTCACAATGGTATATGCCATCAAAGCAAGCAGAAAAAATCCGATGATGAACCCTGCAAGGGACAATAGATATTGCAGCAAGATCCGTCTCGTGATACGGCTTTTATATGCATGTCGCTCATTCCGTATTTTAATCAATCGTATATCCGACCCCCCACACTGTTTTGATAAATTTCGGATTTTTCGCCGGCTCGTTCATCTTTTCTCTGAGACGCCCGATGTGCGCCATTACTGTGTTATTGTTGTTATAGTATTTTTCTTTCCAGATCGCTTCAAACAATTCCTCAGACGGAACAACTTTTCCCTGGTGTTCACACAGATACCACAGGATGGAAAATTCAATAGGTGTCAGCTGCAGTTCTTTTCCAAACAAAAAACACCTGTGGCTTTCCTTGTTGATCGTAAGGCCTCGAATGTCATATTCACTTTTTTCGGCAGACCGGCATATGGGCTGATTGTAGCGCTGGCAGCGGCGAAGCTGCGTTTTCACCCTTGCTACCACCTCCAGCGGATTAAATGGCTTTGTGATATAGTCGTCCGCCCCGATTGTAAGCCCCATAATTTTATCGCTATACTCAATTTTTGCGGTCAGCATAATAACAGGATAATAAAACTTTTCCCGAATTTTCTGGCAGATATGAAAACCTCCGATGTCCGGCAACATCACATCAAGAATTGCCAGATCGATTTCTTTTTCTTCAATACATTTCAAGGCATCCGTGCCATTGTAGAATTTATAAACGGTATAACCATCGTTTGTCAGATAGACCTCCAGTAAATCGGCGATCTCTTTTTCATCATCAACAACTAAAATCTTTTCGTCCATTTTCCTGCTCCTTATATTTCGCCACAGCCTCCATTATATCATTCTTTTCCATTACAGGGCAAACCGTGAAGATGGCATTTCGCAGGTATCTATGGAGGGAATATAATTTTACATATATTAGATTAAAATATAAAAACTGAAGATCCATATTGCCTATTGTCAAACCCGAAAGATTGGTTTATAATCGTATTCAACCAATTTAGTTCATGATTGAGGAAAGGAGAAAGCATTTTGATAGCAATGCCATCAGTAGCAGCCATGATGAACAGCCGCTCTATGTGTATGTGTGCTATGTCCATGTGCATGATGCATTGTGTCGACTTAAAAATGCTTTCTGTTCCGTTCAAACGGTAAAGGTATTTACATAGTCCGGGTTTTAGGAAATACCAATTTTACAGGAAGCATTCGCTTCCTTTTTTATTTTTCTTTTGATGCTTTCAGTTAATCCGGTTTCATGGGTTAACAGCCAAAGGGCGGGCTTGTACGGTACGGATGGAGAATGGGGGGCTTGGATTGATAGAAATAAAACATTTAAGTAAGGTTTTTCCCACAGACAACGGAAACCTCGAGGTGCTTCGGGATATCAATCTTCATATTGCGAAAGGTGAAATTTTTGGAATCATCGGCCTCAGCGGCGCCGGGAAAAGCACCTTAGTGCGCTGCATGAACTACCTTGAAAAGCCAACGGAAGGCGAAGTTTTTTTTGACGGAAAGGATATGGGCTCTTTAAACCGCCGTGAACTGTTGAAAGCCCGTCAGTCCATGAGTATGGTGTTCCAGAGCTTCAACCTTTTGTCCCAAAGAAATGTTTTGAAAAACGTTTGTTATCCCCTTGAAATAGCCGGGGTTCCAAAGGACGAAGCCCGCCGGAAGGCAGCTTCCATGCTGGAGCTTGTAGGCCTTTCAGATAAAGCCGGCGCATATCCTTCACAGCTTTCCGGAGGCCAAAAGCAGCGGGTCGCCATTGCGAGGGCTCTGTCCACCGATCCCAAGGTTCTGCTGTGTGACGAGGTTACCAGCGCGCTCGATCCGAACACCACCCGCTCCATCCTGGAACTGCTCCAGAGAATCAATAAAAAACTGGGAGTCACGATTGTCATCATCACCCATGAAATGCAGGTCATCGAGCAGATATGCCATCGTGTGGCGGTGATCGATCAAAGCAGGATTGTTGAAGTAGGCGATGTGCGGGAAATCTTTCTGCACCCCAAATCGGATATTGCAAAACAGTTGATCCTGCCGAAGGGAAATGCCATATCAGCGGTCACCGGAAATCGTTGCCTGCGCTTGATATTTGACGGAGGATCCGCCTTCGAACCCATCATATCGAATATCGCCCTTGAATGCAAGGTAGCGGTAAACATCCTTTTTGCAAACACAAAATGCATTGACGGGAAAGCGTATGGTGAAATGCTGATACAGCTTCCTGAGGATGAGACATCCATCGCAAGGGTTTTAAATCTACTGAACGAAAAAAGAATCCATTACAAGGAGGAGGAGCTGAATGTTTGAGCTGCTTGGCGTCGGAATTGCCGAATCCCTTTATATGACTCTCGTTTCAACCGCTCTGTCTTATCTCTTCGGTCTGCCGCTCGGCGTACTGCTGTGTATCACGGACAAGAACGGGGTTTTTCGAATGCCTGGTTTGAAC
>Ga0208695_1002712_pt1 | contig 12549 bp, 12 predicted proteins | sample AD_UKC111_MetaG_FD_184449 | JGI IMG/M metagenome (GOLD analysis project Ga0208695, IMG submission 184449) | Active sludge microbial communities of municipal wastewater-treating anaerobic digesters from Hong Kong - AD_UKC111_MetaG (SPAdes)... | ecosystem: Engineered > Bioreactor > Anaerobic >... | reverse complement strand
TTGCCTCAAAAGAATTATTAATTTCTACTCCCTGGCTCTTTAAAATGAAGCCTCCGGAAATATCCCTGGTTTCATCCGATAATTTTACATTGCCCTTTTTGCCTGCAGCTGCAAGAGCCTTGTTCAGCTTACTGATAAAATCAGCAGAAAGCTTGCTCTTTCCTGCTCCAGACATGACAATCTCTTCTTCTCCGCTTTCAACTGAAGCTAAAAGCATATCAAAGACTACTTTCTCGTATCTGCTGTCTTCGAAATTGTTCATTCTCTCGAGAACCTTATCAAATACCTCTTCAATTGCCTGCTGCTTTGAAGCAAGAATATCCTTGCGCATCTCAAGCTCAACGATTGAGTTAATTATCCTTTTCTTTTCACTGACATCATAAACAGATTTCTGCGAAATCTCCTTCGCTCTGGATTCGGCTTTCTGTTTAGCCTTTTCTACTATTTCATTGGCTTGGAGTCTCGCTTTGTCCATTATCTCTTTTGCTTTTAATTCTGCATCCTGTAGGATTTTCTCCTTAATGTTATCTACTCCTGCCATTTAAGCCACTCCCTTATAATTTGATGCCGTTAAGCATGAGGAATGACGCCAGCAATGCAAGAACCGCATAGGTTTCAACCATTGCAGGATAAATCATACCTTTTCCAAACTCTTCGGGTCTCTTGGCAATTATTCCACAGCTGGAAGCTGAAGCTTTTCCTTGGTAAATAGCAGATATAAGTCCAACAATTCCAATTGGTACGCCGGCAAGCATAAGCATAAGCCCCTGTTCTATAGTAACAGGCTGTATTGTTCCAAACACACCAATCTTTGACCAAATAAGAAATCCTATCAGCAAGCCATAAATTCCCTGAGTTCCCGGAAGTGCCTGTAAAAGAAGTGTCTTACCGAATTTGCTAGGATCTTCAGTTACTACTCCTGCTGCTGCCTGGCCTGCTATACCTACACCTATTGCAGATCCGCAGCCTGCAAGACCTGCTGCTATTGCTGAACCAAGAAATGCCATCCATAAACCAGAGTTACCCATAAATTCCATCAAGTTTTCCATTATTATTTTGCCTCCCTTTTTGTAATAAAAATACTTTATAATAAAATTACTCTTGTATATATTTAGTCCTTATTCTAAGCGGATTAAAGGGTTTTCCCTCACCCTCATAGAATTTTCCAAAGAACTCAACATATTGGAGTCGGCTTGTATGCACATATGCTCCCAACACTCCAAGAGCTGTGTTGAATACATGGGCGAAAGCCAGAAATGCAACCATAATTATCTTTCCGATAATGCTGCCACCCATCATAATGCCCATTGCATTGAAAACCTGGGCAATAACACCTGTAGCAAGGCATAATGCAAACAGTCTCGAATATGAAAGCACATCCCCAAGGAATCCGCTCACGCCATACAAAGCCAGTACTCCTGACGTGAATCTCTTAAATATGTTTTTCTCGGACCTTGCAGCGAAAATCACAGTGCCTAACGCCCCTATTATTGCCATATACTTGCCTATTACCGCAAGGTTTGGCAATGCAAGGAACATAAGCCCGGTCAGCAGCATAAGCCAAAGTACCTGGTCATATATTGCATCCATGATTTTCCCTGATCGGATGTTCTGATATGCCTGTAGGATATAACCGGTGTACAAATGAGCCACACCCAAAATCAGACAGAATATCAACATCTTGAGAGGTTCTTCCAAAGGATTGAACCACCATGGCTTTACTTTAATCAAATCACCAAGCCAGCCTCCGAATATACCTCCCCAAAAGAATGTGGAAATACCTCCAAAGAACATTATCCACATCATGCTTTTCATTCCGCCCTGAGGTTTATACTTATAGAGAATATAACCGGTAACAGCTGACATAAATATTCCATATACAGCATCCGTTACCATCATACCAAAGAAAACAACAAAGAACGGAGCCATGAAAACATTTGGGTCTATACCCCTTGCGTTCGGTACGCTGTACAAATCCGTTATCATTTCATAAGGCTTTACCGGTTTTGGATTGTCCAGAAGAACTGGTATCTCATCCTCTTCACTTGGGTCTTCAAAGGATATGGTATACTTATCGGTAATACCATCCAGCAGCTTCGTCATATTATCAGCAAACTTCTCCGGTATCCATCCCTGCAGCATAAATGTCTTGCCTGTCTTAACGAAATCCTTCACCACACTGCGTCTGTCTTTTTCTACTGAAAGCAAATCATATAATATTTCAAGGAACTCTACTTCCGATACCAGATTTTCAGCCTGTTTTGTCAACTCAGCCCGCTTGCTCTCAAGCTCTTCCTTTTCTTTCAGCAGTCTATTGACATTTTCCTTTGGAGTTCCCGAGTATTCACTAAAGGTTACCTTTGTCCATCCTGCCTGCTTAAGAAGCTGAGTGATTCTCTCCTCACAGGTCAGGTGATATACTACCAGAAAATATGAGTTTTCTTTTTCCACGCTTACTTTTTCGAGATATGCATGGAGGTCTTCGGCCTTTACAGCAGTACTAAGTTCTTCCTCATATTTACCGGCTATGAAGCCCAGGAGTGAATTAGTATTCTGAGTGCTGCCGATGTCCTCAAGACTAATCTCCAGAGGCAGCCATGGGTTAAGCTGTGTAATAGTATTGTTCAGCTTTGTCTCAGAGCTCTTGATTTCTGTGAATTTGCTGTCAATGCTTCTGCAGCTTTCATAAACTTCATTAAGTTTTCCTTCGTTATTAAGGTACTCTTTTCGCTTTGACTCGTCTACCTGAATTTTTTGTGCAAACAAAGGTTTTTTTGCGGTATTGAATTTACTCAAAAAATCAAGAGAGTATTTAACCTGCGAAAGCTTCGTCTCCAGCCTGCCCACAGCTTCATTATCGCTGTCGGGCTCCAACTCTTCGAAGCCTTGTTCCTTTCGCTCCTCAAGGTTTAATATCTGCAGATAGCCGAACTTCTGCAGTCCATCCAAAATTTCATTTTTTTCAGACTGGAGAGCTATCATGGTGGCTTTTTTCATCTTAACTATTGCCATTCATACTCACAATCCTCTCCATTACCATATTCACTGCTTCTTCCATTCTTTCCTCTGCTTTTCGCCTCAACTCCTGACATAATTCGTCATTTTGTTTTCTCTTGTTGTCAGCTTCCAGATTTGCCTCCTTTTCTGCAGCCTCCAGCAGCTTCTTGCTCTCCTGAATTGCCTGGTCTTCGGCGGTTTTAACGATATGTGCAGCTTCTTGCTCTGCACATACTAAGATGTCCTTAGCTTTCTGCCGAGCTGCCTCAATCTTTTCTTCAGCCGCTTTTTCTGTCTCCCTGATCTCCTTGATGATATCCGTAGTCAAATGCTTCACCACCTCTTTCAACAATAATATTATTAATACATTCAGATAAACAATATTTCATTTTTGAAGCCTATGCTGTCTATTTCGTTATAAAACAGCAAAATCCTTCATTAAAAGTTTAATACATATTTCACTATTAATAAAATTCAAAATTCCTCAAATACTATTAATTAATTAATTTAACGCCAATTTATTCATTTTCCCTTTAAATATTGTTAAAAAAGTCACAATAATGAGCAATAGGGCATTGTACGCATTTTGGTTTCCTGGCATTGCATATTGCTCTTCCGTGATATACCAGGCTGTTGCTGAATGCTGTCCAATACTCCCTGGGCAGAATCTCCATCAGGTCAAATTCTATTTTTTCGGGATCCTCCTCATCCGTTAATCCGATTCTGTTTGACAATCTTTTGCAATGGGTGTCGACTATTATGCCCGGAATTTCATATATGTTGCCCAATACCACATTGGCAGTCTTTCTCCCGACTCCGGGCAGGCTTAGTAAATCCTCCATATTGTCAGGAACCTTGCCTCCGAAGTCCTTTATCAGCTTTTTGCAGCACCCGATTATATTCCTGGCTTTGTTCCTGTAAAAGCCTGTGGCCCTGATATCTCCTTCCAGTTCCTCAGGATTTGCATTTGCATAATCATACACCGAAGTATATTTCTTAAACAGGTCCCGGGTTACAATATTCACTCTTTCATCGGTGCACTGAGCTGCAAGCATCGTAGCAATCAGCAGTTCCAGAGGTTTATCATAATCCAGGGAGCAGGTTGCTTCCGGATAGGTTTTGAACAATATTTCCGTAATTTTTTTTGCTCTGCTTTTCAAATCATCAATATTTCTCATGGGAGTACCTCCAGTCTAATCTGAAACTTCAGTTGATTATAAATAAGGTATATATGCATATCATATCTTTACTGTTATAATTATACCATATATTTTAGTATTTACATTTGTTAATACATGTCCCGGATATCCTGAAATATATTCCTTGATTGATAGAATACGCCAAGTAAAAGCTTTATTATTTCATCTTATCAGTGATATCGGACCCAAACATTTGTTAATGGAGGCTTATTATGAAAAATGGAATCCTTCTGAGTGCAATTAATGCAAAATATATACACTCCAATCTGGCAGTCAGGTATCTGAAAAAGTATTGTGAAACACAGATAGAAGGAATTGATATTGCAGAATTCAGCATAAATGACAACATCAGCAGTATCCTGAAGAAGCTGTACTGCTCCGATGCCGGTATATACGGTTTTTCCTGCTATATATGGAACATAAGCATGATTCTCGATATATGCGGCAGCTTGAAAAAAGCCAGGCCGGAAGCTGTAATAATCCTTGGGGGGCCTGAGGTATCCTATGATGCAGCAGATCTTCTTTCAAAATTTTCCTTTATTAATTACATTGTCATCGGTGAAGGAGAGGCTGCCATGCTTGATTTGCTTTGCTTCCTCACTGACGGAAAAGGTGATCTGCCGGAAATCCCAGGCATAGCGTACCGCTCAGGAGAGTCTATAGTTATTACACAACCCAGGCCTGATATCCCTTATTTGGATGTGATTCCTTTTCCTTATGAAAGTTTTGATAGCCTTGATAACAGGATTATTTATTATGAAACCAGCAGGGGCTGTCCGTTTAACTGCCAATACTGCCTTTCCTCAACAATACGGGGGGTAAGGTATTTGTCAATGGACAGAGTGCGTCAGGATATCAAAAGCTTTGCAGATGCCGGAATAAAGCAGGTTAAACTTGTTGACAGGACCTTTAATTGTGATTTGAACCGTTCCATAGAAATAATGCAGTATATTATTGATCTTAACCCTTCGGCAAACTTCCATTTTGAGATAGCCGCAGATCTGATTGATGAACGCTTTCTTGAGATCGTGGAAAAAGCACCGGATGGTATGTTCCAGTTTGAAATCGGAGTACAATCCACCAACCCAAAGACCTTGTCCGAAATAAAAAGAAAAATGGATTTTGACAAAGTGAGTCATAATGTTGCCAGGCTTTTATCTTTTAAGAATGCCCATATACACCTGGATTTGATAGCCGGGCTTCCTTATGAGGATATGGAAAGCTTCAGAAAATCCTTCAATGATGTGTATTCTTTGAAGCCAGACATGCTGCAGCTGGGTTTCTTAAAGCTGCTGAAGGGCTCCGGCATAAGAAGGGGCTGCAAGAATTACCGCATATTACATCATGATTTTCCTCCCTATGAGGTAATAAGCACCGCCTGGTTATCCTTTAAAGAGCTTTTGGAGTTAAAGGATATTGAGAATATGCTTGAGCAGTATTACAATAGCGGCAGGTTCAGGCATACCCTGGACTTCCTGCTTCAGGCAGCGGAAATTGAGCCCTTTGATTTCTACCGCAGGCTGTCAGAATATTGGAATCAAAACGGCCATTTCAGTTCCTCAAATAATGTTAATGAAATATACACCATTTTGAAGTGCTTTGCTGAAGATACATTGGCTGACAGGCTGGATCAGGAGCAGTTCAGCTTGTTGAACGAATATATGAAACTTGATTGGCTGCTGTATGCCAGAAGCGGAAGTATGCCCGCAGCACTAAGCAGATTCAACCATGCGATAATAAAGGAAGAGATTCACGGATTCATCAAGAATGAGCTCACAGCTATCGATGTCTTTAAGGACCTCAAAAGCTTAACCCTGCGTGAGTTACTGAAACAGGTGGGTTATGAGGTATTTCTCCGAAACATATTTGCAGACACTCCTTCAAAGGATGAAATTGTAATGTTTTTTCCGTTAAGGCCAAGCTCATCAAAGAAAAGAATCAGTTTCACCGCTATACCTCTTAAAGAGATTATCACTCATTAATTTTGTTATAGAAGTTCATCAGGCATCCCGCTGTAGTCTTCTGAGCCAGAGGAAATGTCCTGTTTGCAATCCTGAAGAATCTATCTGAGGGACTCCTGATAAGTGAATATTTTGTATAGGCTTCTAAGGCTTCTTTTGCGTTTTTTTCGATATATTCATAAGGGTTTTCCAGGTATATACCGCCTTCAGTAACAGAATAGTGCAGGAAATCATCATGAACCTTGTGAATCCATTGCTCGTATTTTCTGTGGCTCTTTAACAGTCTTACGCTTCCGTGCTGCGGAATGGTGGCATCCTGCACCAGATGCACGGCGGCACCCAGGTAGAACATGGCTTTATCCTTATCCCCACAGTCCCAGAATACCAATGCGCAGCCGTAATACTTCCGGAATAAATCCTTTGATGACCTGCAGCCATATAACCCTCTGTGAGTATAAGGGTTGTAGAAATGCTCCCTGCTTTTGAAATCCTGATCTGCCCAGACAGCCCCGTCATTCAGACAGCCTTTGTTTAATGAAAAGAAATCATAAGCATCTTGAAATCCGTCATTTCCAATTATTTCAACAGCTTTTTCATTAATAAATACATGGACCTCGCACAAGGTCTTTTTAAATACCTTTTTCAGCGGGTTCACAGCCCATAATATCGTCTTGAAGGTTTTTCCGTAAGCATGTTCTATGGCGCTCATTCTTTCAACTCCTCATACGCTGCTTATCAAACATCATATATTATATGTTTTACACTTTATGATAACACCATGTACGGCATTCCCACTTTACAACTATTTACCAAAAAGTTATAATGATTACAAAATTATTTTATGTATGTCTAATTTTATAAATATATTATGTTTCGTATTTTTATAACTTAGGTTTAATGAATAAAAAAATCCGGCATAGTATTATTATATTGTTAAATAATACATAGAATATACATTCTTAAATCACTCAACAGGAGGCGCTATTAATGAAAGATCCCCGGATTAAACAGATGGCTGTTAACCTTTTGAATTATTCCGTCGAGCTAAAACCAAACGAAAATATCCTTATCGAAGTATTTGACTCCGGTGAGGAGCTTGCTTCGGAGCTTGTCAAAGAAGTTTACAAAATCGGAGGCAAACCATTCCTGACAATAAAAAACAGGGCTCTCATGAGAGAACTGATACTGGGTACAGATGAGGAGCATATGTCCAGGACAGCACACTATGAAGCTGAAAGAATGAAAGACATGCAGGCATATATTGGAATAAGAGGTGCTTACAACTCTACCGAATGGGCTGATATTCCCAGTGACAAGATGGGGCTCTATCAGTCCTACTGGTCGAAAACAGTGCATACCAATATCAGAGTAGCAAAAACAAAATGGTGCATAATGAGGTATCCTAACAGTGCAATGGCGCAGATGGCTAATATGAGCAAAGAGCAGTTTGAAGACTTCTATTTCAACGTCTGCAACCTGGACTATTTAAAAATGTCCAAATCTATGGATCCGCTTATAGAGCTCATGAATAATACCAACCGTGTCAGAATCATAGGGGCCGGCACAGATTTAAGCTTCTCCATTAAAGGACTTCCTGCAATAAAATGTGACGGTAAATCAAACATTCCCGACGGAGAGGTTTATTCAGCTCCGGTAAGGGATTCTGTAAACGGTTATATTACTTATAATACTCCCTCGGAATATCAGGGATATACTTATGAAAACATAAGATTGGAATTCAAGGATGGAAAAATCATCAATGCTGCTGCAAATGACAGCAATAGAATCAACAAGGTATTCGACACCGATGAAGGTGCAAGATATGTGGGAGAATTCGCATTGGGCGTTAATCCATATATAACTAAGCCTATGAAGGATATCCTCTTTGACGAAAAAATCATGGGCAGCTTCCATTTCACCCCCGGCAGCGCTTATGACCACTGCTTCAATGGTAATAATTCCGCCATTCATTGGGATCTTGTAAACATACAGACCCCGGAATACGGCGGAGGAGAAATCTGGTTTGATGACGTACTCGTAAGAAAAGACGGAAGGTTCATACTTCCGGAGCTGCAAGTACTAAATCCAGAGAATCTGAAATAGATTTATAAAGCCGTAAAAAAAGAGTGCGACGTATACGAAGTTTGCAGTCAGCCTACAGAGCACTGGCCTTGTATAACAGCGAGCACTTATTGGCTTTGGGCAACAGAATCGAGTGAAGATATGCAGTAAAATCCGTGGGATTTACGTGAGGTAAATCCAGCACATACCAACAGGACGTTGGGTTTATGTGCGTCAGGATTTTACAAGTATCAAGCTCTGATTCTGTCCAAAGCTAATATCGTGCGAGTCGATATACAAGGTTATTGCTCTGGGAGTATGACTGCAAACTTATAACTACGTCGCATTATTCTTATTATCCAATGGCATTCAGCAGATTAGTCATTTCAATAGCTGTCATTGCTGCATCAAAGCCCTTGTTCCCCGATTTTGTTCCTGCCCTTTCAACAGCCTGCTCAATGCTTTCAGTTGTAAGAACTCCAAAAATTATCGGTAATCCTGTATCCAGCATTACCTTTGATATCCCTTTGGACACTTCACTGCATACGTAATCAAAATGAGGTGTGGAACCCCTTATTACCGCTCCGAGACAAATCACTGCATCATACCTTCCGGTCCTTGCAAGTTTTTGTGCGGCCAGCGGTATCTCAAAAGCCCCCGGAACCCAGCTTACTTCAATATTGGACTCAGGACAGCCGTGTCTTTTAAGTCCGTCTATACAACCCCCAAGCAGCTTGCTGCTTATGAATTCGTTGAACCTTCCTACAATTACGGAAAACCTTCTATCCCCTGCCGTCAGATTACCTTCGTATACTCTCAATTTTATGCCTCCTCTTATATATTATGGAGCATATGCCCCATTTTTTCCTTTTTGATAAGCAGGTATTTCTCATTCCTTATGTTTGCATCCATCTCAATAGGAACCCGCTCCGCGACTTCAAGTCCGTACCCTGCTAATCCCTTGATCTTCTTTGGATTGTTTGTAATCAGCCTTATCTTTTTTATTCCGAGATCCTTAAGAATCTGGGCACCTATACCGTAGTCCCTTAAGTCTGCTGGAAAACCAAGAAGCTCATTTGCCTCAACGGTATCAACTCCCGTATCCTGAAGCTCATAGGCCTTTATCTTGTTAACAAGCCCTATTCCCCTGCCCTCCTGCCTCATATACAGCAATACCCCTCTGCCTTCTTTTTCAATCATTGCCGCTGCTTCTGCCAGCTGCTCGCCGCAGTCGCATCTTACGGAGCCTAAGGCATCACCCGTCAGGCACTCCGAATGAACCCTTACCAATACAGGCTCTTCAACAGCCACATCTCCCTTGACAAGTGCTATATGATGTTCACCGCTTATTTTGCTCTCATAAGCCATTACCCTGAATTCGCCGTATTTAGTAGGCAGTAAAGCATCTGCAGCTTTGTATACCAGCTTCTCCTCACGGCTTCTGTATTTTATCAGGTCGGCTATGGTAATTATCTTAAGCTTGTGTTTCTTTGCATATTCAAAAAGGTCAAGAAGCCTTGCCATTGTTCCGTCATCCTTCATTATCTCACATATGACCCCAGCCGGATAAAGGCCTGCCATTCCGGCAAGATCCACAGCAGCCTCCGTATGCCCGGCTCTCTTAAGTACACCTCCCTTTCTGGCCTTTAAAGGAAATATGTGCCCCGGTCTGGTCAAATCCTCCGGCTTTGTATCAGGATTCACCAGTGCCCTTACCGTATCAGCCCTCTCATATGCGGATATTCCGGTAGCAGCACTTCTGACATCAACTGAAACTGTAAATGCTGTTTCTCTTAAGTCGTTGCTGCTTTCTGTCATTTGTTCTATCTTAAGCTTTTGAAGCCTCTCTTCTGTCATAGGAACACAAATAAGCCCTCTTCCATGCATAGCCATGAAATTTATTGCTTCCGGAGTTACCTTTTCAGCTGCCATGAGAAGATCTCCTTCATTTTCCCTGTCCTCATCATCCACAACAATTATCATATTGCCCTTCTTTAATTCATCCAAAGCTTCTTCTATTCTGCAGAACATGTCCATTCCTCCTAAAAACCGTTTTCCAGCAGGTACTCCAACGAAATACCGCCCTTATTTTCCTTTCCCGTACAATTCATTAACTTCTCTATATATTTGCCTATTATGTCGCATTCAATATTCACACAGTATCCGGCCTTTCTGCCCGGCAGCGTGGTGTAATCCCGGGTATGCGGTATCAATGCTATTTTGAACACCTTCGCGTCTGCATATTGTACCGTAAGGCTTATGCCGTCCACAGCAACGGAACCTTTGTGTATCACATATTTCATTATTTCGTTCCTTGCTGAAATGGTAAACCATATTGCATTATCCTCTCTTTTTATTTCCTGTATTGTTCCTGTTCCGTCAATATGGCCCGACACTATGTGTCCCCCGAACCTTCCGGAGGGAGAAAGTGCCCTTTCAAGGTTGACTGAATCCCCGGGCTTCAGATATATTAAATTCGTTGCTCTCACTGTTTCCGGCATGACATCAGCCTCGAAGCTGTTTCCCGACATGGCTGTGACAGTCAGGCAAACGCCGTTCACACTAATACTGTCGCCCTTCATAGTTCCCTCAAGAATATTTTTGCATTCGACAATAAGGCTTACAGATTTTTCCTCCTTTCTTATGTTCCGTATTTTCCCTATTTCCTCGATAATTCCCGTAAACAAGTCAATTTCACCTCTCCCATGGTACATTTATATATCCCTCAATAAGGACGTCCTGACCAAAAACACTTATACTCCTGTGTTTGAGCCTGTAACCCTTTTCAATAAGGCTGACCCCTTCCCCCATCACCGGTGTCGGCGCAGTTTTACCTCCTATTACTACCGGTGCAATGAAGAAAGCAACCTTATCTATTAAACCTTCCTCCAGGAATGCGGCTGCCACTGTACCGCCGCCCTCAATCATAAGACTGTCGATACCTCTTCCCGCTAGCTCCTTTAAAAGCTGCCTTATGCCCACCCTTCCATTCCTCTTATCAGTAATTATTATTTCCGCACCTTTGCCTTCCAATTGCCTGCGCTTTTCTTCCGCCATATCCTCTGTTGCTGCAATTATCGTCCTCCTGTTTTCATCTATGTTCAATACATTTGCATCAATCGGTATTCTTCCTGCTGAATCCAGTATTATCCTTACGGGATTTCTTGTTTGAATTCCCTCAATCCTCGAGGTCAGTTCAGGATCATCCCTTATGACTGTATTGACACCTACCAGTATGGATGAATACCTGTTCCTCAAGCTGTGGACATATGCCCTTGAAAGCTCACCGCTTATCCATTTGGAGTCTCCTGTCCTTGAGGCGGTTTTCCCGTCAAGGGTCATTGCTGTCTTAAGAAGCACAAAGGGTGCCTTTGCAGTTATATACTTTATGAAAATATCATTCATTTTCAAGGCTTCAATATTCAGAACTCCCACATCGACCTGAATTCCGCTTTCCCTGAGAAGCTTTATGCCCCGTCCCGCCACTAAAGGATTGGGGTCTTCCATTGCCGCAACCACACGTTTAAACTTCCTTTTCACAAGTTCCCCGGCGCAGGGGGGTGTCCTTCCGAAGTGGGAGCAAGGTTCCAAATTCACATATATTGTAGCTCCTTCAACTGATTCGCTTGAATTCATAATGGCATTTATCTCTGCATGGGGCTCTCCCGCTCTTTCATGCCATCCTTCTCCGATAATCCTTCCGTTTTTTACAATAACAGCACCCACAAGCGGATTCGGGCTGGTTCTTCCGCTGCCTCTGACAGCCAATTCAAGAGCCCTCTTCATGTAAGAGGCATCTTCCACTGTAATCACTCCTCTTTTTTACTACTGGTTATTATTCCATATTTTGAACGAAAAAAACTAAGCCCTGAAGCAAAAAAACTTCAGGGCTTAAAAATATGCACAAATAGATAAAGACTGCACCTTCTTCCATCCAGACTTTACTGTCGGCCTCGGAGTCTCACCGAATCTGCTGATGATGCACTAAGCACCACCGGCTCGCGGGCTTTACCGCCGGTAGGGAATTTCACCCATCCCTGAAGATTACATATTATTCAATTCATTAATAATTATAACAGCAGTTGTTATATTTGTCAAAATTCTAATTGCTGTTCTTAATTACATTAATCTCTGCCTTAAGATTCATCATATCCTTTTCAAGGAGCTTTTCGCACAGATCCTTAAAAATCCCGTCTATATCTGCAAAGGACCTTTCTGTCTCAGCCATCAGCCTTCCGATTTCTTCCGAAGACTCCTCAAAGCTTGACAGTTTCAGATACTTTTTCACTATTTCACCAAAAGCATCAATATAGTAATAGAAAAACTTCCTG
>Ga0208695_1002710_pt1 | contig 12551 bp, 7 predicted proteins | sample AD_UKC111_MetaG_FD_184449 | JGI IMG/M metagenome (GOLD analysis project Ga0208695, IMG submission 184449) | Active sludge microbial communities of municipal wastewater-treating anaerobic digesters from Hong Kong - AD_UKC111_MetaG (SPAdes)... | ecosystem: Engineered > Bioreactor > Anaerobic >... | reverse complement strand
CGAAATTGAAGCGCGGCGGAAACAATACGAGTACTATCGTGGGAAGTTGCTTAACTTCAAAAAAGTAAATGAATAGGGATCAAAAAAAGCATCGAAAATCATGGCAAAGATTAACGTAAAGGATACCGAGATTACTGTTGTTCAAGCAAATAATGCAGAATACATTTGCATCACAGATATGATAAAAGCAAAAGACGGTGATTTTTTTGTTACCGATTGGCTGCGAAATCGAAATACGTTGGAATACATGGGTATTTGGGAACAAGTTAACAACCCTCTTTTTAATTATGGCGAATTCGCCATAATTAAAAGTAAATCCGGACTCAACAATTTCAAAATCAGTGTAAAAGAATTTGTGGAACGAACAAGTGCAATCGGTTTGTATTCAAAAGCAGGACGATATGGAGGCACTTATGCTCATAAGGATATCGCAAATTGTTAAAATAATCAGTATTTATAATGTACGACTTATTATCCGAAAATACCGAATCGACTGTTGTAAGCGAATACCAACAGCAATACCGCAAGGAAACTACTTTTCAGAGTGAGGCCGAACTCGAAAGGACTTTTATCGAACAGCTGCAAGCTCAAGCATACGAATATTTGCCCATAAAATCGGAAAACGATTTGATTGCCAATTTGCGCAAACAGTTGGAGTTGTTGAATAATTATCGATTTTCGGATACCGAATGGGAACAGTTTTTCAACGGCAAAATCGCAAACCGCAATTACGGGATAGAGAAGAAAACGGCCATTATTCAGGAAGATTACATTCAGCTTTTGCAATGCGACGACGGAGCTATGAAAAACATTTATCTCATCGACAAGGACAACATCCACAACAATCGCTTGCAGGTGATCAACCAATACAGTAGTACCTCACCTTTCGTCCCCACTCCAGAAACCGATGCGGCACTTGAGCATAGCAATTCGGTGGCTGAGCTTAGTCGAAGCCACCGATACGATGTGACCATCCTCGTCAACGGGTTGCCGCTGGTACATGTAGAGCTCAAGAAACGCGGCGTGGATTTAAAAGAGGCATTCAATCAAATTGAACGTTACAGCCGCGAATCGTTTTGGGCCGGTACCGGATTGTTTGAGTATGTGCAGCTTTTCGTTATTTCAAACGGAACGCATACAAAATATTACAGCAACACTACCCGTTTTACGCACATTAAAGAAGCTACAAGCGGGGCACCGGCTAAGGGGAAACGGAGCAGCAACAGTTTCGAGTTTACGTCGTGGTGGGCAGATGCCAGCAACCGGCCTATTCCCGACCTGATGGATTTTACCTCTACCTTTTTTGCCAAACATACCTTGCTCAACCTGCTTACCAAATATTGTGTTTTCACTGCCGACAGATTGCTGCTGGTGATGCGCCCCTACCAAATTGTGGCTACCGAGCGCATTCTGGGAAAGATAAACGTTACAAACAATTACAAAATTTTCAATTCTCCTCAGGCAGGCGGATATATTTGGCATACTACCGGCAGTGGCAAAACGTTGACTTCGTTTAAAACGGCTTTATTGGCGAGCAAATTGCCTTATATCGACAAAGTGCTGTTTGTGGTCGATCGCAAAGATCTCGACTATCAAACGATGAAGGAGTATGACCGATTTGAAAAAGGGGCGGCCAACAGCAATACCAGTACGGCCATATTGAAGAAGCAACTGGAAGACCCTGCAGCGCGCATCATTATTACCACTATTCAAAAATTGTCGATACTGATCAAAAAACACAAGAATTTACCGGCATTCAATCAACATTGCGTCATCATTTTCGATGAATGTCACCGATCGCAGTTTGGCGATATGCATGTGGCCATTACCAAAAGTTTCAAGAAATATCACCTTTTCGGTTTCACCGGAACTCCTATTTTGGCAAAAAATTTGGCCGGTAATGCCATCCGTCCCGATTTGATGACTACCGACCAGGTCTTCGGCGAAAGATTGCATACCTATACGGTGGTGGATGCGATAAGGGATAAAAATGTGCTGCCTTTTCGCGTCGATTATGTCAGTACCATGCGCGAACAGGAAAATATTGCGAATACCAAAGTATGGGACATCGACAGGGAACGGATTCTGCTGGCGCTGGAACGTATCGATAACATTGTGAAATATATACTCGAACATTTCGACCAAAAAACCAAACGCAATACCTATTATCAGCTGAGGGAACGCCGTCTGGCAGGTTTCAATTCCATATTGGCTACTGCTTCCATCGATGCCGCAAAAAGGTATTATGCCGAGTTCAAAAAGCAAATGGCCTATTTGCCAAGCGACAAGCAATTGAAGGTGGCACTCATTTATAGTTTTGGTGTGAATGAGGACGAGCCGGAGGTGGAGGGATTGATCGATGAAGAAAACTCCGAAGATACGAGTAAGCTCGATCAAAGTTCGCGCGATTTCCTGGAGGCGGCCATTCAGGATTATAATCGGTTGTTCAAAACCAATTACGACACCTCGAGTGACAAGTTTCAGAATTATTATAAAGATGTGTCGCAACGGCTGAAAGATCGCGAAATCGATCTGCTCATCGTAGTCAACATGTTTCTCACCGGTTTCGATGCCACTACGCTCAATACGCTTTGGGTGGACAAAAATCTGCGCCTGCACGGATTGATGCAGGCTTTTTCGCGTACCAACCGCATACTCAATTCGGTGAAGACTTTCGGCAATATTGTTTGTTTTCGCAATCTCGAGGAAGCAACCAACGAGAGCATATCGCTATTCGGCGACAAAGATGCTGCCGGTGTGGTGTTGCTGAAAACTTACGATGAGTACTACTATGGCTATAAAGATAAAAACAAGGAATTTCCTGGTTACGTTGCATTGGTTAACGAACTACAAAAAAAGTTTCCGCCAGGGGAACCTGTTGTTAGCGAACAAAGCCAAAAAGATTTTATCCGGCTCTACGGAAACATCCTAAAAGTGAAGAATATCCTTTCCACCTTTGATGCATTTGCCGGAAACGAGATTCTTTCCCAACGCGATATGCAGGATTATCAAAGTATGTACATCGATCTTTACAACGAGTATCGGAAAAAGAAAAAAGGGGAAGCCGAAAACGTGAACGACGATATCGTCTTCGAAATGGAACTCGTTAAACAGGTGGAAATCAATATCGACTATATTTTGGAATTGATCCGCAAATATCACGAAAGCAATATGAAGGACAAAGAAATTGTGGTAAGTATTCGCAAGGCGGTGGATTCGAGTATGGAGTTGCGCAACAAAAAAGACCTCATCGAACAGTTTATCGACTCGATAACCCCTACTACGCAAGTTGACGAAGATTGGCAAGCCTTTGTGGAGGCAAAGAAAAAAGAGGAGCTCGACCGCATCATCGACGAAGAGCGCCTCAGCAGGGATGAAACTTACCGTTTCCTCGACAACGCTTTTCGCGATGGCTTTATCCAAACCACCGGCACAGCTATCGGAAAAGTACTGCCTCCGGTATCGCGTTTTACACCGACCGGAGACCGTACAAAAAAACGGGAAACAGTACTCGAAAAATTGACGGCTTATTTCCAAAAGTTTTGGGATATTTCAGGCGGAAAACTGTTCCGCTAAATTTATGATTTATTAATTCGCAATTCGCATTAACACTCAACGATAATCTTATAATGTCATGGCAGAAAAATATAACGCATCCAATCTTTCGATTGATCAAATTTTGAACTTTATTAAGTCGGGAGAAATAGCCATTCCCGACATCCAACGACCTTTTGTTTGGAAACCCAAACAAGTTCGGGATCTGATCGATTCTCTTTACAATGGATATCCAACAGGGTATCTTATTATTTCTCAGAATCCAAACCTGAAACTGAAAGACGGGACACTGTCAGAAGGCAAAAAAATAATGATCGACGGCCAACAGCGTGTAACGGCTCTCTTGACAGCTATATTGGGAATGGAAGTAATTGATGCGGATTTCGAAAAGAAAAGAATTAAAATTTCCTTTAACCCTTCGGCTGTAAATGATGAAGAGGTTTTTAAAGTGCAGGATAATGCGGTATTGAAAGACAAAAAATGGATTGCAGACATTGCAGAGGTGTTTAAATCCGATTTCAAAAGGGGAAGTTTTGTCAACAACTATTGCGAGCACAATCCCGAAATAGATCCCGATAAATTGCATGATATTTTGGACGAGCTGATAGGAATAAAGAATCGCCAAATTGGCATCATTACCCTGGACAAAGAACTAACGATTGATGAAGTAACCGAAATATTTATCCGGATCAACAGTCAGGGAACAAAGCTGAATCAGGCCGATTTTGCCATGTCGAAGATTGCGGCCAATGAGAAATTTGGCGGCAATATTTTGCGAAAGGCAATCGACTATTTTTCGCATTTGGCCGTCCACCCTGAGTGGTATCAGGAGATGAGCAAAGACAAAGTTTTTATGGAATCGCAATATGCACCTCGAATCAAATGGCTGAAAGATGACAGGGATGGCATCTACGATCCAAGTTATGACGATATTTTACGCGTTTCATTCATGTGTAAATTTGACAGGGCAAAAATGAAAGACTTAGTGAGTCTGCTTGGAGGACGAGATTTTAAAACACGCGATTATAAGGAGGAAATTGCCGAAGATTCTTTTATGAAACTGTCGGAAGGAGTTATGGATTTCATGAACGAATTTTCTTTTTCCAACTTCGCTCTTGCAATCAAATCGGCAGGATTCATTTCAAGTAAGCTTATTAACTCTCAAATGACGTTGAATTTCGCCTATACGCTTTATCTTATTCTCAACAAGAATAATCAAATCGATAAAACCCAAATAAAACGTTACGTTACAAAATGGTATGTTCTTTCTACCCTGACAAGCAGATACATCACCTCCCCTGAAACCGTGATGGATATGGATATCTCCAGAATAGCGGAAAAAGGCTTTGTGGAATATTTCAAAGAAATTGAAGAAGCCAATTTATCGGATGTGTTTTGGAAAATCGGGTTGGTTCAGAATTTAGAAACTTCTGCCATAAACAGTCCCTTTTTCAATGTTTTTTTGGCTTCCCAAGTACGGGACAACGACAATTCGCTTTTCATGAACGGAACCAAAGTAAGAGATTTGATAACTACGATGGGGGATGTTCATCATATTTTTCCCAAGGGATACTTGCAGAAAAACGGGATAACCGATAAAACAAAATATAATCAGATTGCAAACTATACCTATTTTGATACCCAAACAAATATATCGGTTGGCGAAAAACCTCCGTGCGAATACTTTAGGACGGTATTCGTTCAGTGCGAAACCAAAGATCCGAAAATAGGAAATATAACCGATATCGAAATCTTAAAAGAGAATTTAAGGGTAAATTGCATTCCGGAAAATATTGTAGAAATGGATTTTTCTCATTATGAAGATTTTTTGCTCGAACGAAGAAAAATGATAGCTATGAAGATAAAACAATTCTATGATAATTTATAATTAAGGCCATGTCAATTCCATACTTCTAACATGAATCAACCCAAAGTAGAATGCCTCCTCCGGCTGATGAAAATGCTCACAGCCAACAACTCATTGACTGTTGATGAAATTGCTGACAAACTGGGCATTTCGTCCCGCTCTGTTTATCGTAAGCATCCGAGAGTCTGTGCAAAAACTAATTCCAATCTTTTACAATTACACATTAAAAATGCTCTACAATAGCTTGTATTATTGATGGAAAAATTGTATATTTAACAGTAATTTAATTAGTTAGATATGCAACATGTTATTGGTGAAGATAGAAATCAGTTCCAAATTATTTATTTAGAACAATTGGTTCCGGAAAATTCCTGGGCAAGAGTTATTGATCTATTTGTAGACTTACTTCCTCTTGCAGAACTCGGGTTTAAGCACTCGACTACACAGAATGAGGGACGACCACCTTATGATCCTGCAATGTTACTTAAGCTTTATTTATATGGGTATAAATATTCCATAAGATCATCCAGGAAATTGGAACACGCATGTAAAGTTAATGTTGAACTGTGGTGGTTGCTAAAAGGGTTAACTCCCTCTTTCAGAACTATTGCTTATTTCAGAAAAGAAAATTCCAACGCATTTACAGCAACTTTCAAGAGGTTTGTTTTGATGCTTAAAGATTTAGACCTAATTGAGGGAGAAACAATTGCAATTGATTCATTTAAGATTTTCGCACAAAACAGTATTAGAAAAAACTTTACTCAGAAAAAGATAGACAGGCACCTTGACTACATTGACAAAAAAGTTGCAGAATATGAAGCTCAATTAGACGAGTCTGATGCAGAGGATAAGGCAATGCTCAAGGAAAAGATTCAATTGAAACTTAACAGACGTAAAAAATATGAGGAACTAAACAAGGCTCTTAAAGATAGTGGAGAATCTCAAATCAGTCTTACAGACAAGGATGCACGAGCCCTTATGCTGACAAATAACATCTCTGGTATTGGTTTTAATATTCAAGCAGCAGCTGATGCAAAAAATAAATTACTGATTCATTCTCATATTGGAGGTACAACAGACAAACGAGAATTGGCTACGGTTGCTCTCGAAGTACAAGAATTACTAGGTAAAGATACTTTTAATACTCTCAGTGATGCAGGTTACTCTACTGGGGATCAGCTTAGTCTTTGTAAGGATTCCGGTATTTGCACTTATTCATCACCTATGCCAAGTACTACACCTTATGATAATTGCCTGCCACTTTCATCCTTTATTTACAATAACGAAGGAAATTGTTATACCTGCCCATCCGGTGAAAGGATGACTTGTGGCTCCGGATGGATCAACAGAGGACATTATAAATCCAAAATTTATAAAACTAAGGCTTGTAAAAATTGTCAAAAGAGAAAAATATGCACTCAGAATAAAGGAGGGAGAATTATCGAGAGAAGTGAATTTCAGGATATAATTGATGAAAACAATAGAAGGGTTCTTGATAACCCTGATTATTACAAACTTCGAAGAGCAATAATTGAACATCCATTTGGCACTCTTAAAAGACAGTGGGGTTTTACCTTTACCCTAATGAGAGGCAAGAAGAATGCAATGAGCGAAGCCTATATCCTTATGATTATTTATAATCTTAAACGTTGTTTGTCAATAATGGGAGAAAAAGACTTTAGAAATAAGATCAAAAGTCATTATTTTCATTATTTATATTATTATACGCTATTTTGTTGCCAATTTAATTGTGAAAATAATTCCCATTATTTGAAAATCAATTTTATGAGAGCCTAATATCCTTATTATAAAAACTAGTATAAAAAACCAATCAGTAGACACTTCGTTTAAAAAGTGGTTTTTGCACAGACTCTCGGATACTTACGTCCTTCACCGGATCAGCCTTTAAAGTGCATGAGCCGTATGCCGGGAAACTTGCACGTACGGTTCTTAGGGGGCGTAAGCTACCCGGTCCAGCAAGCGTAAAAAGAACAGAACCGACAGTAGAAAATTGAAAGTAAACCATTGTGAAAAGACAGGAAAGAAATGAAATATTGATAGGACATAGAATCAGCCGACACACTTTGCCGACCCTTCTGTATTTTTTATTTTCCCCACCGCACATTTTTAATTTTTCTGCCAGCACACATTTGGCACATTGTCAAGCCCCACAAGCCAACACTGAAACCAAAGCTTGCCAAAGAGCAAAATTTTCCTTCGCGCATAAGACCGGAAACAAAATTATACGTATCTTTGACAAAATAGTCCAAACAGATTAGTCAAATGACAAAAGAAACTTTTGGTGAATATATCAGACGATTAAGAGAAGAAAGAAATCTTCCACTTAGAAAAGTTGCAGCTCAACTCGATGTTGACACGTCAACTCTTAGCAAGGTTGAACGTGGGGAAAGACCAATGTCAATTGACTATCTAAAACCCTTAAGCCAAATCCTGAAAACTGATTACAAGGAACTTCAAGTTCGGTTTTTAGCAGACAGCATTCATGCAAACTATGGTAAGTTAGAGTATTTAGAGGACGGTTTAGGCGAAGTCATAAATCAATTAAAAATGAATAAGAAGTAATGCCAACTAAATTTTTTACAAATCAGGACGACAATAGTTTACTCAAAAAGTTTGAAGGAGTATTTACAAATATTGAAAGCATCCGTCATTTTGATGCATTGGTTGGATATTTCAGGACTTCTGGCTATTTTAAAGTTCGTGCATTCCTCGACAAAATTCCAAAAATCAGAATCCTTGTTGGTATCAATGTTGACCAATTAATCAAAAAATATCACGACAAAGGACAGCTTTACCTTGAAAACCCTGATGAAACAAAAGCTAACTTCCTTGAAGAAATCATCAAAAATATACAGGAAGCCAATTATGACGAAGTTACAGAAAAGGGAATTCTGCAATTCATTGATGATTTGGTTAGTGGTAAAATAGAACTTAGAGCACATCCAAAAAAGAAAATTCATGCAAAGGTTTATATTTTCAGACCTGCAACTTTTAATGAATACGCACCTTGTGAAGTAATTACCGGTTCATCGAATCTGACCGATGCCGGACTTGGTGCAAACCCAGAATCTAACTATGAGTTTAATGTCAGCCTTCGTGATTTCGAAGATGTAAAATTTGCAACCGAAGAATTTGAAAGACTATGGGCTGAATCAGTTCCAATTTTGCAGGCAGAAGCTGAAAGAATAAAGAACCAGACATATTTGCGTGATGACTTTACTCCTTTCGAGCTGTATATAAAAATGCTCATTGAATATTTCGGCAAACGTGTAGATTACGACCCATACAATATTGATTTACTTCTGCCACCAAAATACATTCGGTTAAAATATCAATCGGATGCTGCCAATCAGGGCTATGCAATTATGATGAAGCACAATGGTTTTGTTTTGGCTGATGTTGTTGGTTTGGGTAAAACAATTATTGCTTGTATGATTATTAAAAAGTTCATTTACGAAAATGGTACTCATACAAAAATTTTAGTTGTTGTTCCTCCTGCAATTGAAGATAGTTGGAGACGAACAGTAAAAGATTTTGAATTGGATAATCATTTCACTTTCATTACTCTTGGCAGTTTACATAAAATACTCGACCGAAACAATTATTCTTATCCGAATCCTGAGGAGATTGATTTAATTGCAGTTGATGAATCCCATAAATTCAGAAATGATTATACCGAAATGTATTTGGCTTTGCAGGAAATATGCAAAATGCCAAGGGCAAGAGCTGCCGAAAACGGAGATTCAAGAAAGAAAGTAATATTGATTTCTGCAACTCCCCTAAACAACAGACCACAGGATATTGAAAACCAACTTTATCTTTTTCAGGACAGAAGAAACAGCACTCTCGAAAACATCAGAAATTTACAGGAATATTTCAAACCAATAAATGAGCAGTATAAAAAACTGGCTTACGAGAAAAAACTCAACATCAAAAAACTGAAAACTTTATTTCAGAAATTGCGTGATGATGTGGTTGAACCTCTTGTAATTCGCAGAACAAGAACAGATATTGAGAGCAACAAGGAATATTTGGAAGATTTGGATATTCAGGGAATTAAATTCCCCAAAGTGGGTGACCCGATTGCGCTTTATTACGAATTGGATGGGAAACTAAGTGAACTTTTTTTCGATACAGTTTCACTCATTACCAACCTTGATGAAGACGGAAATAAAATTGATGGTTTAGGATATTACCGTTATCGTGCCATTGAGTTTTTAGCCAAGGAAGAAGACAAGAAAATGTACGGTAATGTGGAATCCATATCTGGCAGGTTGTCCGCTATCATGAAAACGCTTCTAGTGAAACGACTTGAAAGCAGTTTTTATGCCTTTACTCAGTCATTATCAAGATTTCAGAAAGCCATTGATAACATGCTTGGAATGTTTGATGATAACAGGGTTTTTATTGCACCTGATTTAGACATCAACAAATTACTTGAAGAAGGGTTAAGTTACGATGAAATTGAAGCAAAAATCAACGAAAAAGGCGGAAACAACAAGGAGTATAAAAAAGATGCCTTTGATAAAAAGTTTGTTGCCCTTTTAAAGCAGGACAAAGAAAAAGTTGATGATTTGATTGAACGCTGGAACAAGGTAAAGAAAGACCCAAAACTGATTGAGTTTGCAAAACAAATTAAGGAGGAATTTTTTAAACCAAACCAGAATATTAGTGGCAAACTGATTATATTTTCTGAATCAAAAGAAACGGCAGAGGAACTCACATCAAAACTTTCTAAGATTACAAAGAAAAAGGTTCTTACTGTTAGTGCAGAAAACAGAAAATATGTCGAAAACACCATAAGGGATAATTTTGACGCAAACCTTGAAGAAGAAAAATGGCAGGACGATTACGATATTATTATTACAACGGAAGTACTGGCAGAAGGAATAAACCTGCATAGAAGTAATGTAATAGTAAATTATGACGTTCCCTGGAATTCAACCCGATTAATGCAGCGTATCGGCCGTGTGAACCGTATCGGTTCAAGAGCAGACAGAATATATGTTTATAATTACTATCCTTCAGCACACGGAGATGCTCAAATTCATTTGGTAAATAATGCTTTGCGCAAACTTCAGGCATTCCACACGGCTTTTGGCGAGGACAACAAAGTATTCTCCATACTCGAAGAAAAAGGCGAGGGTGCTTTGTTCGGGAATAAGATTCAAAAAGAGGAAAGCGAAATTTTAAAATACCTGAGTGAATTACGGGATTTCAGAAAAAAGCACCCCAAAATTTTCAATGATATTGCTAAAATTCCAAACAAAGCAAGGTGCGGGAGAAAACTTCCTGATAGCAAACAGCTGACTTTGCTTGATACAGAAACAGGAGAAGTCAATTACCCCTTGCAAAACACATCGCTTACGTATCTGAAAAGCGAGAATCATCCGGGAATATTTTGTTTGATTACACCCGAAATGAATATCATTGAAATGAACTTTTTACAGGCAGTCAAACTGTTTAAAGCTCCTGAAGCCGAGAAGGCAATTGCTCTGCATGAACTGCATCATAAACAAACATTGGCAGGTCTTGAATATTTTAAATCGGAGAAGAATCAGGGAAATGTTCAAACCGTATCACGAAAAATTTTGAGCCCGGCTGAAAACAAAGCCATTTCAAATTTAAACGCAATAGTGAAAATTGCACCTACCGAACAAAAAAGAATGGCTTTGTTACGTGCTTTGGATATCATCAAAAAAGGAACCTTTGCATCCAAGGGGTTACCAAAATCTATCAATGATTATTTCACATCAAATGTAGGTTTGCTTAAAGAACCGGATAAATTTATTGACAATCTCTTTATTACCGTTCTTGACAGGTACGACCTTTCTCCCGGTTCTGAAGAAGTGCCACGAACAGATAAAGCACAAAGAGGAATTGTAAACCCACTAATTGTAATCACTCAAAGTTTTAGTTGATTATGACAAAGATTAAAGGAATTAACATTGAAGGCAATCAAATCACCATCATTCAAATAGATAATGATGACTATATCTCTCTGACTGATATGGCGAAAAGTCAACATCAGGAGGTTGTTATTTTTAAATGGATGAGCTCCAAGAGCACAATTGAATATTTAGGCGAATGGGAGTTGCTTTATAACCCGAATTTTAATTATACCGAATTCGGTATAATTAAAAATGAGGCAGGAACAAATAGCTTTGTTCTTTCAACAAAAAACTGGATTGAAAAAACCAATGCAATTGGAATCATTGCAAAAGCAGGCAGATACGGTGGTACTTATGCCCATAAAGATATTGCCTTTCATTTTGGGATGTGGATAAGCGCCAAATTTCAATTGCTTTTAGTTAAAGAATTCCAACGGCTTAAAGAAGATGAAAACGATAGACTGAAGCTCGAATGGAATCTTCAGCGAACGCTGGCAAAAATTAATTATCGTATTCACACCGATGCCATTAAAGAAAAACTTATTCCAAAGGAACTGAGTAAAAAAGAAATTAATTTTGTGTATGCAAATGAAGCCGATATGCTCAATATGGCTCTGTTTGGTAAAACAGCCCAGCAATGGCGAAACGAAAACTCCGATGCCATTGGAAATATCCGCGATATGGCAACCATTGAACAATTGGTGGTGCTCAGCAACCTCGAAAGTATAAATGCTGTGCTCATTCATCAGGGATTACCACAATCTCAAAGACTTCAGCAACTCAATCAGGTGGCAATTACTCAAATGAAATCATTACTTGGAAATATTCAAATAAAAAGGTTGAAATAATATGGCAGCCAACAGAATTCAATTACAAAACGCATTACATAAGCCTTATGACAGGTTTCTATTTTCCCGCGAAGTTTTGAGTCCGGTTTTTAGTTCGGGATTTACGCTAAATTCTTCTTTGATTCCGGCAGCAATTTTGCCAAACAAATCAGAATCGGCTGCCATTGATAAAGTATGGATTTATGGGAATATTCAGTTAGACGATAACACTGAAATAACCTGCTATGAAGTTCTGCTCCAGCCGAAAGTTCGTATTGAACAAAGTAAAGTTGCCATTCAGCAATATGTCCGCAAATTGCTAACTGCCGGTCAAGGTGCATTAATCAATTTTGTTGCTCCTGCAAATAAAAATGTATGGAGGCTTACACT
>Ga0208695_1002706_pt1 | contig 12565 bp, 8 predicted proteins | sample AD_UKC111_MetaG_FD_184449 | JGI IMG/M metagenome (GOLD analysis project Ga0208695, IMG submission 184449) | Active sludge microbial communities of municipal wastewater-treating anaerobic digesters from Hong Kong - AD_UKC111_MetaG (SPAdes)... | ecosystem: Engineered > Bioreactor > Anaerobic >... | reverse complement strand
CACTATTGCCGTTGTCGATGTTTTTTCCGGTATTCTGTCGGTGTGCATCCCATCACGGATTTAAAATGACGAGCCAGATTGCCATAATTATTCATTCCTAAATTGAGTGCGATTTCACAAACAGGGGTATCCCCTTCCTGCAATAATCTCGCAAAAAGTTTCATGCGACATTCTGATATATAATTATATATTGACTGACCGATAACTTTTCTGAATCGAATTTCAAGTAGTCTCCGTGATAAAGGTAATTGTCTGAGTACATCAGTCACGTTGATGGGACTGTAGAGATTGCCATGTATATATTCCAACGCCTTGAGGATGTATGGATCGTCGGTGGCATAGATATTGGTGGAAGAACGGCTCACAATCGTGGTGGGTTGTATCACAACATCTGTGAGTGGTGTGTCGGGATGTGCCATCATCTGCACAATCAAAGCCGCAGCATCATATCCACCACGTTCAATGTCGAGATTTACGCTGGACAGTGTGGGAGCAGAGAGGTTGCAGACGGTGACATCATTGTCGACACCCAGCACTGCCACATCATCGGGGATACGGATCCCACTAAAGTTACACACTTCCGTGATTTTATTGCCCTGATTATCATCACAACAGAATAATGCCGTGTGAGGAGGCAGGGACTTCAACCAATCCACAAGTGCTGAGGAATCATAAAACCATAAAGTATCGAGTTGCTGGTTTTTGTAAGAAAGGAAATGCTCACCATACCCAGCCTGACTGATACAATTGAAAAATCCATCACACCGTTCGTCAGACCAAACCGTATTCTGGTAGCCATAGAAGGCGAAATTTTTGAATCCCTTGTCGAGAAAGAAATTTGCCGCCATATCACCCGTTTTGAAATAATCACTGGTGATATTGGGGATGACCGTAAACCGCTGTTTGAAATCCTGCGCCAATGCCACAATACCGTTTTTGCGAAAAGCGGTGACATCCTCATCATTATCAAAACGTCCGATGATGGCGTTTGCGCCCCAATTTTTTGCCCATTCCAGCACGCCATCGAGACCATATTTGTCTTTGAACGAGGGCGGCATGCGACATGCCACCCATGGTTCATGCGACTGCTCACGGGCAAACCTCAGTATTCCGCGCAACATATTATGCGGGAACGCTTCAGTGAAATCGGTCAGTAATATCAAACGTATCATATCGGCCTCCCCGGACCCCTTCCAAGGAGGGGAGCGGTCATTGCGTTCGTATTCCATCCTCGCAAGGTCACGGTCAGCGGACCATCAACAGGAGGGAACGAGCAGACGAATCGGCGAGTTTCACCAGGCAGCAACGTGAAATAGTTGTTATCCCATTTGGCATAAGCCACTGTCTGACCGTCGGCGCGTTTCAATATCAGGGAATTGAAGAAAGACAATGTAGCAGAATGATTGGTCACATCGACCTCCACATTATCACCTACACGCCGAGTCGTCATCTCCAGTTTCGTCATAGGCAGGGAAGACAGAGAGGAGAGACTGGCTGTCTGGGTCATCGGAGTGTAATACCATGTGGACTTCTTCCAGTCATATTCGTCTTTCTGACTTGTCAGGCAATATTCATTCGTAGCAACCACCCTGTTATCCGCATCGGAAAGTTTCAGAAAGAGAAATGAAATATCAGGCGCATCTTTTACATCAAAGACCTTCACACTGGTGTATGGGACGACAGTCAGCAACGTATCACCATGTTGGATTCGGGATGCATGGATATCGTACAAATTCATTTTTGCCATCACCTTGGCGGTCGTAGCACTCTCGTTCACCGCATAGACACATCTGCCCGCATAGTCATAAATCAACTGCAACGGTTTGTTGGCGGCTTTCACAGAATAATAAGCTGCAGTGGGCACGCCATAGAAGTCGTAGAGTTGCCAATAAAGTGAAGGCCAAGCAGAATTGAGCATCCACTGAATGATACCAGTGGTCTGTGGGATACGCGCCCTGAAAGACTCGAACATGGCACGTGTTCCATCATAATTCAGCAGGTCGGCTTTTTTCAGATAATCATCGAGACTGTCTGCCCCGCCAAAGCGGCGGTTGATGACATCGGTAAGCATGGCGAGACTGTTCATCGCCGTCTTGGATGCCGTACAGTGATAATTGTAATATTCGTTGTCATTCACAGGCCACAGTTTGTCGGTAGGAATCATCCGTTGGATAGACTCCCGAATGGGCAACTGAGCACCGATGCCCGTCTCGGTATTGAAGCCATAAGCACCTCCATGAATAGAATCCTCATACCAATAGCTGGGTCCTACATACTCATACGGACCGAACATCTTCACGCCACTGGTGCCAGAAACCTCGCTGACCACATGCTGGGCAGAACAAAGAATAGGGCGGTTGTCTATCATGGAAAGCATGCCTCGATAACGCTGTTCCAGTTCGGGACGAGGAAGTTTGTCACTACCGATAAACCAACAAATGATACTGGGATGGTTGCGCAGATAAAGCACCTGGTCGTGCAACTGGTCGACAAGAAGATTCATGTTAGTCCCATTGTCTATACTGCCATATTTATCCTCCATTTTACCACCGGCATATTCCGCCCATTCCCATTGGCAACTCCACCCTGCAAACATCAGAATGCCATTGCGGTCGCACAAGTTGAAGAGGTCGTCGGTGTTGCCCCATATATTTTCCAGACGGATGGTATTGAGATGCATATCCTTCACCATCTCTATCTGATGGCGGTAACGTTCTGGCGTGTCACGGATGAAGATGTCATCGGTCCAACCAGCACCACGAATAAGCACTTTTCGCCCGTTGAGCATAAATCCTCGATAGCCTTCAGGTGTGAGATAATCCTTCACCTCACGAATGCCGAACGAAATATTATTGTCATCACAAAGTTCCGTGCCGATTTCAAAACGTAAAGACAAATCATACATCTCTGGTTTGCCCATGTTGTTACACCACCATAGCCGCGGGTTCAACACATGCAGCCGACGCACATCATCGGGTGTAATCGTCACCTTACGGCGCTCGCCAGCCCTCAATGTGACAGGAAAACGAATGGAGATATCTTTCCCGATATGCCCAACTAACGAACCTTTCACGGTATGTCCCGTAAGATTAGAGAGTTCGGTCTCCACCGTCAGCCATGCCTCTTTGAGTGTTTCTGTATTCACTTTAGAGAACACAGCCGTGTTCTGCATCAGCACATCATCCACGATTTCCAGACTTATCATGCGGAAGATGCCCATGCTCTCGTCAACAGGACGCGGATTCCAGTCCACGTACCCGATGTTGGGATCGCCATTTTCCGCCTTGTACAATTCGATGCGCAACTCGTTGACTGACTTGATATGGCGAGTGATATCGAGCATATATTGGCGGAAAGGTCCTCTCACCGTGTCACGTGTGGCAACTTGGCTACCATTCACGAATATATTTGCCGAAAAGCTTAACCCGTCGATTTTCAAAAACACATGCTGGCCATGACGAAGTGGTGGCAGACTAAACTGTTTGCAGAAAGACCACGGATGGTCGAAACGCGAGCGGTCCAACTGTTTGTAATTCAAACCAGACAGCACATCTTCTGTATAGACACCATTGCCCAACAGCACGCCCATCGCCGTGACGGGTATGGAAGTATGGTAAGTGTGCCCTCCCTCTTCAACAGTCCACCCGTCCTGCAAGACATAGGTGGTGCGCACAGCCCTTCCTGGCATCGTTATCATCACCATAAGCAAAAACAGACCTAATATCTTTTTCATTTCAAACGCAAAAATACTTATTTTTTAATGATAATGAACAAGATGAAAGAATAATTTTCATTCTTCATTCATCATTCTTCATTCAACCTCGATGCCCCCAGCATATTACAGCCTTCCAACATGGAAAAGAAAATCTGCACACGTTGTGCACTCCTTTGATAGGGAAAGCCATCCAACAATGACTGGCGCATGGAGATCTCGAAATACGGGGCAGCTGCAGTGATGCCTCCGCCGATAATGACAGCCTGCGGGTCGTAAGTGAAGAGCAAGGCCTGCAAGAGTTTACCGAGATGGAAACCGAACTGCCGCCATATATCGAGCGCGGCGGCATCTCCGGAAACGGCTTTTGCTGTGAGTTGTTCACCTGTCTGGGTGCCGCAGTGCTTGAGGAACATACTGCTGCAATAATGTTCATAGTCACTGTCCAAATAAGGCAGCGCCCCCACTTCACCAGCACCTGTGTTGGCTCCGCGATATAGATGTCCACCGATAATGATGCCCGCCCCAACACCTGTACCCAGCGTGATGCCCACGAAGTCATCAAAAGGCATTCCTGCCCCGAATTTTTTCTCACCAAGCACGAAACAGTTCACATCATTATCAACGTATACTGGAACATGAAATTCATCTTCCAGAATCTCCTTCAGATGGACTTCTTTCCACGACGGGATGTTCGCCACATCATAGACGATACCACGCGCAGCATCCACCACGGAGGGTACGCCAATACCAATCATTTCCACGTTGGGAGTCAGCATATCCCTTATATGGGCTTTTATCGTATCCAACACAGTCTGCTCGTCAGACTGGGCTGGGCACTTCGTCTTCAAGAGCTTCGATATCCGTCCGTCTTCTATCCGAGCCAGACGCAAAGAAGTTCCACCTAAATCTATTGCAATTTTCATTATTTCACCAAGATATCAGTCTACAGGTATAAAGATGACTTACTTTTTCTTGAATATCCAAAACGTGCCATTGTCCCATGCGGCAGTGCCGTCAGGGGCTGCGCACAACACCAACTTGTCATCGTTGAGCGTCAGAATATCAAACTTGTGTTGTACATCGGTAGAACCATAGATATGTCCGTTGAGAACCGTCGCGCCCGTCAATGTCAGCGTGCCGATAGACCATTGCGACCCGTCGTCAGGGTCGGTTTTCGTGGATGTCATATCGAAAGCGAACGTTCCCTTTTCCACCACTTTACCATCACTGCTGTAACGCGTGAAATCCGGTCCGCCATTCAAGTCGAACGTCATGTATGCACCAGGGTCTTCGGTGTCAGACAAAGCCACAGATGTCCAGTCGGGCACAAACTCGGTGAGATAACCGCCCGTACCATAGACGGCATCTGCAGTGTCATCCCATGTCCACGTCTTGCCATCGGTGCCACTACCTGCGAAATAAGCCCATTCGGCGGCCACGGGATGGTCAATCTGCTTTACTGTGAACTTGCGGGTGGTGGTGACTGTACCACCATCGCAAAGTCCTGTAAACGAAACAGACTGTTCACCGAGATACGGCATCACAACGGTGTCGCACTCAGCAGTGGAACGACCGAAGCCATAATCCCAATAAGAGCCCACGCCCTTGGTGTTGTTGACCATGACGATCTGGTTGCCGCCGTCGGTTGTGGCGTGCACATCCAGTTGCAGGTCGCTCTCACTGACGACCCCGCCCAGGGGGTTGTCGTCACAGACAGGGTCGCAGGCACTCAGCAGCCCTGCCAATATCATGACACTGAATAATATCTTCTTCATTTTTCCATTCTCCATCATAAGTTAGTACAAAAGATTATCGCCAGTCCATCCGGCATTCTGTTTGAGCACACCGCCAGACAAGTCTATCTGCGTCTGCGGTATCTGCAGGAAGCCACCTGTATCGGTGACACGCTGTTTGATATCAGACATATCCATCGTTTTTTCTTCCATGTTGTCTTGTACCGACACACCATTCTGTGTGGTGAGCGCGTCACCGGCAATGTGCCAGCGCAGCAGGTCGTACCAGCGCGAGCCCTCGAAAGCGAGTTCCCAACGGCGTTCATTGCGCAGGGCATCATCGGTATAAGCAGCAATATCTTTCAACCCGGCACGCTCACGTACCTGATTGATGCCGCCCACAGACTTGGTGAGTTCACTGTACATCAACAGTACATCAGCAAAACGCAACACCACGATGTCCTGGATATTGTTCAGCTGATAATCGGTGTCGATGGTGGGATAGAGCCGTCGTGAATAGTTCTCATAAGTGGTGCCGTCACTGGTGACCGTTTTCACGTTGATGGCGCAATATTTTTTCTGCCACAATCCAGTCTCATTCATCTGTTTATCTGCGCCCCAAACATAATTGGGAGCTTCGTCACTGGTATCGAAGATAGAGGCTTTGATACGAACATCGTTAGGTTCAGCCGTTTTCCATGCAGCCATCATCTTTGGGTTCACTGTCCCGAATCCCCATCCTATGCCAAGAGGGAAATTGTTTTCCACACTGCCGTCGGTTTCACGGGGAGAGAAGAACAAATCAACCTGATTGTTACGACTCACGGTGTTTGGTGTATCCCACACAGATTTGGGGTTGTAACGGATAGAGAACATCGTTTCCTTGTTGGCACCGTCTTCACCATACCAGTTCAGATCGTTGTCCTTGGAATAAGGATAATCGGGTTTGGTATATTCGTTGGAATAAGGCCACAGGTCACGGAAGTCGGCCATCAATTTGTGCCCACTATTGTCGATGCAGTCTTTCAGGTCTTTTGTCACCTCGTCGGCAGTGATGGTACCGTCAGTGGTGGGCATAGATGTTTTGTTGTAATATCCCGTATAGAACAGATAAACACGAGCCAACAGCCCCTCTGCCACCCACTTGTTGGTGCGGCCGAGTTCAGAAGATTCGATATCATTGATGTTAGTTGATGGCAGCAGAGCCACAGCCTTCTGCAAATCCGTACCTATTTGGGCATAGAGTTGGTCGGCGGTTGCCTGCGGTTCATTACCGCTCTGCGATGTCACGATCAATGGCACGCTGCCAAATGTCTTGCACAGGTTGAAATAGAAGAAAGCACGCAGGAAGCGGGTCTCGCCCTCCACCTTGTTTTTTGCATCATTGGAACTGAAGTTGATATTGTCCAATCCTTCGAGCAACATGTTGCAACGGTAGATGCCCTTGTAGTTGACCGACCAAATATCATCGAACATATTATCGTCCGACTTCTTAAGATGGTCTAGAGCCTGAGCATAACGGTCATCGGGTCCACCACCGCCGAAGCGATCATCGGAGAGCAGTTCCGACACAATCATCAGGTTCTGCTCGATTTTGCTGTCGCCCTCATAGCGCAGCATATTATAACAGCCAGTGAGCGACTGCTGGGCATCATCCTCAGTCTTCGGAAAATTGGAATTATCTTTCTTGGTGAGGTCTTCCGAATCCAGAAAATCATTGCAACTGCTCAACGCCACGACGGCGATGGCACTCAATAATATATATTTCGCTTTCATATCAGTCTAAATTTTAATGTTGACACCAAAGATATAAGTGCGCGGACTGGGATAGAAGCCGAGGTCTATGCCCGATGTCCAGTCGCTGCCACCTCCGTAACCCACTTCGGGATCCATACCGGAATAGCCCGTGATGGTGAACAGATTATTGGCAGAGAAATAAAATCTAAGTTCCTGCAAAGGAATGGATTTGAACAACTTCTTGAAATCATAGCCGATGGTGATGTTCTGCATGCGCAGATAGTCGCCGTCTTCCATATACAGGTCGGAAATGTACTGCCAATTGGTGGAGGTTCCCGATGTGAGCCGCGGCCACTTGTTGGAAGTGCCGTCTCCGTGCCAACGCTGCAGAATATCACTGGTGAAATTATTGCGCGGATAGTCGACGAACGAACGATAGGATTTCATAATCTGATTTCCCGTCACACCGTTCATCGTGGCGCTGAAATCGAAACCACGCCACGACATGTTCAAGGAGAAGCCTAGCGTACAGTCGGGATGTGGGTCGCCAATCATGGTGCGGTCGTTGAGGTCGATGACACCATCTTTATTGGTATCCACCCAAATCACATCACCCGGTTGGGCACCACTCAGTTTAGCACCTTTATAATTGTCTATCTCTGTTTGGTTTTGGAAGATGCCTGCGGTCTTGTAGCCATAGAAATATCCGATAGGATAACCCACCTGAGCACGATACATCTCATCGGTGCCGTTGCTCAACACATCCGAAGGTCCATGAATGATGCCCTCGGTATTGGCGATGCGGGTTACCTTGTTTTTGTTATAAGCAAAATTGAAGTTGGCTCCATAAGTGAAATCACCTACATGGTCGTTCCATGAGAGGGCCAGTTCCACACCCGTGTTTTTCACGTCGCCACCATTGATATATGGCGCATTGGTTCCTGCCGTGGCGAGTATCGGAGCCTGCACCAACCAGTCTTTGGTCTTTTTGATATAATAGTCGAATGTCAATCCTAGTCGGCTGTCCAGGAAACGGGCATCAAAACCGAGGTCGGTCTGTTCCGACTTCTCCCATGTGATGTCACTGTTGGCAAGGATGTCTGGATAAGCGCCATTGGTGAGTACGCTCTTATTGGTTCCGAATGTGTAATCGGCATCCGTGAAGGATATGGTGGAAAGATATTGGAATCCCGGTATCGACTGATTACCGTTCTGTCCCCAACTGGCACGCAGTTTGAAGAAGTCCATCACGTTTTTCACATTCTTCATGAACGGTTCTTCGGTGATGACCCAACCTGCCGATACAGATGGGAAGTAGCCCCAGCGATGGCCGCGTGCGAACTTACTGGAACCATCGGCACGCAGCACTGCTGTTGCCATGTAACGGTTCTGATAATCGTAGTTGATACGTCCGAAGAACGAAGCGATAGACTCTTTGCCCCACGGAGTGCCGTCGAGCGTGGTACGGTTGCTGATGACGGGCGTATTGTGCAGATAGGCATGTTTGAAATCATCGAAGATGGAATTGGTGTTGCTGCCGCTGATACTCTCGCCCAGGCCATCCCGTTCGATGCTCTGCCCCAGTAGCACGTCGAAGTTGTGCTTTCCAGCGATACTGAAAGTATAATCTGCAGTGTTTTCCCACATCAGGGAACAACCCGACGACATACTCTGATATACATTGTCGACATCATTCATCGTGTTGCTGGAGAGTTTGTATACAGGTGTGTAACTGCGGTAGGAGTCCACACCGAGCGTGAAACCGAAGTTGGTTTTAATCTTCAGATTCTTAATGGGTTGCAACGTAGCAAACAGAGCAGCACGCAGACTGTGGCTTTTGCTCTTGTTGTTGCCACTCACGTCATACATCTTCGCAATCGGGTTAGGCTCGCGTATCTCCCATGGAATGGCATAATGATAAGAGCCGTCGGCATTGAGGTTGGGCAGGAATGGCGATGTGAGCAACATATTGCGGATGTCGTTGCTATAGTTATCGCCAATAGAGATACCCATGTTTTCAGTGTATGAATAGGTGATATTCTCGCCCACTGTAAGCAAATCGAGATTGCCACTCTTGAGTATCTTATGGTCGGAATTCACACGAGCGGTGTAACGAGTATAATCAGGTTCACAAGGTTTGCCGAGAATACCGTCCTGATAAGTATAGGAGAGACCGATGGCAAACGTGCTGCGGTCGTTTCCGCCTGTGATATTCAGTGCATGATTGGTCACCACGGCATTTTTGTTGCGTATCTCCTCCATCCAGTTGGTTCCGTTCCAAGTTCCGTTTTGGATGTCGCTCCAGTTAGGCACGAGCGATGCGAAATCGTAAGGCGTCAACCCGTCCTCGTAACGTTCCTCGTTCATAATCATAGCATACTCTTTGGCATTGAGCAGATCGGGCATGCGATAGACATTTTGGAAACCGATGTATCCATCGTAGGAAATCTGTGTCTTTCCCGCCTTGCCCTGCTTGGTGGTAACGAGAATCACGCCATTGGCAGCACGAGAACCATAGATGGCGGCAGAGGCTGCGTCTTTGAGCACGTCCACACTCTCGATGTCGGCAGGGTTCAGACTATTGATGTCGCCGCCCGTGATGCCATCGATGATATAAAGTGGAGTGGCATCGCCTGTGGTGCCAAGTCCACGGATGTTCACTTTAAAACCTTCGCCTGGCATGCCCGAGCTCTGCGTGATGCTCACGCCTGGCGTCTTACTCTGTAAGGCAGAGAGCGGACTCACGGTGTTGAGTTTCTCGATGTCGTCGCCATTCACCTGTACGGTGGCACCAGTGACGAGTTTCTTTTTCTGTACACCATAGCCCACGACGACGACCTCGTCCAGAGATTTGTTCTCATCTTTGAGCACAATCTTCATTGGTGAAGAAGACGAACCCACATTCACTTCGCGGGTGATGCAACCCACATAACTAATGCGCAAGGTACTACCCACAGGTGCGATAAGGGTGAAATTACCATCAGCATCGGTCACAGTGGCATTCTCCGTGCCCACCTGTAGCACGGTCGCGCCAATTACAGGTTCTCCGTCCTGTGTGGATACAGTCCCGGTAATCGTCCGACCTGTCTGCGCCAAGACAACGGAACAGGTCAATAATAGTAAGAAACTAATTACTTCCCAATGTCCTCGAAGAATAAAATCTGCAAAAATGTTAGTTAAGATTTTTTTCATATATAAACTATATTAGATACGATAATGCAAAAATAATCTATTTCCATTTTTGCTGTGTGACGTATTTACGTATTTGTATATTCATTTTGCGCATTTATTATGCAAAATCTGATAAAAAGTTTGAATTTAAGAAAAGCAAGGAAATGTATCGGGAACAAAAACCTTTACATAAAAATATCGGTATGGATTTAAAGATAAGCCTTAAATCCATACCGATATTTATTGTTATTGACTAATAATTGACTATAGAAACCTATATCATACCTTAATATTCTGTTTTTTCCGTGTTTGCATCCCACATCTGGAAGGCACGGATAGCCTCTTCGGGCAAGAGGATTTCCATCTGTTTGTGGCGGTCGGCGGGTTTCAGAGCGATCTCCTTGTAGATGAAGTCGTCATCGAAACCGATCTTGGCAGCATCGTTGCGGTCGTTGGCATAATAGATCTTGTCGAGATGCGCCCAATAGATGGCTCCCAGACACATCGGACATGGCTCGCAACTGGTATAGATATCACATCCCGCAAGGTCGAATGTACCTAATTTCTTTGTCGCTTTGCGAATGCAGTTCACCTCGGCATGAGCCGTGGGGTCGATGTCCAAAGTCACGCTGTTGGATGCTTCGGCGATAATCTCGCCATCTTTCGCAATGACAGCACCAAATGGACCACCGCCTTTTTTCACACTTTCTTCCGACAGAGCTATCGCCCTGCGCATCAATTCTTTTTTATCCATAATTATTTCTTTTATTCTTGTATTATCTTCATGTAATCATCATAAGGTATATGCCGTCCGCCCATCGTTTTCAGATGCGGCGTTTCAAACTGACAATCGATGAGAGCGCCGCCATTCTGTTGCAAGAAACGTGCCAAAAATATCAACGCGATCTTACTGGCACTGGGAACCAACGAGAACATGCTTTCGCCAAAGAAGCTACTGCCTATCGTCACGCCATAGATTCCACCCACAAGCAGGTCATTATCCCAGACCTCCACACTGGCGGCAAAGCCCTGTTCGTAAAGCTTTTCGTAAGCCGCAATCATGTCATCTCCCAGCCATGCACCCTTCTCCTTGATGCGCAAATTGCTGCAATTGGTGATGACGCCATGGAAATCCTCGTTGAAGGAACAGCGATAGCGGTCCTTGTTCATCAGTTTGCGCATGGAATGGGACACATGTATCTCCGATGGGAAAATGACGAATCTGTCCATCGGACAAAACCACCATATCTGCTCGGCATCACGAAAGGAATACCAAGGGAAAATGCCATAGCTGTATGCCAGCAACAGACGGTCCACACTGAGGTCGCCGCCGACAGCAAAGAGACCGTCGGGATCACCCAGATGTGGGTCGGGAAACGATATGTCTTTATCTAGTTGGAAAACCACTTTCTTAATTAGGGCGTATGCGATACGCCCCTACAAAGGAACACCTCGCTTCAATCTTTTACTATGAGCTTTAAATCATTCATGGCCTCGATTTCCGCCATACCGCCCTTCTTCAATTTTCCAAAGAGAATTTCGTGCATGAGCAACGGCTTGAGCATGGTGGCGATGATGCGATCCATTTCGCGGGCGCCATATTCACGTGTAAAGCCTTTGGTGAGCAACAACTCGCGGGCGGCATCAGACAAGTGCATGATGACCTTCTTCGCAGTGAGTTTCTCCTGCAACTCTCCCAGTTTTTTGTCAAGGATGAGTGACGCCATCATGCGGTCCATATCATGGAAGACCACCGTACCAGAGAGACGGTTGATGAATTCGGGCTTAAAAGTTTTCTTCACCTGTACCAGCATCGCCTCGCCACGGGATGTGTTTCCGTTGAAGCCCACACTCGCCTGTGAAGCGAACTGTGCCCCGGCATTGCTCGTCATGATCAATATCACGTTGCGGAAATCGGCATGACGACCTTTGTTGTCGGTCAGTCGCGCATAGTCCATCACCTGCAACAGGATGTTGTAGATGTCCTGATGAGCCTTTTCTATCTCATCCAGCAGCAGCACGCAGTTGGGTGTCTTGCGGATAGCATCGGTCAACAGACCGCCGTCCTCATAACCCACATATCCGGCAGGCGAACCAATCAGTTTTGCCACAGTATGTTTTTCGGTGTATTCGCTCATGTCGAAGCGCACCAGTTCGATGCCCAGTTCTTGCGCCAGCACGCGTGCCACCTCTGTCTTTCCCACGCCAG
>Ga0208695_1002703_pt1 | contig 12575 bp, 8 predicted proteins | sample AD_UKC111_MetaG_FD_184449 | JGI IMG/M metagenome (GOLD analysis project Ga0208695, IMG submission 184449) | Active sludge microbial communities of municipal wastewater-treating anaerobic digesters from Hong Kong - AD_UKC111_MetaG (SPAdes)... | ecosystem: Engineered > Bioreactor > Anaerobic >... | reverse complement strand
ATATTTCCTCGTAAACATCCTCCTTGACCTCTTAAAGACAATTTTCGCAATAGCTTCTAATGATTTTTCTGGTATAATAACTTTGATCACGGGGAACTGTGCCTCCTTTCGTATTGATTGGTGTTCGATACAATTTTGGCACGGTTCCCCCTTTTTGTTAACTCTCTTTTTTATTTGTTAACTCATCCCTCCAATTTCACATCCCACTTTGGCCAGGGTCATATATATGATATAATTGTGATGATATACTAAAGTTGTAACATATTAACCTAATAGATGTAATAGACCTATAAGAAAGGAGAGGTACCTATGCAAGAATATTAGGTTAAGTGGTTAAGCGGAAAATATGGAGTTTCATTTAAAACAAACTTAGCTATTCTGATAGTAGTACTTTATTTTGTTAATCCCATAGATGCCCTACCAGATGTTATTCCTTTTCTTGGTATAACAGATGATGCAGGTGTATTTGCGCTAATAATAAACCAAATTAGAGTTGAGTTGGATAGATACAAAGGATGGAAGCAATGAGTTATTCATCTTGCGAGCCTGCCTTTGTCAAGAGTTGGTTGTGAGTGTCTCATATTTAAAGGATAATGCGCTTTTTGGAAAGTTTCAATAGTTTTAGTAAACATTAAAATTTATTAATTGGAGGGATCGATTTGGCTGGTGACAAAATAACCTTAAGACAGCTTGAAACACATCTTTTCAAAGCAGCTGATATACTCAGAGGTAAGATGGACGCCTCTGAATATAAAGAATATATTTTTGGTATGCTTTTTCTAAAATATGCATCAGATGTTTTTGAAGAAAAGAGGCAGGAATTAAGAGATACATATATTGGATTTTCTGAAGAACAAATACATGAACTTTTAGAAGATCCAACCTCTTATGATGATGCCTTTTTTGTCCCTGAAAAGGCGAGATGGGAAAATATTTTGAAATTAAAAGAGGATGTAGGAAATCAACTAAATAAAGCCCTGAGCGCTTTAGAAGAAGCAAATCCAGAGCTTGATGGAGTTTTGAAACACATAGATTTTAACGCAGTAAAGGGAAAAACCCGACTAAAGGATCAGCAGCTTATTGACCTTATTAATCATTTCAACAAGTATAAACTGACACCTTCAAACTTTGAATTTCCTGATCTGCTTGGTGCTGCTTATGAGTATTTGTTAAAGGAATTTGCCGATTCAGCTGGTAAAAAAGGAGGCGAATTTTACACACCGCCACATGTCAAAAAATTAATGGTAAGATTAGTTAAGCCCCGTGAGGGCATGTCAATTTATGACCCAACTGTGGGCTCTGGTGGTTTTTTGATTGAAGCGTTCCACTACGTTGAGGAACAAGGACAAAACCCAAGAAACTTAGCTCTTTACGGGCAAGAACTCAATGGATTGACATGGTCTATATGCAAAATGAATATGATTTTGCATGGCATCAATGATGCAAAAATTGAAAACGAAGACGTACTAACAACCCCCATGTTTTTGGAAAATGGATACATAAAAAGGTTTGATAGAATATTAGCCAATCCACCTTTCTCAGAAAATTATAGCCGCGCAAATATGCAGTTTGAAGAAAGATTTAAATATGGCTTTACTCCTGAGAATGGGAAAAAGGCAGACCTTATGTTTTTACAGCACATGATTGCAAGCCTGAAAGATGACGGAGTAATGGCAACAGTTATGCCCCATGGAGTTTTGTTCAGAGGTGGACAGGAAAAGGTTATAAGGGAAGGGATTGTAAGAGATGATTTGATTGAGGCAATAATAGGACTGCCACCGAAGCTTTTCTACAACACCGGAATACCTGCTTGTATTATTGTGATTAATAAAAACAAGCCAGAACATTTAAAAAATAAGATCTTGTTTATTAACGCTGATAGAGAGTATGGAGAAGGTAGAAATCAGAATTTCTTGAGACCGGAGGACATAGAAAAAATAGTTACAGTGTTCGATGAGAAAAAAGAGATACCTAAATACTCAAGGTTGGTTGATATAAAAGAGATAGAGGAGAATGATTTTAATCTAAATATTCGACGGTACGTAGATAATTCCCCAGACCCTGAAATCGAAGATGTGCGTGCCCATCTTTTTGGTGGTGTACCGAAGAAAGAAGTATTGCTGTATGAAAACCAGTTGAGGAAATTTAAGTTGAGCTATGATATTTTGCTATCAGAGAAGAGTGAAGATTATTTGGAGTTTAGAAAAGACATTACTGACAAAAATCAAATTAAGGAACTGATTGATAACTGTGCTGAGGTTAAACATACAATAGAAGAACACAAAGAAAAACTTTTGGAGTGGTGGCAGATTGTAAGGACCGAAATTGAACAGTTTTACGGCAAAAACAATCTTTGGAAGTTTAGAAATGAAGCTTTGAAAAAGTTGAAAGAAAGTCTCTTGCCAATTGGAACATTTGATGAGTTCAAAATAGCGGGCATATTTGCAAATTGGTGGGAAGAACTTGTTTATGATTTTAAAAGTATAGTTTCTGCGGGTTGGAACAAGAATTTGGTTGAAAGAGAAAAAATTAAAGAAAAATATTTTAAAGAACATATGGAAGAAATTGAAGATCTTGAAAACAGGCTTACCGAAATTGAAGCAGACTTAAGTGAGCTTTTAGAAGAGGTTGAAGACTGGGATGAAGAAGAGCAAGGAAATAAAACTGCAAGCAAGGTCAAAGAGTTTCTGAAGGACTTGGTTAACGATTTAGAATCAAAAGACAGCGAGGCTGCAAGAAGAGAAGCAAAAAAATGGAAAGATTTATTAGAAAATATTGCTCAAAAAGAAAAGGAATTTAAAAATGTAAAAAGTGAGATAGGCAGAAAGCAAAAGGAACTTGAAAATAAGATTGATGAAAAGATTGAGTCAATTACCCAAGAAGAAGCCAAGGAGCTATTACTCGAAAAGTTCTTTGAATTAATTAGCAATCAACTTGAAAAGTACTTAAATGCAGAGAAAAAAGAACTGATAAAGATTTTTGAAAAGCTTTGGGATAAGTATAATGTTTCATTGAATGAGCTGAAATTTGAGAGAGATTTAGAAGTTAAAAAATTAGAAGAGTTTTTAGAAAAACTGGGATATCTAAAAAATGAATGAAATAAATTTGTATAAAGTTTGTTATACACAAAATTTTAGAGGTGATTTAATTATGAGCGATGATAAAGAGTTTAAAGAATGTAAAAATATGCCAGAGAATTGGAAGTGGGTAAGGTTGGGGGAAGTGATTGAAGAAGTAAATGAAAGAAAAGGTAAAACAAATATTTCAACAGTTTTAACGGTATCTAATACAGAGGGTTTGGTTGATCAAACTGAATTTTTTGGCAGAAACTTAAGTAGTAAAGATACTTCAAATTATAAAATCGTAAATAAGTGGTGCTTTGTGTATAATCCGGCCAGAATAAACGTAGGTTCAATTGCTTTGAATGATTCTTATGAATATGCAATTGTTAGTCCAATGTATTCTGTATTTAAAACTAAAGAATTTTTGTTGCCTAAATATCTTTCATACTGGGTACAATTACCGAATTTTAGATATATGGTAATTAATAACACAGCTGGAAGCGTAAGAGAATCCTTAAATTTTTCAAGATTAACTACATTTAAACTCCCACTTCCCCCACTCTCCGAACAGCAAAAAATTGCTGAAATACTCGAGACAATTGATAATGCTATAGAAAAGACAGATAAGATTATAGAAAAATACAAACGCATAAAACAGGGCTTGATGCAGGATTTACTAACCAAAGGCATAGATGAAAACTGGCAGATAAGAAATGAAAAAACTCACAAATTTAAGGATTCGCTGCTGGGGAGAATCCCGGAAGAGTGGAAAGTTGTAAAATTAAAAGATGTTGCGGATATCAGGTTAAGTAATGTAGATAAAAAAACTGATTTAAAGGGAAAAATTATACAACTATGTAATTATTTAGAAGTCTACCAAAATGATTATATAATCAAAGGAATGAATTTTATGCATGCTTCTGCAACTAATAACGAAATTAAGAAATTCAAAATTTCAAAAGGAGACGTTATTATAACAAAAGATTCAGAAGAATATAACGATATTGCAAAACCAGCTTATGTTAGAGATGAAATTGAAAATTTAATTTGTGGCTACCATTTAGCTTTAATTAAACCCCTAAACAATATTAATGGTTTGTTTTTATCGAAAGTCTTGAGTTTTAGAAATGTTAATATATATTTTCAACAAAGAGCTAATGGAATAACACGTTTTGGATTGACTAAAGAAACTATTACTGGTGCTATAATCCCCCTCCCCCTCATTCCCGAACAAGAGCGTATTGCCACAATTTTATCTCAAATAGATGAAGTTATAGAAAAAGAGCAAGCCTATAAGGAAAAACTTGAAAGAATAAAAAAAGGCTTAATGGAAGATTTGCTAACAGGCAAAGTTAGGGTAAACCATCTTATTGAGGAGGGAAATAAAGATGGTAACTAAATTGGATGAGGAGCATTATGTTGAAAATCCATTCCTCTTTCAGCTTAAAAAGCTTGGATGGAAGATTTATAGACAAAACAAAGATAATCCTGAGGATACAAAAGAAATAATATCGTTTACTTCTTCATTAGAACCTGAATATGGTGAAAGCCAAAAATTAAGAGAAAGCTTTAAAGAAGTAATCATTGAAGGAGTTTTAAGGGAGTCTTTAAAGAGAATAAATCCTTGGATAGAAGATGACCAAATAAGTGAAGTTGTTCGAAGAATTACAACACCACAGGCTAACTTTCTTTTAGAGGCAAACAAAGAAATCCACGACTTGCTTTTAGAGAACACCTCAGTTTCTGAAAATAGAAAAACAGGAGAAAAGAGCCCAACTGTTAAGTTTATTGATTTTAAAAACCCAGACAATAATTCATTCATTGCTATATCACAGTTTAAAGTGAATATAACGGGAACTGAAAAACATATTGTTCCCGATATAGTTCTCTTTGTAAATGGTTTGCCATTGGTTGTTGTCGAATGCAAATCTCCAGCAATTGCTGACCCAATTTCTGAAGCAATTACTCAGCTTATGCGCTATTGTAACAGACGTGGCGCAAGTGAGGGAAATGAAAAGCTTTTCTGGTACAACCTATTTGTAGTAGCTACCTCTAACCAGGTTGCGAAGTATGGTACAATAACCTCAGACTACGAGCACTTTGTTGAGTGGAAAGACCCTTATCCTTTTTCACTGTCAGATGTAAATCCAGATGGAAATGTAACAAGCCAGCAGGTTTTGATTCATGGTATGCTTTCAAAAGAAAACATTCTTGATTTGCTTCACACATTTACCATCTTTAAAGAAGATCCAAAGAGCAAAATGATTAAGGTTGTTGCAAGATACCAGCAATTTAGAGCAGTAAAGAAGATGATAAAAAGATTAAAAGAAGGCAAAACACCAAACGAAAGAGGAGGAATTGTTTGGCATACTCAAGGTTCCGGTAAATCTTTGACAATGATGTTTATGGTTCGAGAGCTTTATCACAATCCTGAGTTTGGAAACTACAAAGTTGTTTTTGTCACAGATAGAAAGGACCTTGAAAAACAGTTAAATGAAACATCAAGAAGTGTTGGATTTACAGTTAAGTTAGCAAGAAGCATACAAGAGCTTAAAGAACTTTTAAAAACTGACACACCCGAACTTGTTATGGCTATGGTTCATAAATTTCAAGAGAGGGAATTAAAAAGTGAATTTCCCGTCCTTAATACATCACCTAATATACTAATAATGATAGATGAAGCACACAGAACCCAGTACAAGCTTCTGGGCGCAAATTTAAGAAAAGCTCTTCCAAATGCAACAAAAATAGCATTTACAGGTACACCTATAGAAAAGACGGAGATGACGTTTGGCGACTACATCGACAAGTATGGTATAAAGCAGGCGGTTGAAGATGGTGTGACTGTTGAGATTGTATATGAAGGAAGAGTACACAACGCAGAGCTTTCAGACGAAGAGGCAGCAAATGCAAAGTTTGAAGATGTTTTCAAAGACGCTGATAAAGATACAAAAAGAATGATAATGGGAAGATTTACATGGAGAGCATATCTTGAAGCTGAAGAAGTTATCCGTGACAAAGCAAAAGATATGATAGAGCACTATATAACTCATATATTTCCAAATGGATTTAAAGCTCAAGTTGTTACAGTATCTCGTCTTGCTGCAATAAGATATAAAAAGGCACTTGAAGAGGCTCTCAAAGAAAAGATTTATGAATTAGAAAAAGAAAATAATTCAAAAATAGATTTAGAAACATTGAAAAAGTTAGAGGTTGGTGTGGTTATTTCAGGAGCTCAGAACGACCCACCTGAGTATCGTCCTTATACTGACCCCAATGAGCACGAAAGGATAATCAAAAGCTTTAAACTTCCATTTGACAAAGTAGATGAAAATGGTATCAGTGGCAATGTTGGTATTTTGGTTGTTCAAAATATGCTGATAACTGGTTTTGATGCACCTGTAGAGCAGGTTATGTATCTTGATAATGTGATTAAAGGACATAACTTGCTACAAGCTATTGCAAGGGTAAATAGAGTATACAAAAATAAGTCTTGTGGTTTTGTTGTAGATTATGTAGGTGTTTTGAAACATTTAAAAGAGGCACTGGCTATTTACGCTGATGAAGATATTGACGAGATTTCACAGGTAGTTCGGAACAAAGCAAAAAGCGTTGATGAATTGAAGTTGAATCACCGCAGGATTGAAGAGTTCTTTGAAAAATATAAGATTAAAAATTGGCGTCAGAATATAGACGAGTGTATTGACATTCTTGTAGATGAAGAGATTAGAGATGAATTCATAGCACTTGTAAGACAATTTAACCGTAGTATGGATGCAGTTCTTCCCGACCCAGAGGCCTTAAAATATGTACATGATTTAAAAATTCTGGGTTTTATAAAAGAATCAGCAAGGAATAGATACAGAGATGACAAACTAAGTATAAAAGATACAAGTAACAAGATAAGGGGGATTATTGAAGAGTATCTACATTCTCAAGGTATTGATCCTAAAATACCACCCACTCCGCTTTTTGAAGACAAATTTCTCGAAAAACTTCACAAGGAACCAAGTAAAGCAAGGACACAAGAACTTCAATATGCCATCGTTGAGCATATTGAGAAACATTGGGAAGAAGACCCAGAACTCTATGAAAGATTTTCTGATAGGTTGAAAAGACTACTTGAAGAATATAAAGAAAATTGGGACGTTTTGTATGATGAGCTTGAAAAATTAAGAGGAGAGATGAAAAAGGGAAGAGAAGTTGAACAAACATTTGGACTTGATCCTAAGAAAGAAATGCCATTCTTTGGTCTGCTCAAAAGTGAAATATTTGGTAAAAAACCTGTCAGTGAACTAACTGATAGCGAGATAGATTTTCTTGTTAACACGACTAAAGATATTATAGAAATAATAAGTAGAGAGGCTCAGAATGTTGATTTTTGGGAAAATGCAGTCAAACAAAAGAGGCTTAAATCTCATATAACTTCACAGTTGCTTAAGAAAATATCATCTTCTACTCTTAAAAATAATGATACTGTAAGTGAAGAGACTGTACCTTATATGGTTAATTCTATAACCGATATTGTATTCGGCAAAAGAAATGAAATAGCTCAAAAATTAATAGAACTTGCTTATCATCACTTCAGGAAGTGAGATTAATGGAAGACATAAAAATTGAAAAGATAATACGCTCGAAAAGAAAGACCATAGCTTTGCAGATAACAGAGAATGCAACGCTAATCGTTAGAGCACCATTTGAGTTAGATGAACAGACTATTTGGAAAGTTATAAATAAACATAAGAAATGGATTTATAAAAATAAAAAAGAGATAGAAGCAAGAGATCCAAAAGTTTTGCCCAAAGAATTTGTGAGTGGAGAAGGATTTTTATACCTTGGCAAGTATTATAAATTGCATATAGTAGATGGGCAAGAACAGCCGCTTAAATTTGAAAATGGGTTTTATCTTTCAAGAAGTGCTTTGCCAGAAGCAAAAAAGGTGTTTATAGATTGGTATAAAAAAGCTGCTTACGAGAAGATTATACAACGGGTAAACTGGTGGGCTCAAAAAAGAGGTTTTAAATATAACAAAGTAAATATAACAAATGCCCAAAGAAGATGGGGGACTTGTTCTTCTAAAGGGAATTTAAACTTTTCTTGGCGGCTTATTATGGCCCCCCTTTCTGTTATTGATTATGTTGTTGTGCACGAACTTGTGCATCTTGAAGAAAAAAATCATAGCAAGGCCTTTTGGACAAAAGTAAAGATGCTTATGCCTGATTATAAAAAATATGAAGATTGGTTAAAAAAGAATGGGTATTTACTGAAACTCTAATGAAATTTGTGGAGGGTGGTAAAGTGCAAGAGATATTTAAAAAATATAAAGAAAGGTTGGTTAATTTAAGCGGCAGAAACAGAAGTTTGATGATGAAAAAGATATATAAAAAGCATTCATTTGATTTGTATCTATTAAAGAACTTTCAAGATAAAGATATTTATGCAGGAGGTATTATTTATGAACAATTCTGAATACGAATCTGAATATAAAAAATATAGGAATAAAGCTGAAGAATATATAAATGATAGAGAGAAAACCAGAAATCTTTTAGAACAAGCTACGAAAAAGGCTAAAAAACAAGGGCCTTTAGACAAAATATGGGATGATATTCAACTTATGTTTGGATTATTAGGCGATTGGTTAAGTGGAACATATAAAGTTTCAACAGGAACAATCTTAGCTATTTTGGGAGCAGTAATTTATTTTGTTACTCCCATTGACGCTATAGCAGATTTTATTCCTGTTCTTGGTTGGATGGATGATGCAGCTGTATTTACGCTAGTAATAAACCAAATTAGAGCTGAGTTGGATAGGTATAAAGAAAGGAAACGATGAGTTATTCATCTTGGGAAACCTGCTTTTGTCAAGAGTTAGTTGGGGGTGTTACCTATTTAAACGATAATGCGGTTTTTGGAAAGTTTCAATATTTTTAGTCTACATTATCTTACTAGAAAGAGGAGGAGTTATTTGTGATTGAAACAGACATTTTAGTTATCGGTGGTAGTGCAGGAGGTATACTTACAGCAACCACGGCAAAAAGAATCTATCCAGACAAGAGGGTCGTCGTGGTAAGGAAAAATAAAACAGTTATGGTTCCTTGTGGGATTCCTTACATATTTGGTACTCTCTATGACACCTCAAAGAACAGAATTCATGATGAAATGGTTAAAAGTGCTGGCGTTGAACTACTCATAGACGAGGTCATTAGTATTGACAAAGACAAAAAAGTAGCGATTTTGAAGAGTGGTGAAGAAATCAAATGGGACAAACTTGTTCTTGCAACAGGTTCACTGCCGGTTATTCCAAAGTGGCTACCTGGACACGACCTTGAAAACGTCTTCCCAATTATCAAAGATGAAGAATATCTTTCAAACATGCTCAGTAAGCTCAAAGAGATTAATGAAGTTGTTATAATTGGTGGAGGTTTTATTGGTGTAGAATTTGCTGAACAACTCGCGCTTGCTGGTAAACACGTAACACTTGTTGAAATAGCCCACAAGATACTTTGGCAAGCATTTGATGACGAATTTGCAGCGATTGCGGAACAAGACCTCGAAAGCCACGGGGTTACACTCAAACTGGGAACGAAAGTCAAAGCAATTCTTGGAAACGGCAAGGTAGAAGAAGTGGAATTTGAAAGTGGGGAAAGAGTTAAAGCAGAAGCAGTCATACTCTCCATGGGTGTCACGCCAAATACAGAGCTTGCAAAACAGCTTGGACTTGACCTCACAAGAAAAGGTGCCATAGTAGTTGATGAATACATGAGAACAAGTGCTCCAGATATCTTTGCTGTTGGTGACTGTGCACTTAAAAGAGACTTCTTCACCAGCAGGCATGTTCCAATACTTCTTGCATCAACTGCAGCTATGGAAGCAAAAATTGCAGCAGCTAACCTGTATGGTATCAAGTTCATCAGAGAGAACAGAGGCACTGTAAGTGCATTCTCTACGAAGATATTTGATAAAACTTATGGAGTTGCTGGTATAATCGAAAGATTTGCCAAAGAAGATGGATTTGATTACGTGGTTGGAAAAGCCGTATCTATGGATAGACATCCGGGGGCTTTACCAGGTGCAAAGAAAATCGAAGTTAAACTCATCTTCTCAAGAACATCAGGAGTTCTTATAGGTGCTCAGGTAGTTGGAGGCGATAGTGTTGGAGAAATGATTAATATACTAAGTCTTGCAATCCAAAAAGGTCTGACAGCAAATGAACTCAACACTATGCAAGTTGCAACTCACCCACTCGTGACTGCTTCACCTGTGACTTATCCAATAAATGCAGCAGCACTCGATGCGCTCGTAAAAATCTGCACAAAGTGCTGAACACTAAATAGGAAATAACTACACTTAATTCAGAGGTCTGGGACATTCCAGACCTCTTATATTTTTCTGTTACTAAGGCTTGACTAAGTAATTTATCGTGATATAATTAACACTTAATCGCTCGAGTGAAAAGAGCGAAAGAATATAAGAATTGGAGGTATAGCATATGGATGCAAGAAAATCAGTGAATGATTTCATGAATACTATGAAAGAACTTTCAAAATTCGACAAACCTTACGTTGATTCATTCATGAACTTTTTCAAAGAAGCTGAAAAACCAGGGAAACTCACTGCAAAAGAAAAGGCATTAATAGCTGTTGCCGTTGCAGTTTCTGAAAGATGTTCCTATTGTATTGCCATCCACACTAAGAATGCGCTTGATGCGGGAGCAACGCGTGAAGAAATTCTTGAAGCTGTAGAAGTTTCTGGACTTATGGGTGGCGGACCAGCTATAGCTTACATAACTCTCGTTCTCGAAGCGCTTGATGCATTTGGAGCAAAACAAGATAAATAAAGTTCTTAAGCAAGAACAAAAAAGTCCTGGGTCTTTCCCAGGACTTTTAGTTATTTTAATCCCAAAGTAAAGAATATTAAAAATTAGTGGTATAATTAAATTAAAATGTTTTGCTTTAACTTGAACCATAAGTGGATAGACGGCTTTATATCGTTCAAAAACACAAAGTAAGTTCCAAACCTTATAGAAAGGGGGTATCGGTATGGCAAGAAAGTTTATTTTGACAGTTGTTTTCGGCATGCTGTTTTCGACATTATACCTATTCGCTATCACCATAACCATTCCTGGAAACTCTGATTTCGTTATGTACCTTAACCTCAGTAACATCGGTGACCAAGAACTGGCAACTGTTCTCCAAGATGCGGATATTACTCCAATAATTTCGGTGTATGGAAAGCTTTCAATTGGTAGTGCATTAAACCCATCATTTTTCGACGAGCTCGAAAACTTTTCACCTAAGGTTTTGTTCGGTTCACCAATAGGTATGGTGCTCCCAGGAAAAATTGGTGACAAGAGCCTGGAGTTTTTGCTTAGCTACATGTTTGATACAAACGTCCAAATTCCGAAATTAACAATCAACGAACCTTCGGTAGTCACAATTGATAACAAAAAACTCTACATCATACGCTCAAAAGATAACATTTATCTGTGTTTCAACAAAGATGTTTCTATGTTCACAAAAGACATGCTAAATGCCAAGATTTCAGCTATATCTCTTTCAACAAAAGATGATGTTATAGCTTACTTTAAGACATACAAAAAATCATTCATAGGCGAATTTTTATACACGTTCGGTGATTATTTTGGTATTCCTATTTCCGATGAACTAATTATCACCAAGAATGGTGAAAACTATAGCTTAAGCGTGACGGTTAACAAAACATTTTCTGACTACGAGAAAAAACTAGTACTTACCAGAAGAGGTATCCTGAAAGGACTTTCCTATCTAAATGGAGCTAACGTCATTGTCGCATTAGACACAAGCAACATTGCAGACCTTTCTTTGTTAAGTAAAAATTTGGATATGGATATTCCTCAAGAAATACAAAAAGTATTCGAATTCTTAGACAGCTTTAACTCAATTGCGCTTTCCGCAACTTTTGATGGATACTTCACATTCTCAGGTATATACAAACCCGAAAACGAACAAGATGCGAGATTTATATCCTCACTACTGAAAAACCAACTCTCAAACATGGGATATCAAGTAGTTGTTGAAAATCAAAAAATAAACATATACCCAAGCCAGATAGACAGAGCCCTGCTAAAGCCGATAACTGAAAACGCTTCGTTTATACTGTTCATAAACTACTCCGATGAAGAAAGTTCGGCAATGCTTAGTATAAAAACTGAAATTTTAGATAACGGCAACTTGTCAATAACTGGAGAATTCAATAACTTAGCCTGGTTCTTTGAAAAGTTCGAAGAATTAGCAAAATCATATTTCGAAGAAACATATGAAGAGGAATTGGAATACGAAGAAGGCGAGAATTGGGATGAAGAATATGACGAAGAATATGAGGAAGAATACGGCGAAGAACAGTCTGAGGAAGAAGACACAACAGAAGAAATCAGCTATTCCGAGCTTGAATACGAAATAGCGGATAAGATAGTCAAAATATTCAACGCATGTGCTGATTACGTCCGTAATCAAGGACCGCAAGAGGTTACTTTAG
>Ga0208695_1002701_pt1 | contig 12577 bp, 5 predicted proteins | sample AD_UKC111_MetaG_FD_184449 | JGI IMG/M metagenome (GOLD analysis project Ga0208695, IMG submission 184449) | Active sludge microbial communities of municipal wastewater-treating anaerobic digesters from Hong Kong - AD_UKC111_MetaG (SPAdes)... | ecosystem: Engineered > Bioreactor > Anaerobic >... | reverse complement strand
AATATCAAAACTCAAAAAATGATGATGCAAAATTTCAGAACCAATGGTCATCATGTGATTCGTAAAATTGCAAACAAACACTGCGGCGATATGTATTGCAAGTCGTTGGTTATCATTTATTAAAGAAACATTTTTACTTATTCTACTTGCTAAACTTAAAAGGATTTCTTGTACAGACAATAAATTGGATGTTATAAAAAAAGGTATTGATTGATAATTAATAGATTTTTGCTTCGAAAATGTTTGTAATGGATAAATACAACCCACATTATCGAAATACTTTTCTAGTATTGAAATACTCATTGAACCAGATGTATGGATAACTAAAGCATTTTCGTCAATTTTGCCAAAAAGAAATTTGGCTACAGATGGCAATGCATCATCTTTAATCGCCAAAATATAAATATCTGCATTTGGGTCAATATGCTCAAATGTAACAAACCCTGAATTAACTTGGTTAGCAATTTCTTGAGCATGTTCTATATTTCTAGCTGCGATTTGGGAGATTTGTACATCAGCTTCAAATAATGCTTTTGAAAGATGAAAAGCAACATTACCTGAACCAACAATAACAATTTTCATAAACTTTATGTATTTTTCCTACGATGGTACATAGCCAAAGCCAAGCCAAACAACATTGCTAATGAACCAAGCCAAAATAAATTTATACCTGGAAAAACGATTGCTTGTAAAACGATAAAATCAGTTCGAGGAACATTTTCTGCAATATCAACTGGAAAAGTTAATAATGACGGATTGCTGTAAGCGACCAACAAGCTAATAGATTGTTTTGCAGGATCTATTTTCATAAAACGGAAATGCAACCCTAAATCTCTAATTTCAGCTTTCAAATTGAGTGGTTGGTTATTTCTGATCAAAAAGACAGGTTCGGCAGAATAATTTGTATCTTTTTCAATCACATTAATCACAGCGCCAACTGCAATATCATCTTTTTCAGGTTTGTAACCAGGATGTTCAGGAGATTTATTAAACCCAGAAAATTCAATTACATTTCCTTCAAAATCTATTTTATCACCTTCTTTTAATTCAAACTCTTTGTATTTCAAATCCTTATCTTCATTTAAGTATTGACTAATTACTTCATCCGTCAAACGAATCCTTACACCTAGCTCTGTAACTTTATCTGGAAAATAAGATAATCTTTGTCCTCTAAGCAAAACCATAGGGTTTGTTTCGAAAGTCTCATTACTTTCTAGCTTTCCTATTTTTAGCTTCAAACCAATAGCAATATCACCAGCTTCTGGTTGATAGTCTTTATTTTGTGGGTTATAGTTAGCTTTTTCTACAATTACGTAGTGCTTTTTAGTATAAAAAGTATCATTTATTTTTGAAACAAAATGAACATATTTTAGGCTATCTTCTACTTTTTGAGCCATTTCCATGGATTGCTCAGAAGCTGGCAAAGCAGAAATTAAAGTGAAAATATCTTTATGCAAATAATGTTTGGTAGAGGGGTTGTAAGCAGCAATTCTGGTGAAATCTTTATCATATAATACATTGGGTAATAATGAAAATTGTTCACCATTTGTGTTGCCAAGGCTATCAATTTTTTTATAACTTACTTTATAATTTCTATCATGACCAATTAAGGTGTCGCTTTCATATAGCACTTCATACCCTTTCATTGGCATTGGTTTACCTTTCAACAAAATGATATTTTTGCCATAATCTTCTTCTGTAAAACCTTCAATCAGACCTTCTTGTGCAAAGCGATTACTTGAGATAAAATGTTTATTCAATCCTGAAAATAAAATCCCTATTATCATTATTCCAAATCCAATATGAGATAAAGCAGATGCTCCAACTTTCATATTGCCTTTTATGAAACTAAATATATAGTCTAAATTAGCCACAAAAGCATAAATGCCTGAAAATGTTAAAATTGCATATTGCCAACTAATGATATTCAATGCAAAAGATGTAATACCAGCAATTGCAAGAGTTATTAAAATTGATATTACTAAATGTTTAATTACTTTACTCCTAACAGCTAAAAAGTTAGACTCTCTAAATCTTAAATATTGAGAAAATCCAGTCAATAAACTAATAAATACACCAATCCATAGTTGATATTTATTATAATGTGCTACTGGATCAATTGGTGCAGCCCAATTAAGATCCATGCCAAAAGCTTTAGCAATTTTGTTATATACAGGTATTGAAGTAGTGAATGTGATCAAAATTGAAGAAAATAACAACACTAATGTACCAATATACATCCAAAATTCTTTTGAAACAATACTTTCTTCTTGTTTTGGCATTGGTATCTCCGATTGTCGAGAAATAAACAAAACAATAGCCATAAGAGAAAATAAAGAAACTAAACCCACAAGAAGCCATTCTAAGCCCATTTCTGTAAATGCATGAACTGAAGAATCACCTAATACACCACTTCTTGTAAGAAAAGTAGAATAGAGAATTAGGATAAAAGATAATAGATAATAGATATAAGTGCTTTTAATAGCATATCCTGTAACTTTGGAAATCAAATTAGTATGAATGCCTGCAATCATGATAAGCCAAGGCACCAAAGACATATTTTCAACTGGGTCCCATGCCCAATATCCGCCAAAACTCAATGCCTCATAAGCCCATGCAGCCCCCATTAAAATTCCTAAACCAAGTATTGCTCCTGAAAATAAAGCCCAAGGTTGTACTGCTGATAGCCATTCTTTGTGTTTTCTCAACCACAAAGCAGAAATAGCATAACAGAATGGAATAGAAGTAGATGCAAATCCAAGAAACAAAGTAGGAGGATGTATTGTCATCCAATAATTTTGCAAAAGTGGGTTCAACCCATTACCTCTAAGAAGGCTAACGTACTCAGGTTTCTGAAATAATGGAATATCCATTACATCTCTTAACAATAATATAGGATTGCTACCAATTTTCACATCACCAAAGTAGATGCCCAATAACATAATTCCAATGGAAGCTTGAATTAAGGCAAGGACAGCCAGAACTGATGTCTCCCAATTTTTACCTTTAAAAATTAAAATAATACCAAGAACTACATGCCAAAATGTCCATAATAAAAAACTACCCTCTTGACCTTCCCAAAATGCTGAAAAAACATATCGAAATGCCAATTCGTCATTTACATGCTGTTGCACATATTGATATTCATACCATTTTTGAGTCATGATATAAAATATTATGGCAATAATAGAAATTATGGAAATTCCATGAATTGCAAAAGATAGTCTACCAATAGTTCGCCAACCACTAAATTCTGGAAGTTTTCTTCTTTGAGTTGCTACAAAAAATGCAAACGAAGCTAATAATGAAGCAACAAAGCTTAAAACTATAAAGAAATGTCCTAAATGTTTGGGCCAAAGATGTTCCCCAATATATGAAATCATAAGATAGAATACTAATTGAGGTCAAATCTACGACTTACCTTTCACATATACTTCTTCATCTTTATATTTTGATGGACATTTCATTAACATATCGGTTGCCATGAATACATCATCTTTCATTGATCCTGTAATAACGATTTGCTCTGACAACTCAAAATCTTGAGGTTTTGCAGCCAAAAGAACTACTTTATGCTCTTTTTGATCGTTATCCTTTACATAAAATGAAAAATAATTTGGATCCTTATCAGGATTATATTCCATAGGCTTATCCTTTGATAAATGAGCACAAACCTTTACTTTGTCCCCAGAATTAATAGCATCCTTAAACGAAGCATAAGTACTTACATCTCCTGCGGCAGATATTAATATTGCAATTGCAACTGCTATAACCACAATGCCAATTAAATGAATTTTTTTCATAATTTTCTAACTGAAGATTGGTTTACTTTATATAACGCAAATTTACAATTTTTTTATTATAAATTAAATTAATTAATCAATAGATAGTCTATAAATATAGAAAACTAAAAAAAATATTATTTATCTTTTATTCTGAAAAATTAAATATTTCATTGCATTTTTATTACTAATTCTTAATATAATAATTAATATATTTAAAATAATCATAGGAGAATTTTCAACATATAAATCAAGCAAAACTGTTCAAATAAATCCAATAACAAACCATTCACATATTAATTCTTACCAATTATAAAATAAATCAACAAAAATTTGATAATTTCAAACAAAAAAAATAACTTTGCATATCTAAAAAGTAAGATGTATCTAATTTTAAATTTTTAGATATATTTTTTAAGTAAAAATTCAAGAAATATTAAAATATTCTTTTAGTATTTTCAAAATATAATATAGATAATTGGAATTTTATAAATTAGTAGTGGTGGTACAGAAAGTATGTACTGCCACTTTTTTATTATTGATTTTTAATTATTTATAATTTTATTCAAACTCTTTTTTCTGCTATCAAATTTTTTATTAATTATCATTTATTCATTTCCAAATTTCCTTTTTCTAAAATAATTTATAATATAATTATCATTCAATTTTGAATGTCATAAAATATTAGTTGCAGAAATAGATATTAATAGCATATTTTTAACTTTAATTTACAATTATATTTATTTTATTTGTCGTTTTTACTTTAAATAAAATTAAAAAATAAGATTTTTGATTTACTGATTAGAATTGGCTATATTTTTGATTCTATTAGAAAATTGATAAATTTGGGGATGAAATTTAGAGAAGCAAAATCATATTGTATTGAAAAATTAATCCCTAACTTTGGAAAAATAGAAGCAACTTCAATTGCTCGAATACTATTTGAAGATTTTTTTAATTACTATACCACTGAAAAGGATCTTGATGATTTTGGGACTGAAAACCAGAGTCATCTTTTTTATTTTATAGATAAGCTTAATGACAATTATCCAGTACAATATCTTACTCATACAGCATACTTTTGGGGTAAAAAATTCTTTGTTGATGAAAATGTTCTGATTCCTAGATACGAAACAGAAGAACTCGTTGAATGGGTTAAAGATGATTTGGGAAACAATAATGAATCCAAATCAGTAATTGATGTTGGTACAGGCTCGGGATGTATTCCTATTATTTTGAAATTATTATTTCCACATTATGAATTATTTGCATTAGATATTAGCGAAATGGCATTAAAAGTGGCTGAAAAAAATGCAAAAGAATTAGGTACTTCAATTAATTTTATTCATGCAGATATACTCAAAAATCCAAAAACTGAAAAAAAATTTGATATTATAGTATCTAATCCACCCTATATTCCCAATTCTGAAATAATAAAAATGGATAAATCAGTCGTCAAAAACGAACCAAGTATTGCCTTATTTGTACCAAATGAAGATCCTCTGGTTTTTTATAAAGCCATACTTTCATTTGCTGACAATCAATTGAATAACAATGGATTATTATATTTTGAAATCAATGAATATTTTTCTGACGCAACTTTAGAATTGATAAAAAAATATGGTTATTCTCCAATTTTGAAGTATGATATGAATAATAAACCAAGAATGATTAAAGCAAAGAGAAAAAAATAATAAATTATAGTGATTCACAATTCCTTCATTTAAATTATATTTAATTGATTATCTGAACTAAATAGCCTATTTTTGCATTCTTAAATGATTCCCATTTTACCAAGAACCGTATATTTCTATGAACTATCGCAATATTATAGGACCAAACTTGAAATGGTTATATGTGCTTTTACATATAATTATGATGGTCATTATTGTAGATGGTCAGAGTTTAAAACAATGTAATTGTCTCACTTGTACAGATACCATAAAAGATAATTCACGTCTCGTCTTAGATTTTGATATTACTGGGGCTGTTAATAATGATTTATCAACACCATCTCAAGGTTTATGTAAGATTTTTCTGAAGTTTACTCACGAATTTATTAGTGATGTCACTATGAAATTGGTTTCTCCCTCTGGTCAGGAAGTAAACTTAATAGGTCCATATTTTAATAATAATTCGGCACTATTGACAAAGGGGACTAGATGGGATATAGCATTTGTAGATACATTCTCAATGCCCAAACCAGACTCTACTTATTCAATCAAATGGAATAATGCTCAGCAATGGTCAATTTTTTCACAATACTATGGCAACTATTTTCCTTTCAAAGGCAATTTGAATGATTTCGATAAAGGTACAGTTAATGGAAAATGGCAACTAATAATTGATGACTTTGGTCCTGATCTAATTCCAAAAATGGGATTCTTGGAATATGCTCAGCTTCAATTTTGCGATGAAGCAGGGTTGAATTGTAGAGTTTGTCGGGCAGATGCTGGTTCAATGTCTGGAATTACACCATTGAATTACTGCGAAAATGATAGTATTTCAATTATAATTACCCCAAAGTTCGATAAGGGCATTCCAAATCCAGATAATTATAATTTAAAATTTATTTTATCAAAGGATTCTACAATATTGAATATTTATGATAACAAAACCATAAATTTAACTGGTTATGCTTCAGGAAAATATCTAATTAATTCTATATCTTATGCAAAATCAGACTCTGCAAAAGCTCAAATAATCATTCCAAATATCAAATTAAAAACATTATATGATTCAATAAATAGCACATACTATAACTATTGTGCTAAAGTAAGTGATAGCTCAATAATCATAAACATTCTCCCTGTTCAAAACACCAAAAATGTTGTTAACCGATGTGATGGCAGTACGTATTCTGTTGGTAATAAAGTATATAGCACATCTGGAAACTATATTGACACTTTGACAAATAATTTAGGATGCGATAGTATTATTACTACTAATTTAAAATTTCATTCAAAATTTGACACCTTACTTCGAATAAATATTTGCAAAAACGATACATTAAAGTTTGGAGGTCAATCATTTAATAAAAATGGGTTATATAATATCAATTTTAAAAATCAATATGGTTGTGATTCATCATATAACATTTTACTAACATTAAAAGATACCTTATTTACAAATCTAAAAGAAATCAGATGTTTCGGTGATTCGTTTTCATTGAATAACAAAACATATTTTAATTCTGGGAAATACAAGATAGCTACAAAATCAAAAGGTGGTTGTGATAGTATAATTAACTTAGATTTATTAATAAAACCAAAGTTAACTTCAGTAATTACGAAATACATTTGCAATGGGGATTCTTTAACTATAGGCAAATCAGTATATTATACTTCAGGACCAAAAATTGACACTCTAAAAACTGCAAATGGATGCGATAGTATTATTTTTTTAAATCTTTTTGTTGGGACAGAAAAGATTAGAGAAATTGATACTACAATTTGTCAAGGCAACTTCATTACTTTCAAAAATGAAAAGTTATTTAATAGTGGAATTTATAAGGACACTTCAAAAGTTTCTAATGCATGTGATTCTATAACTATTTTAAATTTGATTGTCAAACAAAAACCTATCAGAAACCTTGTAAAAATTATTTGCAAAGGGCAATTTTATCAGTTAGGCAATAAAATTTACACTCAATCTGGCAACTATAGCGATACCACATTTTCAAGTCAAAGCAATATTTGTGATTCTATTACTAATTTATATTTATATGTAAAAGATTATCAGACATATAATTACAATATTGAACTTTGTGAAGGTGCAACATATCAGATTGGTGATAGTTTATATAATTCAACAGGTCATGTTTCAGATACTTTGGTCACAAAAGATGGTTGCGATAGCCTAATAAATGTTAACTTAAACTTTTTACCAAAAAAATATTTTACTCAAAATATAACAATTTGTAAGAATCAAAATTACATTATTGGAAACTCAGTTTATTCATTGTCTGGCACTTATGTTGACACATTGCAATCCCAAAAAACTGGTTGTGACAGCATAGTTACCACAAACCTTTCTGTTGTAAATAAATATAATTTTTCAGAATCCCTTAAAAGATGTGATGGAGATTCTATAATCATAAGAAATAGTGTTTTCAAAACTTCTCAAACTTATATCGATAGTTTGAAATCAGTAGGAGGATGTGATAGTATTATAAATTATAATTTGGTATTTAATCCCCGTTTTAATGATACTTTATATCGGCAGATTTGTAGTAATCAAACATATACATTTAACGGCGTAAAAATCAATAAACCAGGCACTTATACGAATAGATTTATATCTAACAAATTTTCATGTGATAGTATTGTAACATTAGTTTTAGTGGTAAATGACACATTTGCTAGGCAATTAGACACTACAATATGCGAAGGGAGAAGTGTTACAATAGGAGTTAGTAAGTTTGATAAAACGGGCTTCTACCCCATTATTTTTAGTAATAATATTGGTTGCGATAGTACGATTTACTTGAATTTGAAAGTAATGGAAAACACTATTGATACCCTTGAAAAAACGATTTGCAGAGGACAAACCATCAAAATTGGAAATTCAACTTATTCATCTACTGGGATTTATAAAGATATTTTCACAAATACAAAAACTTGCGATAGTATTGTAATTCTCAAGTTAACGGTGATTGATTCTGTTGTAAATTCTTCGATACAAAATCTTTGTTTGGGCGATTCTATTATTTTTGGAAATCAAACGATAAAATCTGGTGGTAATTACAAAGCATATTTCAAAAACATCTACGGTTGTGATAGCATATCTCATCTAAAAATAATCGAACATAGTAAGCCAAATCCTATCAAAATTCAAACAACAATATGTGCATTAGATAGTATTGAACTATATGGTAAAAAATATAAAGGACTTGGCATTATAACAGATACATTGCACCTTGCAGCCACAAACACTTGTGATACAGCTGTTTATATACAAATAAATTTCACAACTAAATTTTCAACAAATATAGATAGTTCAATTTGCGAAGGTTCTTTTGTTGAATTTAATAATCAAAAATATTCACAATCAGGGTTTTATAAAATAAATTTAAAATCAAAAGCAGGATGTGATAGTTTGATCAATTTGAATTTGAATGTCAATACAAAATCGACGACATTTATTGACACTTCAATTTGCATAAAAGATTCATTTTCAATTGGAAATAAAGTTTTTTTTGATGAAGGGAATTATACTATTATTCTAAAAAATAAATCCAATTGTGATTCTACAATATTTCTAAACCTCAAAAAAAACCAGTTTTTTATTCATGAAGAGTATAAAGAAATTTGTGAAGGGGATTCTGTTCATTTTGGAAAATTAATTTGTAAAACTTCAGGAACTTATACAGATACAATCCGATCGAATACAACTTGCGATTCATTAAATATTCTAAAATTACTTGTGAATTTCAGTCAAACTGTAAGAATTGAAAAAAATATTTGCGATGGTGATTCTGTTTTGATTTATGGAAAATACTATAAGGACAACGCCAATACAAGTTTTTACATTAATAATCCAAATGGCTGTGATACAACATTCTATATCAAGGTAAACAAACATACTAAATATTTTGCTAAGCAAGAAGCATTTTATTGCAAGGGTGATAGTGTATTTGTTTTAGGAAAATTTTATTCAACTGAAGGTGACTATTTTATTAGATATAATACAATACATGGATGTGATTCAATTATTCTATTGACCATTAAAATGAATCCAACTTATCTATTGACAAGAAATGAAACGATATGTAGCCATGATTCAATAGTGATAAATGGAAAAATATTTAATAAGTCAGGCATATATAATATTTTAGGAAAGACAATTAATGGGTGCGATAGTACAATTATTTTGAACCTTAATGTTATTGATTATGTGAAAACGAATAGTAACGTTCAGAAATGTATGGGCGACAGCTATCCATTTGGGAATCAAGTCATTACAAAAAGTGGAATTTATATAGATACAATTACAAATAACTCAGCTTGTGATACGATTAAAACATTGAATATCAATTTTGTAGATACTATTTTTCAATATTTGGATACTAGTATTTGTGTCGGGAGTTGGATAATTTATAATAATCAAAAATTAGATAATTCAGGTCAATATCGTTTTCCTTACAAATCTCAATTCAATTGCGATAGTATATTTCAGATCAATTTAAAAGTAAAATCCTCTTTTTCTGACACAATACATATATCACAATGTGAAAATATGAGTTATGATTTTTATGGAAATATTATCAAAAAAACAGGCTATTATCAAAAAATATTTACTGCAACAAATTATTGCGATAGTATCATTACACTTGACTATCAGACAATTCCAATTGTTACTAAAAACATTGATGCTATTATATGTAAAAATGACTCAATTATTATTAATCAAAAAACTTATCAAAATAGTGGAGTTTATAGCGATACGATCAAAAACAACAATACCTGTGATACGATATTGAAAATTAATATCAATGTTCTACCAAAAATAGAGCAATCTATTATATTATATTATTGTGAGGGAGATACAATCTCATTGAATAACAAGAAAATATATTCAAGCTCAATATTTTCTGACACCTTACAATCCATCAATAATTGTGATAGTATTGTAAATTATAATTTGGTATTTAGACAAAAATCATATACAGATTTGCAAAAGACAATTTGTGAAACAGATACGATGAAGCCAGGAATCTATCAATATAAATTTCTCAATCAATTTGGATGCGATAGTATTGTTACTCTGTATGTTACAAAAATTATCTGTTCATTCGAATCAATATTAACTTCTGTTGATGCAAAATGTGCAAATAGCGATGATGGAAAGGTAATTATTCAAATTATTGGCGGCGTTGCTCCATACAAATATTCTTGGAAGGATCTGCAAGATAAGCTATATGAGAAAGTCATGCTGGGCACTATTGATTCTATAACTGGCTTATTACCTGGCAATTACACCATATCGATCACAGATAACAATAATAATAGTCAAATTAAAAATGCCAAAATTAATTCACCTCCTCCATTAATAGTGAAAGTTGCATCTATACCAACTTATGGGAATTATCAGCTCAAATGTACAAATAGTTTGGATGGTTATGCTACAATATCGGTTCAAGGTGGGGCATCAGATTATCAGTATTTATGGAGCAATGGTGCCATCACTCAAGATTTAGACAAACTAATAGCTGGAAATTATCAACTAACAGTAACGGATAAAAATGGATGTGTGGACACCTCTATACATATTCAATTAAAAGCACCTCCATTGCCCATAATAGACATAACTACTTTGGATCCAAAGTGTTATGGCGACAGAAATGGAAGTGTTTCCATCCAAATTGATAATTCGAAAGCACCTTATACATTTTCGTTTGACAATCAAAAATATGACACCAGTCGAATTTATCGCAACTTAAATTCTGGAATATATTTCGTCAGAATACTCGATAAATATGGCTGTCTGTACGAACAGCAAGTAAAATTAGAACAACCTAATAAATTAGAAGTTGAATTGGGCTCAGACCAAGAAATCATAATTGGCTCTAATGTAGTAATAAAAGCTTCAATATCATTACCCAAAAACGAGATAGATAGCATTATTTGGTCGAATGGCAATAATTGTTCAGATTGCGATACAATCAAAGTTAATCCGCTCATTAATACAGTTTATTCGATTAGGGTCGTCAGCAAAAATGGGTGTGTAGCGGCAGATGAATTGACTATTCTGGTAAACATAAAACCAGATATTGAAATGCCGAATGCAATCACTCCAAATGATGATGGAATGAATGATGCTTTCTTTTTGGACTTTTTAGCAAATGGGAATAATCCATTTCCTGATAATGAGTTAGCTATCTATAATCGGTGGGGCGATATGGTTTTCAGAGCCAAACCATACTTAAATAATTGGAAGGGAACAAATCAGAGTGGAAACCCACTGCCAGCCGGCACCTATTATTATATTCTTCGATTGAGCTTAAATGAAGGTAGTGTATATCAAGGAGATATTACAATAATCAAATAATCAGTTATTTATGCTAAAACTACTTGTATTGTCCCCATTTTTCTTCATAAATTCAATGATAGCACAAAAGCAAATAGTGAAACCTACAATGGTTGAAACATCTTGTGGTCAATGTCAATTCAAAATGACAGAGAAGAATGGCTGCGATCTTGCGATTAAGTATCGAGGCAAGACCTATTTTGTGGATGGAACTAACATTGATCAACATGGTGATGCACATTCGGATAATGGGTTTTGCAATAAAGTTAGGCATGCAAAGGTGAAGGGGAAGTTCGTAAAGAATAGATTTGTTGCTGATTATTTCATATTGGTTGATTGAAAAATTAATGAAGATTAGTATTCAATTTTTAATTCCAATTTTGGGAAGTATCCTATTTGTAGTACTATACATTATTGCCACTTTATATTATCCTGGAGGTTCAAATTTGGATAGTCAAGCGGTTGGTTTTCATTGGGATACGAACTATTGGTGTGATTTGACAAGTACAATTGCCAAAAATGGCGAACCAAACTCTGCTCAACCTATTGCTTTAACAGCGATGATTATACTTGCTGCTAGTTTATCTGTTTTTTGGCTTGTTGCTCCTAAAATTTTTCCTACCTTGAGAAAGTTATACATATTTATCCCCATTTTTGGTATTGGTGCGATGATTGCATCGTGTTTTATTTTTACCCATTTTCACGACTTGATGATGAATATTGGCAGCATAATGGGTTTTGCCGCTATAGTAATATTGTTATTTGGG
>Ga0208695_1002700_pt1 | contig 12577 bp, 9 predicted proteins | sample AD_UKC111_MetaG_FD_184449 | JGI IMG/M metagenome (GOLD analysis project Ga0208695, IMG submission 184449) | Active sludge microbial communities of municipal wastewater-treating anaerobic digesters from Hong Kong - AD_UKC111_MetaG (SPAdes)... | ecosystem: Engineered > Bioreactor > Anaerobic >... | reverse complement strand
GGAGAAGCTCAACAATAACATGACCACGGCGTTTGACGCTGTGCTGGAGATGTCCTTGAGCCAGAAGGTGAGCATGCGTGACGCAGCTTATATGGTCGCCATCCACAAGGTGGTGAAGGCGATGGAGCTGCGCGGCTGGATCTAAGCCGAAAATTAGGGATACGAAAAACTCAGCCCGGCAGGGGGGTAGGGCTGAGGTAGTAATTTATCATCTATTTTTTACATTGCTTCATCAATATAAACTTTCTCAATCACTGATTTTAATATTTTCAACCATAGGTCTTCATCTAAAATTATCAATGGTATACCAAACTGTTGAGACAAAAATTTAAAATTTTGCTTTATTTCGGTCTTGATAATATTTGGTATAGATATTCCAATTATATCTAAATTTATTCTAGATGAATTTTTTAAATACACAGAGTAACAATACTGTGTATAAAGTCCTTTGATACTATAGACAGATCTACCTAACCCTTCTGGCCTTTGTTTTTCCCTGCTTTTTAAATGAATACCAATATTGACTTCATTTTCTGAATTGAAATAATTATCTACATAACGGACATCCGCAATTTCATATTTATGATGTACGCCATTAAATTCTTTGTCTATTGCATAGCCTAAAACTCTTGCAAGACATAGTTCTTTACCCTCATTTATTCTCGAAATTGTTAATTTTTCTTTCATGCATGAGTTACAAGTTTCATAATCGGGATGTAAATTATTTCGGCGACATTTTTCTTTTATATTTGATAGTAAACGCCTATATTGTTCCTTTTCTTTGTCAGAAACAAAGTATTGATGAATATGTGCATTTCTCCATAATTGAAATTGGTCTAAAGTAACCTCATTAGTGTCAGATTTTTGTTCCAAAATATTCTTAGGGATTACTCTCAAAATGTTCCCATTAATAACAAAGTTGCCATCAAAACATTGATTCTCAAGGATATCTAAAAAATTATGAATAGAATTTAAGAGTTGTGCACCAGGAAGGATCATCAGATCTGTTGAAAATGTAATCTCTATTTCATTTCCACAATCACAGGCAAAAGAGCTATTATTCAGGTATTGTTCTTGCGGATGTTTTAGACAAACGAAAGCATATTCATTGTTTTCAGCTTCTGGGATTAATGGGGAACCACAAATTGAGCAGCATGCTATTATCTCTCCACAATTATCACAATGAAGGTTTAGCATTGGAATAAGGTCTAATTTTTCATATTGTAATAAAATATTTCTAATTAGGCTATTATCTAAGTTACATTCCAATGACGGTGATCTTTTTGCTTTAATTATTGCTGAAACTATTTCGTCGAAGAGATCGCGCAATTTCATATTTAATTTTTTTCCGTTCAGCATTACAGGATAATTACGGTAAAATTTTATGAAACCAATGGTATTTTTGTCTCTTTCGTTTACCAGTTCGCTTTCTGTTCTTTGTATCAAACTTCTCGAAAAAGATAGTAATGACTCTTTTTTCAGACGAGCTGGTGTCCAAATGCGTCCATATTTTCGAGTTATTCCTAATCCACCATATACTAGATCGGGATGGCTCAGATAGAAGCCAAACGTTTGTTCACGAGATTTATCGCAAGAGAGCGAATTGAAAGATTGAAGATTTTCTAGATTCGGATCCGAAATTGTAAGAGACTTTGCGTCAAATGGACTATTAGAAATTTCATCTATTCGAGAAAAAGATACTGTTCTTGGCGTTGCTCCTTTTGCTAGTTGATGCAACATGTTCTCAGAAAGATTGGGCAATTGCCAACTTATATTTAGCATACTTTGTCCATAATATAAGATAGGTTTAACAGCTTGGAAATCTCCACATAAAAGCAATGCATGTTTGTATTTGTTGTTGAACCAAATAATTGCTTTTTCTAAACTATATATATAGCTAATTCCTCCAAAATTATCGGAGTCGGGATCGGCAATAAAATATTCTATTTTCTTTTCATAGACTAAGGGAATTTCTTGAAAATTGACCTTTTTACCAAGATTTTTTGCGTTAGCGATCATGTAGATGCATCTAATAGTACGATCAGGATAAAAACAAACAGCCATATTTTGTTTTTGTTCTGATAGTTCTGACGTTTTAGTTACAAGGTCGGAAAATTCTGGCCATGAATTAACTGAAATTAGATATAATGTGGAATTAGATGACAGCGGATAATTAGACTCTGAATTTATTAAAGCAATTCGTCCTTCATTAGTTGATGTTAAAACTTCTAATAATTCTTTTTTTGAAAAATCACCAAGTCTATTTCTTAAGTCGGTTGCATACTGGACCTTTAATATTTTTCTTATCTGACAATCTGGTAAGGTCTTAATTATTAGTTCAATAAGTTCTCTTTTGGGAACTGAAGTGTTACTTATTATCATATGTAACGAGCCTTTATTGATAATTATAATTGTTAGTCATTAATAATTATACCACATATAAAATTATTTCACAAATTTTATTGTTTCTTGAAATAGAAATGTTATTATAATAATCATAATTTAACAAAAACGCAATAATAACTTTCCAGTTTATGAGTATACTGCTCTGGGTTATTATTTTTGTGTTAAAGTTTAAGTTATTTAACTGTTTTGCTATTTTACCCAGCACACAAACCGGCAAAACTGCGCAATTCAGACACAAATAATCCCCCCAGGTTACAACCGACTCAAGTTAATAACTTTTAATTCTGCGCTCATTTCGCTCTTATCCGTTGACGGCAGGAACCTTTACCGTCCTGTTGCCATCCAAGGAGTAATCCTACAGCCTACAATGAAAGGAGCTTAAAAATGATTAAATGGAATGGGCAGGGTATAATACGCCTTCATGCCTAACCGTACTTCCCCAGCCGCCCAGCGGCGGGTTGCGCAAGAGCAGCGCACCGTCGCTACGATGATCGCGCTCTATTGCCACGCGCAGCATCACACGCAGGGCAGCCTCTGCCCGGAGTGCGCTGAGCTCTTGGCTTACGCCCAGGCGCGCATCGCACACTGCGCCTTCCTGCCCGAGAAGCCCACTTGCGCCAAGTGTCCAGTGCATTGTTATCAGCCCGCGATGCGTGCACAGATCCGCCAAGTGATGCGCTTTGCGGGTCCTCGCATGCTGCTGCATGACCCGGTGGCTGCTTTCCAGCACTTAGCGCAAACGCTGCACAAGCCCAGCCCAGCTGTGCAGAAAGCCCTCGCACGCAAAGAAGCCCGAGAGTAAATTAACCAAAAAGATGAATACAAACTAGGCTTTTCAATATTCATCTATTACGTGATGGATACGAACTTTACGCCTTAATCGCGCTCGCCGGTCTCCACGTATTTTGTGAGCTCTTCTACGCTCAGGTCGGTGATGCCGAGCTTATCAAGCGTGCGGCCCTTGCGCCAATAATCTGTGTTGTGAATGATGCACGCCAAGCGGATGATGGCATCAATCCCGCGCACGGAGACACCATAGCGCTGGCCTAATGCTGCAATCGGGACCAAGCTCATCGGCACTTCTTCAAAGATATAGCGGTGCTGCAAGGTCGAAGGCGCTTTGATGCCGTAGTAGCCCGTCTGATTGTGGATAGCTTCATACAGGTCCGCTCCCCGGGCATCGTATGCCAAGGCGAGCCATTCCAACCCGGTGCGCGCGCGCAGCCCCAGCGCTGAAGCCACGGTGCAGCGTTCACGGTCCACAACTTCCAAGAGCTTAGCCACCGAAGGGGAAACGCCATCGATATAGAATTGAAAATCGCCATGGGTAGTTTCAATCCAGCCGGCGTTGAGCAGGGTAATTGTGGGGTGGAAGACGGCGCCCATGTTATTCAGCCCAGTTTTGAGCACGTTGCCGCCATTAACGTATTGGGGATAAACTGTATGCACGGCTTCAAGCACCTTTTGGTTCTGGGTGGCAGGTAAGGCGGCTAAGGGCACGGATTCCTTAATGCGGAAGATGCGCGCTTGGCTGGGACCTTCGGAGCGGCTGGCGAAGATGAAGGTTTCAGCTTCGGCAATAATCGGTTTTGTGGTGCAGCCTTCTTGTAGGATAGTTTGGTGAAATTCAATGGCACCACAAGTCCGCCCAGGGTGCAGCAGGACAATTTGGCCATCCTGCAGGTAAGGTGCCATCAACTTAGCAACTTCACGGTGGGCGGAGGAAGGTACCACCACCATGATCAGGTCAGCGCCATCCAGCGCAACCTGCATGTTATCAGTGACCTTAGCCAGCCTGCCAAAGCCAGCCAGACCACCGGGATTTTCCAGGTCGATGCCGCCGCGTTCAGCGATAACTTCGATATTGGCGAAGGTGCGGTTATAGAGTGTGACCTCTTTGCCCATCAATGCCATGTGCGCAGCCATGGATTTACCGCCATTGCCGGCACCAATTACAGTATATTTCATGTGATCATTCATCTTAATTCCTTAGAGAAACTCTGCCAAGCGCTTGCGCTCGGGGAGAGGTTGATTGGCAGCGTCGATCGCTTCGCAGCCGCCATTGATAATGCGGGTCTGAATTCTGCCGCGGGCAATTTTGCTCGCCCGCAGGTGAGGTGCGTCCAGGATGCCCGCCCGTACGGCTTTACCCAAAGTAGCAGGGTCAGTGAGCGGGTCCTGCACTGAGGGACCAGCCAAATTTCGGATAGCTTGAAGTGTAACCTGGGCTTCGGCAATGAGGTGGTCCTTGCGCGCCTGGATGGCAGGATCGGCGAGCATATCCGGCTGCCCTTTGAGAGCGTTATTGATAGCTTGACGTGCCATCAGGCTAGCGTCGATGACGTCATCGGCGGTAGCGGCGTGGTCGGCTTCGGTGTGCCCGACGATGTGCACGATATGCGGCTTGAGCGCCATCTGCAGATAAATGCTAGCAGAAAGGTGCGCACGGGCGGCGTTGGGTTCGAGCGGGTAGCTAAGCAAGCCGGTACGCGTCTGGCGCCAGATGTGGAAACTCTCGTCTTCTAAGGGGGCGATCAACTCTAGAATTGCTGCCATCTTAGCCATGTCCATAGCATCAGAGGTTCCAGGGGGGCTGTTGAACATCATTTGGGCGATGTAATCTTGCACGCCAAATGCTTTGGCATTATAGGCGGAGAGGTACGCTGAGGTCACGAAGATTACATCAGGGGCATCACGCATACCCCAGTGGTGGGGCTCGTTGAGCTCAACCGGTACCTGGTGCGCGCCATACCAGCGCATCACCTGTTGGTGCAAGTCAATAGACTCTTCCAGGTCGTAGGGTCCGCGCCCGTCCATCTGATTGAACCAAAAGAGCGGGATAGCGCACCAAGCGTTGTGGATCGTCTCCATATAGAGCTCAGCTAAACGGATAAAATCATCAGTGCCGGAATAGGTGCGCATGAGCGGGTAATTGCCGCGGCGCGAGGCAGCATAGAGGGAGCGGTAATCCTCCGCCGAGCGCACTGGCACGCCGCCAGCGCCTTTTGCGCGCGGATTTTGGCGCTCCGGGTGGAAAAAGTTTTCTTGCGCATCTTGGTCGATACCTAGGGAAATCACGTCCAAGACGCGGGCTTCAGCAATCTTTTGGATGCCCTCGAGCGTGGCTTCCATCGTTGGCAAGCCAAAATGATGCCGCAGAATGGGGTAAGGCGCCTTCCAAGCGATTCGCTCGATGGCGGTTTGCGGGTAGTTAGCTTCGGTTTGCGGGCCGGCGGTCTCGCCGCGCAAGTAGGCTAAGAGCTCTTCCGGCGGCTGGCTGCCATCATAAACGCGCTCAAAGAAGCCGGCCATGGCTTCTGCCTTGGCTGCCACGGGTGGCGTGCCGCCAAAGACAAACTTGACACCTGCCTGGCGTAGGTCATCAGCGGCTTCAGCGAATTCTGCCAGCAAGCGCTCGCCTGTTTCGGGTGTCAGACGGTAAGAGATGCCCACCAGATCAGCTTTTTCCTCGCGGGCGGCTTGCAAAAAAGTTTCGATGGGTACGGCTGGACCTAAAAAGACAGTCCGCCAGCCGGCTAATTCTGCTAGGTGCAAAAAGTTCATCACGCCCGCCACGTGGACACATTCCCCCAATGCTCCCGCCACTACGGTTTTCATACGATTTACCTCCTGTTCTCTTGCGTTGCAACATGAGCGGTCACAGCTCGTGACCCAAGTGATACTTCTAAACCCCACGGGTGGGGTAAGTCCAATTTAACGAATGGATTTATTTTACCTGAATTATGAGAGCCGTTTTTTATAAGTTTCTATAGATTGATAACCTTTAGCCATTTCTATGTACGAACCGTAAGGGTTTTACTCGTCTTGATTAAGATAGAATAAAGCGTAAGAGAGGTTTTGAGCATTGTTGCTATGTTAAATGTCATTACAGTTGCAGAAGCTAAGCAGGTCATCGCGGAGAAATTTGGCCAGCTGCGCATGCCTGAGGAACAGGTGCTTCTAGAAGGCGCACTTGGGCGTGTGCTGGCAAGCGACTGCTTGGCTAGCGAGTTCGTGCCGGATTTCAACCGCTCTACGGTGGATGGCTATGCTGTGCGCGCGCAGGACGTCTTCGGCTGTTCCGATTCCATCCCGGCGCTCCTCATGCAGATTGGGGAGGCACACATGGGCGAGCACACTACGCTGACTATTCACAGCGGCGAATGTGTCTACGTTCCGACCGGTGCGGAAATCCCAGCTGGTGCGGATTGCGTCATCACACTGGAAGACACTGAGCCGCTTGGTGACGGTACCATCGCGGTGTATAAACCCGTTCCGCCAGGTACCAACCTCATTTTCCGAGGGGATGACGTCAAGCCCGGCGATTTAGTCTTGCCGGCTGGCCGCAGGTTGAACGTCGCGGATATTGGCGCGCTGGCAGCACTCGGGCAAACCTGCGTATCCGTACGCCAGGCTCCGCGTATTGCGGTTATTTCTACAGGCGATGAGATCATTGCCCCGGGGGAACCTTTACCGATGGGCAAGATCCGAGACGTGAACGCACCTATGCTGCTTGCGCTGGCGCAAGAAGCTGGTGCTATTGCGGATTTTATCGGTATTATCCCGGATTCTGTGCCGGATGTACGCACAGCCCTCGAAAAAGCCCTCGTGGGGCACGACTTGGTCCTGCTCACGGGCGGCACTTCGGTGGGGGTGAAGGACGCCGTCCCGCAGGCGGTGACAGAGCTGGGCGAGCTGCTGGTGCACGGCTTGGCCGTCAAGCCTGGTAAACCGACGCTCTTTGGCCAGGTGGAGGGCAAACCGGTGTTCGGCTTGCCCGGCAACCCGGTGGCAGCTTACTTTATGGCTTATTTGCTGGTGAGGCCACTTTTGGCTTCTATGCTCGGCACGCATTTTGATGAGCGCAAGGTGAGCTTGCCCGTGGCACGCAACGTGCCTTCCAACCATGGGCGTGAAGAATATGTTCCGGTGGTTATCCGTGAGGGCAAAGCCCAGCCCATCGCCAGCAAATCCGGCTTGATCACCACGCTCGCTAACACCGACGGCTTCTTATGCATCCCACGTGATAAAGAAGGCTTGCGGCAGGGCGAAGTGGTGGAAGTGACACTTTTTGAGAGGTGATATGGCTTTCGAATACTTAACGAACGTGCCTTTGGAAAAGGCGCGCCAGGATTATCTGGACGCCCTGCTAGGTGCAGGGCTTACGGCACGCAGCGAAACGCTGTTAACCTTAGAAGCTACCAACCGTGTAACCGCGTGCGCTGTTTATGCCCGCATTAGCTCGCCGCATTACAACGCTTGCGCCATGGATGGCATTGCCTTGCGCGCCAGCCAAACCTTTGGCGCCACGGAAACCACGCCTGTGCGCCTACCTGAAGGCACCTTCCAGTGGGTCAATACCGGCGACCCGCTACCTGAGGGCTGCGATGCAGTAGTGATGGTGGAGGACGTCGTGCAGGAAAAAGGCGAAGTTGTGCTCTATGCCGCTGCGGTCCCCTGGCAAAACGTACGCCAAATTGGCGAAGACATCAGTGCCGGCGATATGATTTTACCTTCCTATAGCGTGCTCACGCCGGCTGCGATCGGCGCACTGCTCGAGTCGGGCGTGCTTGCGGTGGAGGTAATCACCCAGCCAATGGTAGGCATCATCCCGACGGGGAATGAAATCGTGCCACCCACGGAGAACCCGCGCGAAGGGGATATCATCGAATCCAACTCGGCGATTTTCAGCGGCATGCTGCAGGAATGGGACTGCGAGGTGCAAGTTTATCCTCCCGTGGGCGACTCGCCTTACCTGATTGAAGCGGCGCTTAGGCAAGCCTTAGCGGAATGCGACGCCGTGGTGCTCAATGCCGGCTCTTCCGCCGGGCGCAAAGACTATTCCCTGGATGCTATCCGTAAAGTGGGCGAGGTGGTGTTGCATGGCGTAGCGATCAAACCGGGCAAACCAGCAATCCTGGCTTATGCCAAATCAACAGACGACAACCGTGTGCAGCCGATCTTAGGCTTGCCGGGCTATCCAGTCTCGGGCATCCTGGTGCTGGAGCAGCTCTTTCGTCCGGTGATTGAGCAGCTAACCCGCCGGCCAGCAGCGAAGCCGCATTTCATTCAAGCACAGATTACGCGCCGGCTGACCTCATCGCTCAAGTATTATGAATTTGTGCGCACGCGCTTGGGCAATGTGAACGGAAAAATCGTGGCAGTTCCGCTAAATCGTGGTGCAGGTGTGGTCACTTCCTTTGTAAAAGCGGATGGGATTATCCATATCCCGCAAAACACAGAAGGCTACGAGGCTGGGGAGCTGGTGAACGTACAGCTGGTGCGTGATCTGGATGAGATCAACCGCACCCTCGTGATAACTGGCAGTCATGATCCGCTCTTAGATGAGGTAACCGATATCCTCAAGCGCCAGTGGCCCGAAAGCGCGGTTGCCTCTTCGCATGTGGGCAGTATGGGCGGAATTATGGCGGTCAAGCGCGGCGAGGCACATATGGGAGGCATCCACTTGCTAGATGAAGCCAGTGGCACCTATAACATCCCCTACTTGCGCAAGTACTTCCCGCAGGGCGGCGTGGTGCTGGTGGAGTGCGTGCAACGCACGCAAGGGCTGATGGTCCAAAAAGGCAATCCGCTAGGGATTAAGGAATTCAAAGATATCGTCGGCAAGCGCTACGTGAACCGCCAAAAGGGCAGCGGCACGCGCATCTTGTGCGACTTTTTAGCCCGTCAACAGGGCTTGGATACGAGCCTCATCCCGGGCTACGAGCGTGAAGAATATACGCATACCGCGGTGGCGGCGGCAATCGCAGCCGGGACAGCTGATGCTGGCCTGGGCATCCTTTCGGCTGCACGCATTTACGATCTCGATTTTGTGCCCATTTGCGAAGAGCAATACGATTTACTCGTGGCTGAAAACGCTTTTGAGCTGCCGATGGTGCAGCGGTTGCTAGCAGTGTTGCGTGGGGAAGAATTTGCCCGCAGGCTCACCCAAATGGGCGGCTATACCTTGCACCATCCCGGAGAGGTGCGCCCATGGAACTAACTCATACTAATGAACAAGGCAACGCCCGCATGGTAGACATCTCTGCCAAGGTTGAGACCTTGCGTAAAGCGGTCGCCAGCGCTTTTGTGCGCATGAAACCGGAAACTTTGGCACTCATTCAAAGCGGCGGCATCGCAAAGGGCGATGTGTTTGCTACGGCGCGCATTGCTGGCATCATGGCTGCCAAGCGCACACCCGAGCTGATCCCGCTCTGCCACCCCATTCCACTCACCTTCGTGAGCGTGGAGCTTGTGGCGGTGCCACCGGATGGCGTGCGCATCACCGCCACTGTGGAAACTATGTACAAGACCGGCGTAGAGATGGAAGCCCTGACTGCAGCTAGCGTTGCTGCCCTGACGGTTTACGACATGTGCAAAGCCGTTGACCGCAGCATGCAGATCGAACGCGTCCAACTCGAACACAAAAGCGGCGGCAAATCGGGCACTTACCAACGGGAGAAACCGAAAAAGTAGGCCATCCAATCACAGCTTCTGTTCTCGCCGGTCTCCTGAGTGCGGAGCCTACGCGTAGGGTACCGAGCGAGCAATTTGACCGCAGGTCTCCCTCATTCCAAGACCTAAAAGGTCACACGCTCTACATAGTCTGGAGATTATGCAAGAACATATTTCCCTCATAAAGAGTAAGTAAAGCCTACATATAGTTTCATCGTGAGCTTTGGGCAGGTTATAATCTGAAATAATGTTAGATCAATTTGGACGCAATATTACCTACCTGCGCCTCTCGGTGACCGAGCGCTGCCAGCTGCGCTGCACCTATTGCCGCGTGGAGGAGGGCATTTGCCCCAAGGCTAAGGAGCTCAGCCCGGCGGAGTATGAGCGCATTGTGCGCGTGTGTATGCAGCTGGGCATCCAAAAAGTGCGCCTGACCGGCGGCGAACCGCTCTTGCGCAAAGACATTCTCGAGATCGTGGAGCGCATCGCTGGGATCGAAGGCCTGCGCGACCTTTCGATGACCACCAACGCGCAGATGCTGCCCGGTAAAGCCCAGCTGCTCAAGCAGGCTGGCTTGCGCCGGCTCAACATCAGCTTGGATTCGCTCAAGCCGGAGGTTTTCCACGACCTTACCGGTGGGGATATCCACCTGGTGTTGCAAGGGATGAAGGAAGCGGTGGAAGCGGAACTGCTGCCGCTCAAGCTCAATATCGTGCTTGTGCGCGGCATTAATGATGGCGAAATTGACGATTTTATCGCCTTAACGCGCGAGCACCCCATCGACGTGCGCTTCATCGAGCTCATGCCGATTGGCGACCGTGGCGAAAACGCGATACGGCGCATCTCCAACCAGGAAATCCTGAACGCCCGGCCTTATTTGCAGCCCGTGCCGGCGCGCTTCCCCGGCCAGCCCTCGGCGGATTACCAAGTTCCAGGTTACCGCGGTCGCGTAGGCTTCATCAGCCCGATTTCGCACCAATTTTGCGCCGATTGCAACCGCATCCGCGTGATGAGCGACGGCACCTTGCGCCCGTGCTTGGGTGTGGATCGCGAAATTCCGCTCACCAGCGCCTTAGCACAGGATGACGAGACTCTGCGCGAGGCTATTCAAAGTGCTATTTACAAAAAGCCGGCAGCGCATCGCTTCGAAAGCTGTACATTTGCGGAGCGCAACATGAGCCGCATTGGAGGATAAGGTTTGGCAAAAGTTTTATCGGTCAATATCAGCGCGGAAACCGGCACGGTCAAGCACCCAGTGCCTAAAGCCGTTTTCCGCGAGAACTACGGCATCGAAGGCGACGCCCACGCCGGTCCTTGGCACCGCCAGGTGAGCCTGCTCGATCAGCAAAGCGTGGAGAAGATGATTGTCCGCGGAGCGACAGGCTTGGTGCCTGGCATTTTTGCTGAGAATATCACCACGGAAGGCATCGAACTTTACTCTCTCCCGTTGGGTACGCGCTTGCGTGTAGGTGCTGTGGTATTGGAAGTAACCCAGATTGGCAAGGAGTGCCATGCCCACTGCCAGATTTACGAGCAGGTGGGCGTGTGCATTATGCCTAGCGAAGGCATCTTCACACGCGTGCTGCAAGGCGGCGTGGTGCAGGCTGGGGATGAAGTGGTGGCGCTGCCCAATGTGCGCGCAGCGGTCATTACCGTCAGCGATAAAGGCGCGGCTGGCTTGCGCGAGGATAAAAGCGGGCCGGCGCTGGTGGAAGCCTTGCAAGGGCATGCCCAGGTGATCGAGACCGTGCTCATCCCGGATGAACGCATGCAGATTGAGGCGGAACTTATTCATTTAGCTGATAGCGGCAAGGTGGACCTAATTCTTACCACCGGCGGCACGGGCTTTGCACCGCGCGATGTTACCCCCGAAGCCACGGCGAGCGTGGTTGAGCGCTTAGCCCCTGGAATTACGGAAGCTATGCGCGCCGAGAGCGCCAAAATCACACCCCACGCCCAACTTTCGCGTGCCATTGCCGGCATCCGCGGACGCACGCTGATCATCAACCTGCCGGGCAGCCCGAAAGCCGCCGTGGAAAACCTGCAGGTGTTCTTGCCGGCTTTGCCGCATGCCGTGGAAACTTTGCGCGGAGAAGCTTACGAATGCGGAAGCGGGCAGCAAGCGCACGCTTCGCACCCTAAATCTCAAGATTAAGCTCGTAGTATTCGATCGGTAGTTCCAAGCAAGCAAGTTTGATTCAGCCGGGGGATCTAAGGCTGGCTTGGGCGGGCGTTCGTGCAAGCGCAGCCAGAGCGCTGCGCCATCGATGATGGCACTTAATACAGTAATGTAAATCTCAGTTTGCACCATGGTGAACACGCTTTTCGTTCAAAAAATCTTGATAGGGACGACAGCGTTAGCAGAAAACCGTTATAAAAAGAGATTTGTGGGTTGTTTCCTCTTCTGCTCAATAAAGACGGTCTGCTTCCGCAAGGGTTTTTTGCAATTTCGTAAAATATCCTATTGATTAGAACCCGCTCAGGTATAATACAAACGTTCTTCGACTCATTGCTCCTAAATCATCAGACATGGGCAGATGAGCGGTAATCTGGGGCAAATCCCAAGGGTCTCAGGTTCAAGGGTGTTGCTGGAAACGGCAGCGCCTCCCGTTTGGAAAGGAGAAGCGTATGAAAAAGTTGTCTATTCTTTTAATTGTGGGGGTTATGCTCCTCAGCCTGGCGGCTTGTGCCAAACAGGTTGAGAACCCGGTCATCC
>Ga0208695_1002697_pt1 | contig 12584 bp, 6 predicted proteins | sample AD_UKC111_MetaG_FD_184449 | JGI IMG/M metagenome (GOLD analysis project Ga0208695, IMG submission 184449) | Active sludge microbial communities of municipal wastewater-treating anaerobic digesters from Hong Kong - AD_UKC111_MetaG (SPAdes)... | ecosystem: Engineered > Bioreactor > Anaerobic >... | reverse complement strand
TACTTAAAGATAATATTATTTTGGGATTATTATTTAAAAATGAAGCAAATGTATATTGTTTTGGATGATTTTTGATTTTAGTAGTGAAAAACAGAATTTAATATGATATTATGAAAAAAGCAAATACTTATCTATCTAATGCTCAGCCGCAACTGGTTAATTTGGAGGATAAACAGGTTCTGGTATGGATTTCCGATAATCCTGAGAGAACTTCTGCCAACAGAACTATGCTGGTTTATTCCGTGTATGATAAGAACAGCGGTATGTGGAGTGAGCCTGTGGCAATAGATGATGACGGTACGGCAGATTTCTATCCTCAACTTGCGCAGGATGGAAATGACCTTTATGTTGTATGGCAAAACTGCAATAAAACCTTTAACGAAGATGTAACATTGGAAGAGGTTGTAGCTTCGGGTGAGATAGCCGTCAGCAAATTTGACGAAGAAACCGGCACATTTGGGAAAGCTGTTCGTATAACGGAAAATGATGTGGTTGATATGTTGCCGCAAATAGCTGTATCAAACGGTAATGCTTATGTAGCATGGATTAGAAACAATGAAAACGATATATTCGGTGTTGAAGGTGAAAACTCAATTTACTACAGTGAGCTTAGGGATAATGAATGGTCAAGTCCCGAACTTCTCAGTGAAGGCTTGAATGCAATTGTTTCCGTAAGCGCCGGGTTTATTGATGACGCATTTGCAGTTGCATATGCTTTGGATGGAGACGATATACTCGAAACAATAGATGACAGGGAGATATACATAGTGAAGCCCGGTAGTACAGATATAAGGGTTACCGATAATGATACTATGGATTCTTCGCCTGTATTCTCAAGCTTCAATGAAGTAGGAGCTTTATATTGGTATAATGAAGGTAACATATTATACATAACTCAGATAGGCGATGAGCCGAACCGTGTCTTTGGCGAAGCAAAACCGGGACTTAAAGATGATTTTAAGGTTGTAGAGGGAAGCAACGGTGAAACGGCAATAATATGGACTAATACCACACAGGGCTCGAGTGCAATATATACAGCGATTTACGACATCAACAATGCTGCATGGAGCGAGATTGTAAAGCTTTCGGATGTTGAGGGTGAAATTCAATCTCCCAATGGTATTTTTGACGAGGACGGCAACTTCAGTATTGCATTCAGCAGGCTGACCGGGCTGGAGGATGGAAGTGAACAGGCTGATTTGTGCATTATCAGGGTTGTTCCATCCTACAATTTGACTGTTGACAGTGTGAGCTTTGACCATAGTGAGGTTATACCCGGTACACAGCTGGCAATTGATGTTGAAGTGACCAACAATGGCGAAATTGGTGTAGAGGAATTGGTTATCGATATTTTAGACGGAGACGAAGTAATCAATTCTCAGGCAGTTCAGGTAAGCTTAAAGCCGGGAGAGAGCAAAACGGCAACTGTATTGATGAACTTGCCGGAAACCATAACAAAGAAGACATATAGTATCAGGGTTTATACTGTAGAGGGTGAAGAATACAACACAGTTGACAATGTTACACAGTTTACAATTGGCTATACTGATATTTCTGTGGAGCTTGAGAGATACAGTGAGGGAGACATTGAATATGTAACTGCCAATATTATAAACTTAAGCCACGTACCTACAGGGGCAACTCTAAAGGTAACAAAGGGCAGTGAAGACGGTGAAGTGATAGACACAAAGGTTATAGAAAGCACAGACGATATAGTAAAATTTGAATATCAGTTTGATAAAAAGGCTCTTTGCGATGGCAAAGAATCTGAGGTACTGTATTTTACGGTTGTAGCAGATGAAGAAGAACTTTATACCAGCGATAACACTAAAACCATAGTATTAACCGTTGACAACGGCAGTACTGATGAAACCACAATATCCGGTTATGTTTCGGTTGATTTTGAATATCCTGAAAGCTCGGAATCAAAAATAAAGTCAGGATTCAATGTGAAAATAGCAGGAACGGAATTGTCGGCGAAGACAGATGAGAAAGGTTATTTCGAGATATCCGGCATACCTGGCGATATGGAGGAATTCACTCTGGAGATAAGCAAACCAAGCTATCTTAAGAGAAGTGTTTCGGTGAACGGAACCGGAAAACTGGTGGTTTCAACCGAAGATAATCCGATCATATTATGGGCAGGAGACATAGAATATGACGGAGTACAAGATGATGTTATTAATATGGTGGATTTGGTACAAATAGTTTCTATTTTCGGTACAAAAACGGGAGATAAAAACTATATAGCCGAGTTGGACTTGAATATGGACGGTGCAATCAATTTAAGTGATATGGCTGTAGTTATCAAGCATTTTAACGCATTAGCTTCCGACTATTAATCTGGCATAAATCTAAGTATTGAGTGTAAAAAAGCGGTGGTTGTAAAAGGCCACTGCTTTTATTTTTAGGTAAAATGAAAAAAGTATCTGCTTATCTAATAAAAATTTTAATAAAAATCTAAAAAAAATATAGCTTTAATTATGTCAAAAAATGATATATAATGTGATATAAAGCAAGATATTTTTGCCAATATATTTAGACAAGATAGATGTTTTGAAAAGTGTTTCTAATTGATTTAGTTGGATTTTAGATATATATATTATATATAGGGAGCTATTGGCCGTATATTTGCAAATATTTTAAATCTAATTCGATTTATTTTAAAGCATGTGCCGCCAATTTTAAAACATTGTACTAGGGTATTTAAATGCCTTGTTATGTAGGGTTATATTGAAAATACACCTACATAACAAGGCATTTAATTAATTAGAAACTAAATCGGAAAGGAGGGTTTGAAACATAGAAAAAGGAAGGTGTGAGTACTTCCTTTATACTAGCAGTGAAAAAGAAAAATATTATGGGGGGTTTGTATGAAAAAGAAAAGTATTATTTCTGCTGTTTTAATTGTGCTTTTTGTTCTATGCTCTTGCTTTGATACACCTAATATAGGTGCGGCAAGTGCACAAAATGATTGTGAAGAGTCATTTGCGCATTTCATAAATTGTCACCACGAAGACTGTGAAGACGATCATGAAGAAATATATGATTGCATCGGTCACGAAGACTGTGAAGACGATCATGAAGAAGTATGCGATTGCACCGGTGATGAAAGCTGCGAAGCCGGTCACGAAGAAGCATGCGATTGCACCGGTGATGAAAGCTGCAAAGCCGGTCATAAAGAAGCATGCGATTGCACCGGTGATGAAAGCTGCAAAGCCGGTCATAAAGAAGCATGCGATTGCACCGGTCACGAAGACTGCGAAGCCGGTCATGAAGTATGCAGTTGTGAATGCACTTCTGACAATGATAATGAAAATGCCGTATCCGTCTTGGATACAAAGGATGTTGAAACTGCAGGAAGTGCATCATTTATTGGAAAAATTGCAGAATACACTTCACTAAGCGGCACTGTGGTGTTGGCAGCATCATGTTCCCATCAATTTAACGGTTCCTACACCACGGTAAAAGAACCGACATGTACAACAGACGGTACAAAAGAAGGCAGATGTACAAAATGCGGAGCGGTTGTCTCTACAGCTTCGATACCGGCATTAGGGCATAATTATGGATCATGGACGGTAACAAAAGCGGCAACCTGTACTACTGCCGGAAGCCGAAAAAGGACTTGTTCGAGATGTAATTATGTTGAAACGCAAGCAATAAGTGCAACAGGACATACATTTAACGGATCTTATACGACAGTAAAGGAGCCGACATGTACAGAGCCTGGTAGAAAGGAAGGCAGATGTACAAAATGCGGAGCGGTTGTTTCAACAGCTGAGATACCGGCACCGGGGCATAATTTTGGATCATGGACGGTAACAAAAGCGGCAACTTGTACTACTGCCGGAAGCCAGCAAAGGACTTGCTCGAGGTGTAAGTATGTTGAAACACAGACAATAAAGGAGACAGGGCACGCATTCAACGGATCTTATACGACAGTAAAGAACCCGACATGTACAGAGCCCGGTAGAAAGGAAGGAAAATGTACAAAATGCGGAGCGGTTGTTTCAACAGTTGAGATACCAAAAACGGAACATAACCTTAGCTCGTGGACAACAAAAAAGGAACCAACTTGTGTAGAGAGTGGGATCAAGGAAGCAAAATGTATAATGTGTGGTACAACTGTACAGCAATATATAACATCACCAGGCCACACAATTAAATTTACAACGGTAAAGAAACAGACATGTACAGATGAAGGACTAGAAGAAGGAAGATGTACAAAATGCGGAGCTTTAGTACAAACAAGGGCTATTCCACCTCTTGGCGGTACGCACCAGTTTAACGGTTCATATAGCACAGCAATAGAGCCGACATGTGAGGAAGATGGACTAAGGGTAGGTAATTGCTCAAAGTGCGGAGTGACACTTACGACGGCACCGATAGAAAAATTGGGACATAACGTTAGCTCATGGAAAACATTAAGGGAAGAAACTTGTACAGAAGACGGGATCAAGGAAGGGAAATGCTTAAGATGTTCTAAGACTGTACAGGAAAAAATACCTCGGAAAAACCACAAATTTGACGGTTCGTATACCGTAGTAAAAGAGGCGACATGTGAAGAGAATGGATTGCAGGAAGGACGTTGTACCAGGTGTGGAGCAGTAGTTTCAAGTGCTGTAATAGAAAAAAAGGGACACAAATATGATAAATGGAAAATACTTCAGGAAGAGACCTGTACAAAGGATGGAATTATTCAATGGGAATGTTCGGAATGTCATACATATTCAGAACAGATAAAAAAAGCTACGGGACATACATTCAACGGTTCATATACAACAGTGAAAAAAGCAACATGTACAGAGGAAGGGCTAAGAGAAGGACGTTGTACTAAGTGCGGAGAAACAGTTACATCTATTGTTGACCCTAAATTGCCACATAATTATAAATGGATAGTAATTAAGGAAGAAACTTGTACGGAGGATGGAATAAGGGAAGGGAAATGTGAGGAATGCTCGGAACTTAAAACAGAATCAATACGCCGTAAAGATCATAAATTTGATGGTTCATATAACCCAATAAAGGATCCGACATGTACAGAGAAAGGAATATCTGAAGGACGTTGTACCAGGTGTGGAGCAATAGTTTCTACTGTTGAGACACCTGAATTGGGACACTCCTATGATTGGAAAATAATTAAGGAAGAAACTTGTACAGAGGAAGGAATAAGGGAAGAGAAATGTTCTAGGTGTTCGGATCGTAAAACAGTGACAATACAGCCTAAAGGCCACAAATTTGACGGTTCATATACCCAGGTAAAGGCTCCGACATGTACAGATTATGGATTAGAGGAAGGAAGATGCGGTAGATGTGGAGCGGTGGTAACAACTAAAGAAATTAAACCCCTTGGAGGTCCGCATCAATTTAATGGTTCATATACCGTGGTAAAGGAGCGGACATGTACAGATTATGGATTAGAGGAAGGAAGATGCAGTAAATGTGGAGTGGTGGTAACAACTAAAGAAATTCCACCTCTTGGCGGTTCGCATCAATTTAACGGTTCTTATAATACAGTAAAAGAAGCAACATGTACAGAGACTGGATTAAGAGAAGGACGGTGTTCAAGATGTAGTGCTGTAGTATCAACAATCGTTGATCCGATAAAACATACTTATTCGAAAATCATTGCAAAACCCGAGAAAATAGCTTTGGAAGTAAATAATTCCATAGAAAACCCAATACAAATATATGCAGTATGCTCTTTATGTCAAAGAAACGTAGATGTAACCAGTGAGGCAAAGTTCTCAAGCAGCAACTACAATATGGCATCGGTGGTGAATGGATATATTAAGAGCGGTACACAATTTGGAACAGCAACAATTACTGCCGATTATGATGGAATGAAAGCTGTTGTCAATGTGGAAGTTAAGCCGGCAGGAGGAGAAAAATTACGTGCTTTGCGTATAACCCCAAAAGAAGAAACATTAACAGAGTTCAACAAATGGGGCTCGGAAGTGAAAGTCATGGCAATATATGATGATGGAGAGGTTGATATAACAGATTATGCCGAATTTTCATCCGGGGACAAGGCTATTGCTTATGTAGATACGGTAGATGGCAAAAAATATCTCAAGAGCGGCATATATAAGCAAGGAACAACTTTAATAACAGCATCTTATGGAGGGAAAAAAGACACATGCAGTGTAAAAGTCGACATGAATGGTAAAGTGGAAACAATGCCTTTCTCAATAGGAGAAACTACGAGTTTTACAATTCCTGAAAATTTACCGGTTATTGGGGGATATAATGTAGAATTTAGCATGAATTTTATTCCTGTCACACTGAGCTACGGAGAAAATGAATTTAGGATGGCAGTCGGATTTGAAAATGATGAAACCGTTAATAAAAGATGGAAAGACTTTAAAAAATATTTTGAAGATGCAAAAAATAGTAGGGCTTCTTTGAAAGAATTAAGAGATGGTATGAGTAGACTTGGTCCAAAGAAATCGAGTTTTAGCATTACAGATAAATGGGACCCCGATTTAAGTGTTTATGGTTATATCGAAGGTATAATAGTTGACGGTTCACTTGTTGTAACCTCTAGCTCATTAGCTTTAATATTTGAGGGGAGTGTTAACTACCAGGAACAGTTTTTCATAGGACCGGTTCCTGTTTACTTTGAAATAGGCGCAGGTGTCAAGCTGGAACATATTAGCGACATCTATAGGCTTGATCTGGAAAAAGGCAAACTTATGCTTAATTCACAATTAACAATAACACCGTACTTTGAATTAGGCGCAGGAGTCGGAGTAGCAAAAGTATTGACGGTAGGAGGATCAGGTAAAGTAGAGCTTGAATTTTTAGTTATCTGTGGTTCGGAAAACTATTTAAAGGTTACATTAACAGGAAGCTTAAAATTAAAAGCCAAAGCATTGTTCTTCAGTGCTGAAAAAGAAATAGCAAAGGGTTCATGGACCGTTTATGAATCGTATCCGCGCAATAAGTCTTTGATGATGATGGCTAATTCTTATGGAGATGCCGAATTCAATATGTACGATGCAAATGAATATAAAATGATGTCGAGGGATTATATTGAAAGGCCGTCAGAATGGTTGGGAAATCGCCGATTAATGAGGGCGATGGCAACAGGCTTTGCCAATAAAGAAATTAAAGTTTTGGGAACCAATATATATCCTGATGCTCAGCCGCAACTGGTGAATTTGCAGGATAAGCAGGTTCTGGTATGGATTTCCGATAATCCTAAGAGAACTTCTGCCAACAGAACTATGCTGGTTTATTCCGTTTACGATAAGGACAGCGGTATGTGGAGTGAACCTGTGGCAATAGATGATGACGGTACGGCAGATTTCTATCCTCAACTTGCACAGGATGGAAATGATCTTTATGTAGTATGGCAAAACTGCAATAAAACCTTTAACGAAGATGTAACATTGGAAGAAGTTGCAAGTTCAGGAGAAATAGCTGTCAGCAAATTTGATGAAGAAACCGGGACATTTGGAGCAGTTGTTCATCTTACAAAAAATGATGTGGTTGATATGCTCCCGCAAATAGCTGTATCAAATGGTAATGTTTATATAACATGGATTAGTAACAATAAAAACGATATATTCGGTGTGGACGGCGAAAACTCAATTTATTACTGTGAACTTAAGGGTAATGCCTGGACAAGACCCCAACTTCTTTGCGAAGGATTGAATGCAATTGTTTCCTTGAGTACCGGGTTTATCGATGACTCATTTGCAGTTGCATATGCATTGGATGGAGACGATATGCTCGAAACAATAGATGACATGGAGATATACGTAGTAAAACCCGGGGATAAAGCTATAAGGATTACTGATAATGATACCATGGATTCTTCGCCTGTATTCTCAAGTTTCAATGGAACAGGAGCTTTATATTGGTACAATGAAGGTAACGTATTATACATAACTCAGCTGGATTCTGAGCCGATTCGTGTCTTCAGTGAAGAAAATCCGGGAGTTAAAGATGATTTTAAGGTTATTGAGGGAAGTAACGGTGAAACGGCAATAATATGGACTAATTCCACGGAGGGTTCAAGTGCAATATATACAGCGATTTACGATCACGACAGTGCTACATGGAGTGATGTCGTGAAGCTTGCGGATGTTGAGGGCGAAATTCAATCTCCCGATGGTATTTTTGACGAGGACGGCAACTTTAGTATTGCACTCAGCAGACTGACCGAGCTGGAAGATGGTAATGAACAAGCCGACTTATGCATTATCAGGGTTGTTCCATCCTACAATCTGACTGTTGACGGTATCAATTTCGACCATAGTGAAGTTATACCCGGTACACAGTTGGCGATTGATGTTGAACTAACCAACAATGGTGAAATTGGTGTTGAGGAATTGGTTGTCGATATATTGGACGGAGACGAAGTAATCAATTCTGAGGCAATTAAGGTAAGTTTAAAGCCCGGAGAGAGCAAAACAGCTACTGTATTGATGAACTTGCCGGACACTATAGCAAAGAAGACATATAGCATTAGAGTTTCTACCGTAGAAGGTGAAGAATACAACACAGACGACAACATAAAACAGTTTACCATTGGTTATACTGATATTTCCGTGCAGCTTGAAAGATCCAGTGAGGGAGGCATTGAGTATGTAGCTGCCAATGTTATAAACTTAAGCCATGTGCCTACAGGAGCAACTTTAAAAGTAACAAAGGGCAGTGAAGACGGTGAAGTGGTAGACACAAGGGTTATAGAAAGCACAGATGATATTGTAAAATTTGAATATCAATTTGACAAAAAGGTACTGTGTGCGGACAAAGAGTCGGAAATATTGTATTTTACCGTTATAGCCGATGAAGAAGAGCTTTATACCAGCGATAACGTTAAATTTATTGTTTTAACCAATGAAAAGAGCAATAATGAAACCAGTGTTTACGGATATATTTCAGTAGATATGGAGTATCCTGCTAAATCGGAATCAAAGATAAAATCAGGGTTTACGGTGAAAATTACAGGGACAGAGTTATCAACAACGACCGATGAGAAGGGATATTTTGAAATAACCGGTATACCTGAGGATATGAAGGAATTTACATTGGAAATAAGCAAGCCAAGTTTTCTCAAGAGAAATGTGACGGTGAACGGAACCGGAGAATTGGTTGTTTCTACCGAGGATAATCCTATAATGTTATGGGCTGGAGATGTAGTTTATAATGGATCACAGGATGATGCTATTAATATGGTAGATCTGGTTCAGGTACTTAAAGCCTTCAATACAACAGAGAAAAGTGAGAAATACGTAGCTGAGCTGGACTTTGATCAAGACGGTGCAATTAATATTAGGGAAGCGGTTATAATTATAAAGCATTTTAACATGATAAGTAAGGACTATGAAAACAAGTAAGGACTACCCAAAACAAAAGTAGAGAAATATTAAATTAAACGGCTATTAATAAAGAAGAGCTGAGGTACAAGCAGTTGGATAACCGCTGTACACAGCTCTTTTTTATATATCCTTACCAAGACCAATAATTAAGGCTGTGTGAAACTTTTTCTGTAAATTTACTTTCTATGATAATTTTTAGCCTATGAGGGAATATCAGAAATAGTGTGTAAATTAATTTTGCTTTAGAAATTCAACGTTGATATTTCTATATTAATAATATTGCCATTAACGTGGTAAATTATACATTAAAAATAACATTCGTTCGGGAAATATACGAATAATTTGCATTCTTTTGGCAACAATAATAAATGAGGCCCGGCTATGCCCGATAACCTGCTATGCCGGGAAGCAACAGGAAACCTGCAACCGGGCTGAAGTATATACTTCCAGGAAGGTAATAAATCCTACATAGGATTCTATATTATATACCTTGTGGTGATGCCCATGTTTAACTTTAGTGCAAACCATATGTTTGCTGTATCTTCTACTGATCATGATAAGGCCAAAGTGTCAATACTGATCTATGCAGATACAAAGAGGTGTTACAAAGTATATGACTACAAAAAGGCCTTTAAGTTTGAGCCGAATAAGATGTATTGTATTTCGGGTAAAGTCAATTCGGCCGATAAACTGTATCTCATACTTGAGAATGCCAGGGAAGATAAACTGTATTCACTTTCCAAGATACATATTTGAACTGGGACTTTTAAAGTCCCAGTTCAAGCCTTCCTTCAAATAGTATTGCAAATTGTGCAACTACTTGCCCCCAATTGGCTACCGGCATAGTCCACTTTTTAAGGATATCCATTGTTCCCAGATACAGAGACTTTTTCAATGCCTCGTCATTAGGAAAAACACTTTTAGTCTTTGTTACCTTACGGAGTTGCCGGTTAAATCCTTCTAAAGTATTAGTCGTATATATTATCTTTCTAATCTCCGGGGGATATTTAAAGAATGTAGAGAGGTTCTCCCAGTTATCATACCAAGATTTTATTATAATCGAATACTTTTTGCCCCATTTGCTTTCCAAAAGCTCAAGATTTTGAAATCCAATCTCTTCTGAAGCTGCCTTGTAAACTGGTTTTAAGTCCTTCATGAATTTTTTCTTATCTTTTGAGGCCACATATTTTATTGAATTGCGAATTTGGTGTATAATGCAGGTTTGTATCTCTGCATCAGGAAAAACACTTTTTATAGCCTCGGGAAATCCTTTTAAGCCATCTACGCATGCCAGTAATATGTCCTGAACGCCACGAACCTTAAGTTCATTACAGACACCAAGCCAAAACTTTGCTCCTTCACTTTCTCCAATCCATATTCCAAGAATATCTTTCATACCTTCCTTGTTAATCCCAAGACATATATATGCGGCACGATTCACTACTCTTCCATCATCACGTACTTTAAAATGCATCGCGTCCATGTAAACAATTGGATATACTTTATCAAGAAGCCTGTTCTGCCAATCTGCAACATTAGTCATAACTTTGTCGGTTACCATAGATATAAAGTCCGGTGAAACTTCTACGCCATATACTTCTCTTATTTGTGCCTGGATATCACGGACAGTCATTCCCTTTGCATACATACCTATAATTTTCTTATCAAATTCACCGCACGTACTTTGATAGTTTTCAATAATTATTGGTTTAAATCCACTTTGCCTATCACGCGGAATATTAACATCAAACTCTCCCACACTACTTTTTACAGTTTTTTTGCGGTATCCATTCCTATATTCGGGCTCATCTGTATCAGTTCTTTCATATTTTTTACGTCCCATATACTCTTCGATCCATAGAATTTTTTGACTTCTATACACATATCTTTTGATTTTCCTAAAGTCTGAGTCAGAAAAACCCTTTGGAGCAGTAGGTTTATTTGTACGTATCTTCTTTAGATTTTCAGCAGGATTGTTTTTAATAATGCTATGACTTTGAAGAAAGTAAAAATATTCTTTTAGTGCTGCAATTTTATTATTTATGGTAGATGCTTTTTGGCGCTTGATATTTAAGAGATAATTCCGGTGTAGTATTTTATAAAATCATTGATATTGGTAGTATAAGTTGATATTGTTCCACTTGATTTATCGTTTTTATTTAAATAATCTACAAAATCATCCAAATAATATTCCTTAGTATCCATGACTAAACTCCCTTCCTTAAAATTTTACTATGATTTTAAGGACACATAAGGGTAAATTCAAGTTTATATACCAGGTAGATTTCAAGTTTAAAAGTAGGGCTAAAAAGTTTTGTGGACAATTTTTAAGGGCTTATTACATCAAATTAAGATAAAATTGCACTTGATTTTCATTGTATTCTCTACAAAACCCTGATTTTGTAGAAAAATTTTGTAGATAATTGGATAATTTTAGTATATAATGAAGTTGTTATTGAAATGAATAAATTTGAATCAGAAACAAGTATAAAGACTTGAATCAATGATTTTTGATTTTTTCAATGGAGGGGAGTAGTTGTGGATAGTACTTTTAAGAGGGGGTCACAATGGAGAAAATGGGACCTTCACGTTCATACTCCAGCATCTGTATTGAACAACCAATTTGGGAATGATTGGGATTCATATGTTAAACTATTATTTAATACTGCTATTCAACGGGAAATTGAAGTAATTGGAATTACAGATTACTTTAGCATAGAAGGATATAAAAAAATTATAACAGAATACATCAATGATGATAATAAATTAGCAACATTATTTAAGGACGAGTTATCAAAGGACGAAAACTATATTTCAAAAATTAAACAAATACTTTTATTACCGAATATAGAATTTAGGCTTGACAAAATTGTTTCCAGTAAGAAGGATGGTCAACAACCACGAAGGCTAAATTATCATGTTATTTTTTCAAATGAAGTGAGTATTGCAGACATAGAAGAGAATTTTTTGGAAGATTTGGAGTTTTCATATCAAGGTACCACAGAACATGGTTTAGAAAGAAGAAAACTAAAAAAGTGCAACCTTGAGGCATTAGGGCAGAAACTTCGTTCTGAGCATCAACCATTTAATCAGTTGTCAGATTATTATGTTGGATGCATGAATGATTCCACTGCATAAACTCTTTTTTTACAATAGATGTACCTTGACAACTTCACGCAATAACCATTATTAGGAAAATATCAAGGGTGTTTTGCTAATATTTACTAATTTGGGGTCAGAAATTACCTT
>Ga0208695_1002688_pt1 | contig 12635 bp, 11 predicted proteins | sample AD_UKC111_MetaG_FD_184449 | JGI IMG/M metagenome (GOLD analysis project Ga0208695, IMG submission 184449) | Active sludge microbial communities of municipal wastewater-treating anaerobic digesters from Hong Kong - AD_UKC111_MetaG (SPAdes)... | ecosystem: Engineered > Bioreactor > Anaerobic >... | reverse complement strand
AAGGTATACAACTACTCGGGATGATGACCGAAGCAATCCATACACCATTTTTATCCGACAGATACGTTGCAATCGACACTGCCAAATACATATTCAACAACATGAAAAACCTCGGCGACGAGATTATATTCAAGGAGAATGGCATCATTCAGAAGAGGGCGGAGGAAGTGTTGGACCAAGCAATAGACTTGTTAGAAAAGATGCGTGAAGATGGGTTATTCAAATCACTCGAAAAGGGTGTCTTTGCAAATACGAAGAGACCTATGAGGGGCGGTAAGGGACTGGATGGTGTTTTCGAGAAGGGGCGGCACTATTACAATCCGTTCCCCGAAATGATGCTCAGTAGAAAACGTGAAGAACGGTAAGCACAGTAAGCACAGTAAGCACAGTAAACATAGTAAGCGTAGTAAACATCGTAAGGATCTATGTATTCGTAAATTGCATATTGTAAACAAAATACTGAGAAAAAATACTGAAATCTGCAAAAAGAGGAGGCATAACAATGAGCGGAGGATTGTACTCGCTTGAAAAGAAAGATTTCAATAAAACGCTTGATTTGAAAGCAATAAAGCCTTACGGCGATGCGATGAACGACGGAAAGGTTCAAGTTAGTTTTACACTACCGGTACCAGACGGGGGTGAGGCAGTCGAAGCAGCAAAGCAGCTCATGAAGAAGATGGGGTTAGACAATCCTATGATCGTGTACCATAACCAGCTCACGGAAGGGTTCACTTTCTTCATTGGATATGGCGAGTGCGTACACACGATAGACTACACATCGATTAAGGTGCCAAAGGTAGAAGTGCACACAATGACAATGGAAGAGATAGACGAATTCATAGAAAAGAACATAGGGAGAAAACTTGTTGTCGTAGGTGCGACGACCGGAACTGATGCGCACACAGTCGGGCTTGATGCAATACTCAACATGAAAGGATTCGCGGGCCATTATGGACTTGAGAGATACAAATGGTTTGAAGTCTACAACATGGGCAGCCAAGTACCAAACGAAGAATTCGTTGCAAAGGCGATCGAAGTAAAGGCAGATGCACTGCTCGTCTCACAGACTGTCACGGCAAAGAATGTGCACATAAAGAACCTTACAAACCTCATAGAATTACTTGAAGCAGAGGGGATAAGAAAGGACTTAATCGTAGTCGTTGGAGGGCCAAGAATCACACACGAACTTGCAAAGGAATTGGGATTCGACGCAGGATTTGGGCCGGGCACGTTCGCTGAAGATGTGGGCGCATACATAGCTCAAGAATGGGTAAGGAGATTTGGAGGGAAGAAATAAAAACCTCGGCCTACATAGGCCGAGGAATTTGGAAATCAAGACTTACAAAAATAAGTACTAAATATTACCACCATTTCGTGACTGTAATGGTTGCTCCTGGTAAATTGCTGGCCTTATCAGCGAACGAATCTCCAGAATAACCGGTATTGTAATTGGCTACCGTAACAGTGCCAGCCAAATTAAATTGGTTTGCTACAGCAGCAGGACTTACATCTACTCCATAGTATACTACAACGACAGTTGCGTTCCCAGTATCATTAAGTCCATCCTGATACCTTAAGCGGTAAGATTTTGAAATACTTTCTTCGAAATTCGACACGTAATTTTTCAAATCAGCGATTCCTGTTGGTACTTTCTTTTCACTGAAAAAGTACTGTTCAACCGACGTTTTCAAAGCGTTCAAGTTCTGCGCCACCTGGCTCGCCTTTGCTTGTTTAACTGCATTCAATGCCATAGGTGTTGCAACTGCCATGAGTGCTGCAATAACCGCCAACACTATCAATAGTTCCACTAACGTAAACCCTTTTTTCATAAATTCCACCTCCGTTTAGGTTGGATAAGATTGAATTTACACCACTTCTTGAGTAACTTCTTTAAACTATGCCGTGAGGTCCCTTTGTGTTGATAGCACATATCGATGATTACATGAATACCAACAATCAAAACTTAAAACCTATCTTATTATATCACGCTTTTTGGTTCAATTTTTATCAATTCTATGAACCGCTGAAAATCGATGATGAACGGTATGGATTTGGCTATGAACAACATAAATTCGAATACAAGTGAAATAAAAAAAGCCGTGTATAACACGGCTTTACTTGTTGTACGAATTGTTGAAAGTTGCAAAGATTTTCATAAAGATTTTCATTTAGAATCTTACTCTTAGAATCTTACTCACCAATTTGCATTCTGACGAATCTGGATACTTGGATATTCTCACCTATCTTTGCTATCGCTTGTTGCACCATGTCTTTTATGCCAACTGTCTGATCAAGTGCGTATTTCTGATCCATAAGGCAGTTTTCTTCGTAGAAGTTTTCGAGTTTTCCCTCAATTATCTTTTCAACAACCTGTGCTGGTTTACCAGAATCTTTGAGTTGTTCTCTGTATATTTCTTTTTCCTTCTCGATTACATCTGCTGGTACGTCTTCTCTTTTTACCCATCTTGGTGCCATTGCGGCAATGTGCATGGCTATCTTGTTGCCCAGTTCTTTGAATTCGTTTGTTCTTGCAACGAAATCGGTCTCGCAATTGAGTTCAAGTAGAACGCCTAATTTGCCGTTGTGGTGAATGTAGGAGATGATTAAACCTTCGTGGGTCTCCCTTCCCGCTTTCTTTGCTGCCTTTGCAAGGCCCTTTTTTCTGAGTATGTCGATGGCCTTCTCTATGTCGCCCGCTGCTTCGTTCAATGCATTCTTACAATCCATCATGCCGGCGCCGGTTCTTTCTCTCAGTTCTTTGACCATTTGTGCACTAATTTCCATAGCTACATACCTCCTTGTGATTTCTTGTGATTTCTATATAGATGATATATTCCTCTTGTTTTTGGCATCTGGTATCTTTGCCACGCTGGATTTCTAATTTTTTAAATTCTTACTTCTTTCCACTCTATGTCGAATATCAAGATATAATTGTAACCGAGTTTCTTCAATATTTCAATACCATCGTTTATCCCTTTGCCAATGTCTTCCAGTTCATGTGCGTCTGAGCCAATTGTTATGTTTCTTCCACCCAAAGATTTGTACAATTTCAGTATTTCGATCGATGGGTTCGGCTCACCGTAAAGGGACATGGCCGCAGTGTTTAATTCGAGTGATTTTCCATTTTTGATAAGCGTTTTGAGTATCTCGCCAATTACATCGAAAAGGTCCTTAGAGAACGGTTCGTTGTATTCGTGATATCTCCTTGGAAAATCTAAGTGTGCAAGTGCATGGTAGCCATCAAATCTATTAATTATGTCGAGTAATCTCAAAAGATATCTCTTGTAGTTTGTTTGATTTACCGGATTTTCGATGTAATGGTGTGAGAGCAGCACGTAATCGAATTTCGTCGTATCGACTGTGAGTTCTTTGATGCCGTTCCAACCGAGTTCCACACCAACTGGTAATGAATATTTCTCCATCTTCTTTCTGTATTCGTCTACGTCCAATATGTTTTCGTGTTCGTCGGCTATTTCATAATGATCAGTGATTATGATGTGCTCTATGTTTTTCTCTCGCGATACCCTTATTATGTCTTCTATACGTGATTCAGAATCTGGTGAATAGTTGCTGTGCAAATGGTAATCTGCAATTATACTTGACCTCACTGATTAACCTCCTCTATAGCCTTTATCAACCCGACAAATACTGGATGAGGCATGCCAACTTTCGACTTGAATTCTGGATGGTACTGAACACCAACGAAGAACGGATGGTCGTCCAATTCTATTGCCTCCAAGAATTGTGCCTCACCGGAAATGGTGAATTTGTATCCATCTTCTCCCGGTCTTTTGAACATCTGCGGGAAGCGGTCAGCATCCACTTCGTATCTGTGTCTATGTCTCTCGTAAACCTCGCTTTGTCCATATATCTTATATAGTTTAGTGCCTTCGTTGATTTTCATTTTTTGAGCACCAAGGCGCATTGTTCCACCAAGGTTCATTATTTTCTTTTGTTCTTCCATTAAGTTAACTACAGGATAAGGCGTTGTCTCATCGAATTCAGTCGAGTTGGCACCTGGTAGCCCAAGTACGTTCCTTGCAAATTCTATCGCCATTAGCTGCATACCAAGGCAGATGCCTAATATTGGTTTTCTATTTTCTCTTGCATACTTGATTGCCTTTATTTTTCCTTCGATGCCCCTTTTCCCAAATCCGCCCGGTATTATGAGCGCGTCGAACGAATCAAGCTTCTGTTCTACGCCAGAATCGTCTAATTCTTCGAGTTCTTGCGCATCTACAACAACCGGTTTTTGTACACCAGAGAGGAATATCGATTCTACGATGCTCTTGTATGCATCGTCCGTACCAAGATACTTGCCTATGAGTGCTATTCTGTACGGTTTGAAGGACTTTGGATAGTTCCAGTTGAGTTGCCTGTCTTCGATGGTTATACTCAGGCGCTTGGCAACGAGTTTGTGGACATCTGATTCATAAAGGGTTTCTGGTATCTGATACACATTACCTATGTCTGGTAAGTTTATGACCATATCTCTTGATACACCGCTGAATAGCGCTATCTTGTACAGACTCTGCGAATCAATTGGCATCTCGCTACGCACTACGATCACATCGGGTTGTATACCTATCTTTCTGAGCAACTGTACAGATTGCTGAGTCGGTTTTGTTTTGAATTCGTTTGTTACTCTCAAATACGGCACGTACGTAACATGTATGAAGAGGAAATCATTCCTGCTTCTTTCGAATGCCAATTCTCTAACCGATTCTAAGAATATCTCACCTTCGATGTCACCAACGGTACCGCCTATTTCTATCGATAGCACCTTCCCGGGCATCGAAGTGATACGTTCTTTTATTTCAGATGTTGCATGGGGTACCATCTGCACTGTGGAGCCAAGGTACTTGCCCTCTCGTTCTCGTTGGATGATCGACGAGTATACTTGCCCTGCCGTTATGTTGTTTCTACGTGTCATACTGACGCCCAAGAATCTTTCGTAGTGGCCTAAGTCCAAATCAGCTTCGTAACCATCATCAGTTACAAAGACTTCTCCATGTTGATTTGGATTCATCGTACCTGCATCTACATTCAGATATGGATCTATTTTAAGCACGTTTATATCAACACCAACACTTTTCAATACCCTTGCCAGCGAGGCAGAGAATATTCCTTTACCGATACCACTTAAAACTCCGCCGGTGATGACTATGTACTTTTCAGGCATAATGCACCCCCACATCGAAAACGTTATTCAATTATTATTTATTCTTGATGACAATTATCAGATTTAGTTTATAGTCTCATCCTTCTTTTTTCAAGAAAGAACTCATTAATTTAAAGTTAAGTTTGTTGTTTACAATGTGAGCAAAGTGCTCTATTTGTGCATTCTTTAGTGCAAGTATTCGTGCATTCACAGAGTATTGGTGTATAATTATATATAATTATGTTGTGGAGTTTGAAATAAGTTGCGTTGATTGTGGAGCAAGTGTTTAGTATGGAGGTGTAGCAAGTATACAGTTATGCTTAGAGAAGATATCATTGAGAGTATTCCACACAAACCCGGTGTTTATACATTCAAAAATAGTGGTATACCAATTTACATAGGTAAGGCGAAGGACCTCAAGAAGAGGCTTACATCGCATATCAAAGCAAAAGAAGGAAAGAGCAAGTTGATCGTTGAAGAGGCGGATGATCTCGAGGTAATATTGCTCAACAATGAAAAAGAAGCCCTGATATTGGAAGCGAATATGATCTTTCGCTACAAGCCTAAATACAATGCATTGTTGAAAGATACACAGGTGTATCCGTACATACGCATAAGTAGTGATGATATACCGTACCTTGAAATTGTGCGCGCAAGGAAAGATGACGGTGAGTTCTTTGGCCCATTCACGAATGTGTACTTCACAAGGCAACTTTTCGAGGTATTGAGGAAAGTTTATAAATTTAGGACTTGCCACAAAGATTTAAACAATCCGAGGAATAACAAAAAACCATGCATGGACTATCATCTTGGATTGTGCTCTGGAATTTGTGTTGCTGAGGAGAGTAAAGAAGAGTATCTACTACGTATCGAGGAACTGAGAAGGGCGCTTTCAGGTGATTTTTCTGCTGTCATAAATTTCGTTCAAGAGAGAATGGAGCAACACGCACGATTGCTCGATTTTGAAAACGCCATTAAATACAGAGATATCTTTGTCAATTTCAACAAGGTGATGGAAAGCCAAGGTGTCGTACTGCCAAGTTCTTTCAACATGGATGTCATAGTGGAGAAGAGCAATACATATCTTGTCTTCAAAGTCAGATCAGGGTATTTGCTGTCCAAGCTCGTCTACGAATTTGAAGGAGATTTCGAGGAATTCGTTGAACTGTTCTATTCTAATGCACTTGGTAGCAGGAATGATTTGCCAAACATGATAATTGTTGAGAAGAGTTCGGGGATGAGGTCGCTTTCAAAATTGATCGGTGTTGAAATAAGAGAGCCAAGCAGTGAGGAGGAAAAGCAACTACTTGATAAGGCGATCGATAATTTGAACTATGAGATAGGCTTGATATTATCAAACAGGAACGTATTAAAGCAGATGAAGGAATTGTTAGGGTTATCGAGAATACCGACTCGAATTGAAGGTATGGATATCTCACATACGTACGGAAAGAATACCGTGGCGTCTTTGATAGTATTCGAAAATGGTGAGGTAAAGAAGGATGAATACAGAAGGTACAAACTCGGTGATATTCTGGATGATTTCGAGAGTATCCGAATGGTGATAAGGAAACGCTATACGAAGCATGAACTTCCGGATTTGTTGTTCGTGGATGGTGGTTTCGGTCAAGTGAATGCCGCGTACCAGGCCTTAAGCGAGATAGGCAAAGAGTGTGAGGTAGTAGGTTTGGCGAAGGAAGAGGAGATTATAGTTACGAAGGTCGGAGAAGTGAGATTGAGCTACGAACATCCTGTGTTACGGCTGCTTGTACGCTTACGGGACGAAACGCACAGAGTTGCCAACAGTTTTCAGAAAGTCCTAAGCACCAAGAGAAGTTTGAGAAGTGTGTTAGACGAAATAAAGGGGATTGGTCCAAAGAGGAAAAAACTTTTACTTGAGCATTACAATTCTGTTGAGCAGATAAGAAAAGTGTCAAGAGAGGAAATTGAGCAATTAATTGGAAAAAAGGCCGCTGAGAGTTTGATAGCTGAATTATGTGACCGTATGGACTTTTAAAATAGTGTTACTGGAGTTGATAAACTGGTAATGAGTGTTATAATTTATAGAGTAAATTTTTCTACCCATTCATCTTTCCTAACTGGTTACCAAACTGATTATCAAAAATTCGTCTTTGAATTCTGAGATTCGCACGGGAGGTGTCTTTCTTTGACCACTTTTATTATCAGAAGGTTGCTGTTGTTACCACTGATAGTTTTGGGTGTTTCGCTGATCATATTCAGTTTGTTCCAGATATTAGGTCCGGACAAGCTACTTGCAGCATATGTGAACCCAAACGTCTTCGATAAACTATCACCTGCAGAGCTCGAAGTGCTAAAAGAAAAGTATGGTCTCACAAAACCATTTGCCGAAAGGTACGGCATATGGTTATGGAATGCACTGAAGGGAGACTTGGGCTGGTCACAGGTGGGTAAAGACGCCGTTCTCAAGGCTATATTGAGTAGGTTCCCGTACACGTTGGAACTTGCTCTGTATGCGTTGATACCAGTTGTCGGCGTCGGAATTTGGCTGGGTGTTGCGGCTGCAGTTCATCGAGACAAGTTCTTGGATCAGTTCATACGTATTTTCGCGATAGTGGGATGGTCATTCCCAGATTTCGTTTTTGGTCTGCTCATCTTGATGGTCTTCTATTCGGTGCTTGGTTGGTTCCCACCGGGAACTCTCTCTCAGTGGGCTGAAGAAGTAGTCAAATCTGGAAGTTTCCACAAGATCACGCATCTTGTCTCTATCGATGCACTTCTGAATGGTAGATTGGATGTTTTTTGGGATGCTCTGAGGCACATCATAGGACCAGTTATAACACTTTCATTCCTGTGGTGGGCATATCTTTTGAGAATCACGAGGTCCAGTATGCTTGAAGTTCTTTCAAAAGAATACGTTAGAACTGCAAGGGCAAAAGGTGTTTCAGAGCATGATGTCATTCACAAACATGCTCAGAGAAATGCAATGATACCTGTTGTAACTGTTGCGGGTAATATGGTTATAGGACTTTTGTCTGGTACGGTCATCATCGAGGTTATATTCAATAGAACGGGTATAGGAAGATTAGCTGCCGATGCAGCTGTTCAGCTTGACTACGCTACGGTGTTGGGAACTACTCTGTTCTATTCGATAATCCTCGTTCTTGGTAACCTCATCATTGATATACTATACGCAGTATTTGACCCGAGAGTCAGACTAGGTTAAGGGGGTGCCAGACAATGAGTGAAGAAAGAAAGATGAATACAGAGTTCAGACGCACAATGCGAAAGATATTCAGAAATCCTTCGGCAGTCTTGGGATTTGCCTTGCTCATATTTTTCGTGATAGTAGCAATATTCGCTCCTTTGATTGCTGATCCAGTGAATCCCATGATGTTAGATGACAACGGTAATCCAATGAAGCTGGATAATCCATACGTAATGCCAATAATCACTTGGAGTTCGGCACCTGTACCCCCATCTGCTGATCATCCATTCGGAATGATTCAAGGTAGAGATATTTTTTACGGGGTTGTTTGGGGTACGAGGACTGCATTTTTTATTGGTCTAACGGTTACCATCATTTCAACGTTGTTTGGTATCATAATAGGTTCGATATCTGGATACTACGGTGGTTGGATTGATGAAGTACTCATGAGAATAACTGATATTTTCATGTCTATTCCGTTCCTCCTTGCAGCTATGGTGCTCACAACGATTTTAGGAAACGGTATAGACAAGGTCATGATAGCAATGACTGTATTTGGATGGATGGGTGCTGCGAGGTTGATAAGAGCAAACATTTTGCAAGTTAAAGAAGAGCAATATATACTTGCCTCAAAGGCATTAGGTGTTAAAGACTATTTTATCATAATGAGACACGTATTACCCAACACCATCTTCCCAGTATTGATACAAGCTTCCATGCGTATGGGTTCATTGGTTATAACAGCTGCGGGTCTTTCATTCCTTGGTTTGGGTGCACCTTTGGGATACGCAGATTGGGGTTCCATGCTAAACTTTACTCGTAACTGGATACTTGGAGCCAGTGGCTCTACATTCTCATACTGGTACGCAGTTTTTTATCCTGGTATGGCTATGGTCTTATTCGTGCTTGCATGGAACCTTGTGGGTGATGCTCTCAGAGATGTCTTCGACCCAAGGCTGAAGTGATGTTGGAGTAATGGAGGTGGACAATTTGGAAAAGAATCCTTTACTGTCAGTTAGAAATTTGCGCACGTATTTTTATACAGAAGATGGTGTAGTTAGGGCTGTTGATGGCGTTGATTTCGATGTTTACGAAGGAGAAACGCTGGGCATCGTCGGGGAATCGGGAAGTGGAAAGAGTGTTACTTCTCTTGCGATTTTAAGGCTTCTTGACCCAAAAGGTAAGATAGAAGAAGGTAGTGAGATAATCTTCAACGGTAAGAATCTGCTTACCCTCACTGAAGACGAAATGAGAAGAATCAGAGGTAACGATATAGCAATGATATTCCAAGAACCGATGGTCGCATTGAACCCCGTGTTCACAATTGGTGATCAGATTATGGAGGCAATCCTCCTTCACCAAGATGTTGACAAAAAGAAAGCTCGAGAAATGGCAATAGATATGTTGAGAAAAGTTGGTATTCCAGAACCTGAAAAAAGGGTTGATGAATATCCACACGAGCTGTCCGGAGGTATGAGACAGAGAGCGATGATTGCAATGGCACTCTCTTGCAGGCCAAAATTGTTGATCGCAGACGAGCCAACAACCGCTCTCGATGTTACCATTCAGGCTCAAATACTAGAGCTGATGAAGGAACTTCAAAGAGAATATGGTATGGCTATAATCCTTATCACACACGATGTTGGGGTTATAGCAGAGAATGCTGATCGAGTCGTCGTTATGTACGGTGGTAAAGTTATGGAGACTTCAGACGTACGTACAACGTTCAAAACTCCAAAACATCCTTACACTTGGGGATTGCTCAACTCTATCCCGAGACTTGATATAGAGCAAGAAAGGCTGTACAGTATACCAGGAATGGTCCCTGATCCACTCCATTTTCCTGCAGGTTGCAGATTCAGTAATAGGTGCGAATTTGGCGAAGAGAAATGCTCCATTGAGATGCCACCACTTGTGGAAGTTGAAAGTGCTCATATGGTCAGATGTTTCTTCTACCACAAGGTCGAACAAGCACAAAAACTATCTAAGGCTGGTGAAGGGGCATGACGAATAGTAAAGTAGTGAGTCAAAATGACACTCAAGGAGAAGGCAAAGATAGAAAAGTCCTTCTGCGAGTCGATAATCTGGTAAAACACTTTCCTATAAAAGCAGGTGTATTTAAGAGAACAGTCGCTTGGGTTAAAGCAGTCGATGGCGTAAGTTTCGACGTGTACGAGGGCGAGACGGTTGGATTAGTTGGCGAGTCTGGCTGTGGAAAAACGACTGTTGGTATGACGTTGCTTAGACTGTATGAGCCAACGTCAGGCAGAATAATTGTGAATGGTGAGGATACAACACATTATTTCTTGTCAGCTCGAAAGGCAAAGAATTATGTGAGGAATACTTATGTGAAAAGATTTCAAAAAAGTGATTTCAAACCCCAAGATGATTTGGATAAGAAATATTATGATATATTCAAGAATGGTGGAGAAAATGGTCTTCTTGAACATATGGTTGGCGATTTGGAAAAGAAGAGATTGCAATTCAGGCGCAATATTCAGATAGTTTTCCAAGATCCATATAGCTCTTTGGATCCAAGGATGCGCGTGAAAAACATTCTTGCAGAAGGTCCATTGGCGCACAAGATTATCAAAAAGCCAGACTCGATAGAAGTAGTTGGAAAAGCACTTGAGGAAGTTGGAATACACTCAGGCCATATGTACAGATTCCCACACGAATTCTCTGGTGGCCAGAGGCAAAGAATCGGTATAGCAAGGGCATTGCTCATGAATCCTAAGCTTATCATTGCCGATGAAGCAGTTGCGGCACTCGACGTGTCTATTAGGTCTCAGGTTATCAATTTGATGATGGACTTGCAAAAAGAACATAATTTGACATACTTGTTCATCTCGCATGATCTGTCACTGATCAAGTACATCTCAAGCAGAGTTGTTGTGATGTACCTTGGCAAGGTTGTTGAAACCGCTCCAAAAGAAGAATTGTTTGAAGCACCTCTGCATCCATACACGAAGTCCTTGATGAGTGCTATACCAGTACCGAACCCGGAATTTAAGAAACAGAGGATTATTCTACAAGGTGATGTCCCCAGTCCGGTTAATCCGCCAAGTGGATGTCCATTCCACCCGAGGTGTCCGGTTGCTAAACCAATATGTTCAAAAGAAGTGCCAGAGCTCAAAGAAGTCAAATCTGATCACATAGTTGCCTGCCATTTCCCGGGGAGCTTATGATAATTTGAATCATTGATAGTTTAAGCAAGAATTTCTCAGGTGTCTCCAGCAATTTTGGAGACACCTTTTCTTCACGTCATCTACAAAAACAAAAAAGCCCTCTCGATAAAAATCGAGAGGGCTTTGTCTAAATAACTATCAAATTATTTGTATTCCTCGGCAAGATATTTCTTTATGTCTGTATCTGCTTTCTTTATTGCCGTTTCCATATCAACTTTCCCATTGATGTAGTCGTTGAACATTGTGCTGACTACGTTTCTAATTTCCGTCCAAACACTGATCTGTGGATCTATCTTTGCATTGTCGATTTGTTGGAGTGGTATTTCAAGTAGTGGATCAGATTTTGCTGCCTGTTTCCAAATTGTGGTCTGGAGAGCAGCTCTGGTGACTGGGAGATATCCCGTATTGATTGCCCAATATGCCGTTACTTCTGGAGAAATCAAATACTTCATGAATTCCCATGCGGCTCTCTTTTCTTCTTCCTTTGCCGTTGTGAACATTATGACATCAGTTCCTGCAAATGGAACGTTTCTCGTCTTCCAAACTGGTACTGGTGCCCAACTCCACGTGAATTTTCCTTTTGAAGACTGTTCTGCATAAGTTCTACCAGCTATTGTATCGATGTACATGAGTACAGTTCCTTGACCAAAGATGTCGTTTAGATATCCGCCCTGTGCAAACGCTGCCTTGTCATCGAGTAATTTCTTGAAGAAACTCATTACGTCCCTTGTTTCTTGTGAGTCTATTGTGGAAACGTATTTTCCTGTTTTGTCCATCTTTACGATGTCTCCACCGCGCATCATCAGGAATATTCGGAACGTATCAACCGTTGTTCTGAATGCATAACCATAGACATCTGGCTTTCCATCTTTGTTCTTATCCTTCGTGAGCGTTTTTGAAGCATAGAGCAACTCGTTTATGGTTTTTGGAGCACTGATACCAGCTGCTGAGAGTGCACTTGCGTTGTAATAGAGTATGTACAAACTCTTGTTGAATGGTACTGCGTATACTGTATTTCCCCATGTGCAGTTGTCCCTGAATGCTTTAAAAACATCTTGCCATTCAGCCTTCGTTATACCTATCTTTGGATCATCCATGT
>Ga0208695_1002685_pt1 | contig 12639 bp, 10 predicted proteins | sample AD_UKC111_MetaG_FD_184449 | JGI IMG/M metagenome (GOLD analysis project Ga0208695, IMG submission 184449) | Active sludge microbial communities of municipal wastewater-treating anaerobic digesters from Hong Kong - AD_UKC111_MetaG (SPAdes)... | ecosystem: Engineered > Bioreactor > Anaerobic >... | reverse complement strand
CAACCTCTGCTGGCCGGTCAGGCTAAAAAATTTAATTTGCTTCTGGTGACCGTTGATACCTTACGGGCTGACTGCGTCGGAACATATGGTGGGCAGGCTAAAACGCCGGTTATGGATGGTTTGGCCCAGGCAGGTGTAAGGTTTACCAGGACTTATAGCCATGTACCGCTGACTTTGCCTTCTCATTGCTCTTTGCTGACCGGGACCATTCCTCCTGTTCATGGAGTCAGAGATAATGGCTACAGATTTCCCGGACGAAACAAAACTTTAGCCGAAATCTTAAAGGCCGAAGGCTATGTGACGGCCGCCTTTGTCGGCGCCTTTCCTCTTGATTCGAGGTTTGGCCTGGATAAAGGTTTTGAGCTTTACGATGATAACTATGGTAGCCGTAATCTTCAGCGCGATCTGACTTTTGTGGAGAGAAAAGCAGAAGAAGTAACCAGCCGGGCTTCGGCCTGGCTCGAAAACAATAAAGATAAAAGTTTCTTCCTGTGGGTGCATTATTTTGATCCTCATGCCCCCTATGAGCCGCCTCCTCCTTTTGACCGTGACTACCGTGGAAAAGAATATGAAGGTGAAATCGCCTACACTGATAAAATGCTGGGCGAACTGCTGGCTAAATTGAAGTCGCTGGGTTTAACGGATGAAACAATCATTGTGCTAACCTCTGATCACGGTGAAGGCCTGGGAGAACATCAGGAAAAAACGCATGGTATTTTCATTTATGATTCGACAATGCGGGTTCCACTTATCTTTTCCAATCCAAAGCTTCTGCCAGCCGGCCGGGTTATAGATGATTTGACGGGTCTAACTGATGTCTTCCCAACAGCTCTTGACCTTTTAAATATTCCTTTTAAGGCCCAAGAAATTCAGGGCCGGTCGCTCAAAGCTGCCATTTCGAATAAGAAATCCGCCGGAGATCGGGATATTTATATTGAATCGGTGGCAGCGATGCTTGACCGGAACTGGGCTCCTCTCCAGGGATTGATATCCGATACCTGGAAATATATCGAAGCTCCAGAGCCTGAGCTTTACAATCTTAAAAATGATCCAGGCGAGCTCAACAACCTGTTTAAAAAGCAGCCTGGAACATCCGGGAAACTACAAAAAAGGCTTAAGGAGCTAATGTCAGACGAAACTTTTGCTCCACTGGCTCAAATCCAGCGGCCGGCCATAGACCAAGAGACTTATGAAAAATTGAAGTCCCTGGGCTATATCTCGGGTCAGAAGGTTAAGACAACTGAGAACCGGCCCGACCCCAAGATGATGATTGAAATCGATAATCTGTTCAACGAAGCGGTTATTCTTTCAGAAGCAGGAAAAGTAGAAGAGGCGGATGGCCTCTATAAGGCCTTGCTCGACAAGCAGCCTGATTTTGCGGTCGGCTATGAATATGCAGCTTACAATCTCTACAAAATGGGCAAATTGAATGAGGCTATTTCCCTTCTCCGCCAGGCAATAAGCTTGAATTTGGCGACGGCCCGAATCAAGTCCAGACTGGGGTTATACCTTCAAGAAGCGGGAGAAACTCTGGAATCTATCAGCCTTCTTCAATCAGCCCTCAGGGATGATCCACAGTATGCAGAAGCCTATAACTATCTGGGCGTTAGCTATTTCAAGACTGGCGAGCTCGATAAGGCCGCGGAGGCTTTCCTGAAGGCTCTGGAACTGGATGCCGATTATGCTATGGCCTATAACAATCTGGGCAATGTCTATCTGGCTCAGAAAAGATATGAAGAAGCCATAGCCACCTACCAGAAGGCCATCCTGGCTGATGAGAAACTGGATTCGGCTTATAACGGCTTAGGGGTGGCTTATTATAACCAGGGAGATCTTAGCAATGCTTTTTCTAGCTGGAAAAAAGCCTTGAGCTTCGAACCCAAGCAGGCTGATGCCGCCTATAATCTCGGGCGAACTCTGCTGAAATCAGGCGACAAGGCGGAAGCCTTGAAATATCTGGAATTATTTTTAGAAATAGCTCCTGAACAAAAGTACAATCAGGATATTAAACAGGTCAAGGCAGTCGTCGAAAGATTAAGACAGGAGATGCGATAGAATAAGTTTCTTATCATTGCCGTCATCGCCAAGACAAAACACAGTCACCAAAATACCAACCCGGTAAGATCAAAAGGAAAACACTAGCTTAGAGTAAACTGGCCAGGAATTCTGATTTAAAGAAAACTCAATACAGTCATAAGTGATTTGTTTTCATTATATTGGCTGGCCTCACCCTATTAATAAAAAAAAGACTTGACATGTTGTGTATCGTATAATATACTTTCATACACGATATAGTAAGGAACACAACATGGTTAAACAAACGCCTGATGTCGGCACCCTCGAGACCGAGATGAACCGGGGATTTCTCCATATCCTCGTCCTTTCTCTTCTCGAGAATGAGATGTACGGTTATTCAATGGTCAAGCACATCGAATCGCTTGGCTACCAGGTTGAGGAAAACACACTCTATCCCCTCCTCCGGCGACTCGAAAAAAATGGCTGGATTACTTCCCGCTGGGACCTCTCCACCGACCGTCCTCGCAAATTTTACTCCATCACCCCCGCTGGACGGGCTATCCGGGCTTCGCTTCTCGATATCTGGAAAACACAAAACAGCATTCTCGACAGGGTAACCAGGATAACAAAAATAACAAAGGAGAATTCAAATGGCCAATGATAAGCTCGAGACTTATCTTGAAGAAATCAGTCACTATCTTTCTGGCCGGGCCGAGCGGGAGGAAATTCTGAATGAGATCCGCAGCCATATTCTGGAAAAGGCTGCTTCCGGGGGAGGCGGCAGCCTCAGCGATGAAGCCATTGCTCAGGCTATTGCGGCCTTAGGTCCAGCCCGCCGCCTGGCTGAGCGATATGCCGAAGACCGTCCCATCATTGCTCCGGCCTACAAACGTTATCTCTTTCGCTACACGACGCTCCTGTTCGCCATTCATACGGTACTGATCATCCTGGCCGTTATCTTCCGGGAGAGTTTTATCATTTTCCCCATCCTGTTCGTTCCGCGAGTCAGCCCGTTCGACGCCATCTTGTATCTGCCTATGGCCTTCCTGGCTGATCTCGGCCTGGTAGCTCTTGTTCTCTACTTTATCACTCAGAGCGGGAAGGATATCGCCCTGCCCTGGCCGAAATTTGGCCTTGACCTTGATGAGGTCAAAACGCCTCGCCGGCGCTTCTGGAGTATTTTTGGCGCTGCAGCTGGAGCAACCATTATGCTGGCCATCACTTCCTTCGGCCTGCACCTTTTAGCCCGTTATAACACGATTTTTCTCTATTTGACCCAAACAAAAGAGCCCAGACCAATTTTCACCGCGGCAGCTGGTTATTACCTTTCTCTCATCATCATCATTTTTTTTGCTGCCTCGACCCTGACCCTGGCCATCAAGCTTTTCACCGAATCCCGCTGGGTGGACATCGTTTCCAATGCTATCTCGCTGGGCTTAATCGGCCTGGTTCTTCGCCAGCCGCTCGATAACCTTTTTGCCATTAACATTCCAGACAAGCTTTTTAGCTGGCTAAAGCCGACTATCATAATCACCCTCCTTATCATTGCTGTCACCATCGCTTATCAGCTTATCCGGGATATCGTCCGTGTCAGCCGCCACCATCTACAGAAATAGGGGACGTGATACCCTGTCCCTCCTTTTTGAGCTGCTAACATATTGATAGACAATAAGTTAAAAATTAGGGACGTGATACCCTGTCCCGGGGACAGAGTATCACGTCCCCTACTCAGGTTCCCCCTACTCAGGTGGAAGCCTCATGGTAATGGGCCTCGGGGAAGGCTTCTTTGATCCTGTCTTTATGTAAGCTGCTGCAGTTGATGAGAATGACGCTCTTATAGTCGGCTATCCTCTTTTCAACCAGATTTCCCGTTCCCTGCCGCCACCACCTTTCCTGTTTAACCTGATTTTTTAGCGTCTCATCAGATATAGAAAAATCTCTCTGATCACTGAGGCTGACCTCATATCGGCCAATGGGCGCCCACGGTTCGATAAAGCCATATTTCCCGCTCAATATGATCCAGAAAAACCCCTTCTTCTCTATCTGGTTTTCTTCTGCCCAGACGCGAAAATCATAGAACCTCTTCCCCCGGTAGGCATACCTGGCTGGCACAAAATCCGGAGCGCCCGGATCGTTCTCCCAGATCTTCTCCCGGGTGCAAGGTATAATCAATAGAGTCTCAGCCGGGTCAAACTTTAAAATCTCGGGCAAACTAACCGTTGCCCGCTCCGCATATTTATCCAGGCCTTTTTCTATCAATCTGGCTTTTATCCGGTTAATAGCCTCTCTTGCTCTTTCCCGGTAATCGGGCAGGGGCAATAGCTCTTCAGCTCGCTGGTAGAAATCCAGCGCCTCTTCCAGCTGGCTGATTTTTTCATACTCCTGGCCAAGATTAAAAGCCACCCAGCCATCATTCGTCTGACTAAACAGCCCAACCAGGCAGTCAATAACTTTTTCTGGTTCCCTTATTCTCTGGCAGTCTCTTATTCTCTGGTTAGTTGTCCTTCCATCTGACATGGCTTAGCCTCCTTTTAAACCTTAAATTTTTCAACTTTATTGATACTTGAAAAGATAGATAGAGAGAAAAGGCAACAAATTAAATTTGAATGGCGCCGCCCGACAGCAACTTCAATCCGCCAGACCGCCCTTATGACGCCGAAGGCCTTCCCCCCTTCCTGAGCTTCATACTTAAAATTTAGTTCCTGAAAACCAGAAGTCAAGACCTATCGGCCACATTTGAGCCAGGTCAAGTTTTGTTCACGATCAGCATATGTGGATCATCAGCCTCACTATCTCTATTCTCTATAAATTAAGCGACTATCAAGTTCTCAGCCCAGGCCAACCAGCCCAACACCGTTCAACCCGGCCATATCTGACGCCGCCTCCGATGGCCGCTGCAGCCATAACTTATTGATTATAAATCAAATCCGCTGGCCCGACCCCATTTTAGAAGGTGTAAGTGCCTGTTTTTAGGGTAGGAGACCATTCAAAAAAGGTGTAACTTACCGATGGGATACTGTCGCAAAGATCCTTTAACCATCCCGCCATCTGAACTCCGCCTTCAGCTTTCATTCCGCCCTTAATTGTATAGCCAACCTGATTTGAGCTGCCGACTGAAGCGTTAACTTCTCCTCTCAATGAGGGTGTTAACTTCACAAAAGGTCCCGCCACATTATATAAATAGGCGGCCAGAGTAAAGGGCAAGCGGCCTTCAGCACTGGCCCCAATTTTGGCATCAGCCGTGAAATTCACACCGGAAAAACTGGGACTAAAACTGGTGGTCTTGCTCCAGCCGTTTTGATATCTCACCGTTAAGGAGGTATTAAGAGCAAAGGTTGAGCTCAGGCTAAAATCAATATCTCCGCTTACATTAGCATCGGCTTCGGCATCAAGTTTGGCATTTAAATACAAAACAACCGGGACAGCTGACACCCAGAAAGTTACCGATTTACTCCGGTCAAACAAATTAGTTGACCAGTTTTTTTGAACCGAAGCACCACAATGGGCATTAATAAAAGGATTAATGGATGGGACCAAAGAAAGTGTCGTCTCAAATTTCTTTAGCCTGTATTTCCACTTGCACCAGCTAATCTTAACCCACTCATGTTCCCAGAGCAACGAAGCATTAAAGGTCAAAGTCAGGGTTATGCCTGGCGTAATAGTCAGAGTTTGATAGACAAATTCATGAGTGAGACGTTCCCCCGACGAAACTGAATAACTCCAGCTGCCGGAAAAATCATCTTTTACCGGGTGCGGGATCGGCCGGCTCAACTCTTCTTTAGTCTTGGAGATTTTTTCATTTTCAAAAAAGACATCAAAGGCGGTATAATTTCTGAGTTCTTCAAAGACCTGATCATTAATTTTTTCGTCCAGAAACCTTTTGGGTGGGACTCCGCTGGTCATTATTGTCTCATCAAGATTGAAGCCAGTTTCACTCTTTTTAAAAGCAGCTTTATAGGTGGAGCCCCCGCCAAAATCAACTGACCAGGCCTGATCAGGAGATTTTTCAAAAACCGGCTTGACCCCCTGAAGTTTTGAACCTTCCGGCAGCACTACTTCAGTGAGTCGCTCGGTGGCCAGAGAATTTTTCTCCGAGCCCAGAAAGTCCGATTCAAAATATTTGGAGTCAAGCTCATTTTCAAAATATTTTAAAAATAATTTTTCACTGATCTGGCCTTTTTCGTCTACCATCCTTTTCCGGGAAAAAGTTAAGTTGCCATTCTCTTTCTTTATCAGGCCAGCGGCTTTCATCCTGATTGTTGAGGTGAAGCTTTTTCCGTCCTCTTTGACCTCCATCTCCCCGAAGCTAAATTTGGGAGTTGTGCCATAGAGAAAATAATATTCTTTGGTAATTTCGCTGACGAAGGAATTAAATAACTTTTTGTCTTTGACCATGTCTTTATAGTGCATAGAGTAAACTCTGGCCAGATCCGGACTCGGGACATTTTCAATCCTGGTAATCAGAGCTGTGCCGTCAGGGTTGATTTCAATTTTGTTATCAATCGACCTTTTAAAGGTCTCTGAAAACGAAATCAACGGAAAAGCTAAAAATAAAACAAAAAAAGCCACCAGAAGTTTTTTGAATCTCAACATCTTTGCCCTCCTGAAAAGCTGAGATAAGATTTAAGACCGTCACTTTCTAAAAATAAAAAAACTGTTCCCATTTGACCTTAAAGAAAGTTACTATAGTTTTTGACCTGGATTTTTTGTTTTCATCCTCCTTTTGCTTAAAAATTTCTTAAATTAAATTTTATCTACTATTTACCTGGCAGGCTGTCAAGCAAAATTTAACACTCTAACCCTTTCCAATCCGCAAAAGCCTGTTCTTTGATTGAAATTCATTTATCTTCGAGCTGTCTCAAAATTATACCGAGCCATGGATTGATCAATAAATCAAATTGATGATTTATCTTTAAGTGGCTTATAATCAGCTGGATAGATTCCTTAGAGGCCAGGCCAGAAGCTTTTTTTGGGCCCGGATGCGTCTCCTGTAGATGAATTTATAAGGATGGGGAAATTTTCAGATTTCTGCTGCCAGAGAAGAGTAACCAATCGATTTGATTGAATCATAGAGATAAATATTTGAAATCAAAAAGGAGGTTACAGGATGCCCAAGAAGGTATATTTAATGATGGCCGTGGCCGTGGCTCTGGGGTTTCTCGGAGGTGCTTTTCTGACCGCGATAAGCTTGCCCGACAGCAACGCCTTTGCTCAGGTTAGCAATACCAAGGCCACCAAAATCTTGCATCCGGAGGCTTTGCCGACCGAACAATCTGAAATTCAGAAGGAAGTGCAGGCTATGAGCTTCAAACTTTATAACGGCAGCAAGCTTATTGCCACGCTGGCTACTTCCAAAGATGGTATGCCAGAGTTAAACTTTTATGACCCCCGAACCAACCAGAATCGTCTGAAAATCTATCTTGAAGATTCTTTTCCTAAGACTACACCCGGCCTTATCTTTTATGATGACCAGGGCAAGCATCGAGCCTTATTTACTTTAAATCAAGATAATGAAGGTTACCTGGTCTTTTTTGATCAAAGCGGGAATATACGTTTTCAAGTTAATACTACTTTTAGACACGGTGAGCCCGTATTTGGCGGTCTCTCTTATACCCTGCAAGAAGATAAGTTTTTTTCCATTACATGTGACCCCAATACCACAGGTCTTGTTCTGCAGCATGGTAAGGGCCGGCGGCTGATCCAACCGCCAGTTAATCAATCAGTGATTGGTTACTAAAATTAAGAGGTAGGTTCTCTCGGCTGGGGCGGGGCCCAGCGGCACTGTTCATTTCCGTGTTGAGTCACGTTTTTTTGGCTCTTTTCTCAGCGAGAAATAGATAAATCCGCCGAAATAAACCCCCAGCATCAGAACCATCATAATCACCGCTCCACTGCTCATTTTATGTCCTTCCTTCTTTTACTCATTTTGCTCACTCTTTTACATCTTCTCCTTTATCTCATCGACCAAATCGGTGTCAGTCAGACTGATCTTCTTAGAAAACCATTTATTGAGGAGAATAACCGCCATGATCAGCAGTGACCACTGCAGGACCATTGTCCCCGGGCTCAATTTCTTCCAGGGATTCCACCAGGAATCCGGATACCAGGTGACCGCTTGAAAAACCCACCAGCCAAAGATGATGATGAAAATAACTGGAATGGCAATAACGCACCAATTGAACCATTTTCCGACGTGAATCCAGCTGCTGTCATTGATCATTCCCCGGACGTTGTCGATCCCATTTTTATAAACCGCATAGGCAAAGAAAATGCCAGAAATTAAAAGCCCGACCCCCCAGACCATGTCCTGGTTATCCTGAAACGAGATGCTCCAGGCGGAAGGAATGCCCAGGATAAAGGCACCGGCGGCCGTGATCAGGGCTGCCTTTCGCCGGTTGATCCCAAAGTCACCCAGGTTCAAGACTGCCAGCTCAACCATGGACAGAAGCGAAGCCAGAGCCGAAATGGCCAGCGCCAGAAAGAAAAGCCCGGCCAGAAGCGACCCGGCCGGAAGATTAGGGAAAAATTTTGCTAAATAAATAAAGGTTAGTCCCGTATCCCCCGATTGCAGGGCCTGGAGAGCTACTTCCCGGCTGGGTGAAACGGCAAAAACCAGCGGCAGAATGCCCATCGCCGCCAGCAGAGACGAGCCGGCATCAGCCAGGGCAATAACAAAGGAGTTGGCTCCGATATCATCGTGCTCTGACATATAGACGGCATAGGTCAGCATCAGCCCCCAACCGGCCCCGACTGACCAGGCAGCCTGAGTAAAGGCGTTAAGCCAGACCTTGGCTTTGAGGAGACCAGCCAGATTGGGCCGAAAGAGATATTCCAGGCCTTCAACCGCATGGGGCTTGGTCAGCACCCAGACCATCAGAATGGCCAGAAGGACGATAATACTGGGGACAATGATCTTGTTAGCCCTTTCCAGCCCCTTCTGCACGCCACCGATGATGATGAAAGCGGCGATGCCGATGGCGATGAAATGAAAAAAGATTGTCTGTTCGGGCGAGCCGGTGAAATGCTTCCAGAGAGCTTCTGAATCAATTCCTTTCCGAATGACTCCAGTCACCCCATAGGTTAGATAGCGTATTGCCCAGCCGGTGACCACCGAATAATAGAACATGATAAATATGCAGCAGAATCCAATCCAGGCACCCATCCAGGTAGACCGCGGTCCGACAAATTTCTTGAAGGCTCCGATCGTCCCCTGGCGGGTAGTTTTCCCCATGATCATTTCTATCATCAACATGGGAACCGCCCAGACAACCGTAGCCACGAAAAAGGCAATGAGAAATGGTCCGCCATCATTGGCCGCGACCACCCGGGGAAAACGCCAGATATTGCCGGCTCCGAAAGCCATGCCCATTGAGGCCAGGATGAAACCTACCCGGCTGCTCCAGTTATCATTTTGTCCAGCCATGCTTGCGACTCCTGATCATTGATTAACTATCTCCGGTGCCAACCGTGGTGCGCTTTTTATTCATCCCGATATTTATAATAAAAATAAAAGACAAAATAAACAGAATTTTTTTGAGTTATTTAAGTAAGAATAGGCATTCGAGGTATGGAGACGACCACGGATATTTTATGTTTATTGCCTCCAGCCTATTTGCGGCTTACTTTCAGCCTACCGGAAATGAGAGACCTCCTTAAGAGTCAGCGGAGTATCTTTGTAAGTCCTTATGGACATCCTCTCGTTAATGGCACGTTCAACCGAAAAGCTACTATCTGTCGCTGGAGGTGGTAGTTTTATCATGATATTCTCCCCCATGAAGAGAGTGCTTAAAATTAAGCTTAGCACTAAATTTACCATAACTCCTCCTCCGACACCCTTTATGTCTTATACATTTTATACAATTTATACAATTCTACAGCCGTTCATTCAACCCGGCTGCTACATGTGGGAATTAATCAGGCAGGAGCCAATAATATAAGTTAACTGGCTCCTGGAAATTGACCTTCTTAAAGAAATTACCGGCTATGCACGCAATTCGGCACTACAGGCTCGTGTCTCAGGTTGTTTAAGGACAAATAAAGGCTGTAAAATGTTTATTATTATTGCTCAAATATTAGATTGATTCCGGCCCGCTGGAGATAAGCTTAATTAATGACACACCTAATCAGTCGCCGATCAATTTGCACTTAAAATAATTCCAGCCTCTAAATATGACCTAAATTAGTGTCAAAATGGGTTAAGATTAATGATAGCTGATTCTAACGTCTTCTCTAATCTCCACTAATTTTTTTATAGGCAAGTTCAAAAAGCTTCTCAAAATCTGAGATTTTTGTTTTGCCTGGTTCAATAAAATAGACTGCCTCTTTCCACGGGGCTTCATAACGAGTCATTTCTGGCTTTATCTTTTCCGCGTCTTCCTTGGGTATCTTAAAGAAAAAAGCTATCGTCTTTGAGCCTATCCATTTAATTCCAAATGCATTAAAAAAGCCTGCTTTAAAGCCGCAATAGCTCTTATTAAACTTTAATTCTAATTCCCATTCTCGTTGCTTAACAAATTCATTAAGTTCGTCAGCGTATTTCATAAAGTTATCAACGCTATCTGGATTATAAATAGCTTTATAGAAAGCTTCATCATAAACTGGCATCCCTCTTGTAATCGTTATCGGCTTTTCTAATTCAGGTTCAAGCTTATTGACCAGAATAAACTCATTTTGGCCATCTACCCACCTCTTAAGTTCAATTAAATCAACTGGATAATTAATTTTGTTAACGAGATCTAAAGTCGCGTGTAAGATAGAAGGAGCAACAACCAGTATTCTAACCTCAAGATTATCCCAGTTTATGCTTATATCATCTGGCCTATTGGTGGATTCTAACCACAATGCCTTAATAGAGTCTGGGTTGCTTTCTGCCCAAAAGGCATACTGGAGGACCTGAGGGATAATGCCTTCATTGACGGGACAATTTTTAAGTTCAATGATGCAGACATTGCCATCGTTATCGATTCCGACGATATCGGGGATACCCAACTTCTTACCGCCTCGTACTTGTCTCTTTAACAAAAATATGTCTTCGAGAATCTCTGATGTCTCAAAGACTGTGCGCTCAAACTCCTCTTCAGTCTTAAACGGTGTAGCCAATAAGGCCTTAACACCTTGGGGATTTTTCCAAAAAAGATTGGCCATGATTATCTCCTGACCGATTGTCCTTAAGCTAGAACTATTTTTACTTATCATATTTACACAATATTAGCAATCGTGAAAATGCGACCTGAACATTCTGGAATTACCAATGAATAGGAGAACCTAAGGGCTGTATATGATAAAATTTACTTTTGACTTAAAATCACAATGTTTCTGCAGGTATTGAAATAACTAAACATTGTAAACCTTAAAAAAATGACGCCATACGAACAACTGAAACTATTTCGAGCGAAGGCTGACGAATTGCGAGATTGTAAACTCCTGAGAAAAGGTTTTGATCTAAATGTGACAATTAACTGGAATAAGATGCAAGGAATAAATTTCATGGCACGACAACCAGACGAAACGGAGTTAAGAGCGTTCTTATTAACGTTCAGGCAATTTATTTCTGAAAAAGAACCTATATTTATTCATAAGATATATAATCTTTGTCAAAAGTTTCTTGTTAATGATAAATTTAAGCAATATCTGGTCAAATCAAGAAGGATATGGGAATATACTCAAAAATCATGCGGAATCAATTTGATTTATAATGGCCAAGAAATAAGCCCAGAATTTGCTGTGGATTTATGGGTTAATGGGTATTATTTTCATAGCGACGAAAAAAAACTGAAAACACTTCGTGATATGCTGCCACCTGGGAGGATGTTATCACGGTTCCAATTCTTGAGCTTTATTCAGGATGCGACTCGCCAAATTCTGTATTTAGACAATATAATAAAGATATCTTTTAAGGAAGGATATTTTAAGTTTGATTAGTCCTGATACATATTCCCCTGTTAAGCAAATACCAAATCTTTGACTTAGACTAAAATAATAGCCCTGGCTAAGGCAATAAATTTTCTTGACAGAAATAGTATCTAAATTTAGAATGCTTTCTTGACACAATAAACGGAAAGAAAAGAAGCAAATTGAAGGCTTGGGGGAAACAGCGATTAATCCAACGCTTGAAGTTTTGTCTGTTTTGTCGCCAGGTTTTGGTTACCCCATTCTGCAATGACGACACAATAACCGATAAATTGCGTCATTTGAAATACTGTCTAAATTATGGGCGCAAAAATCTCCATTCGCCCGCTATTCAAAACCTTGCTTATTTCGCCCGCTTATTTCCCAATTTTTGTCTTTTCAGAGGTAAATATGCCACCACGAAAAGCTAATTCTTCCAAAACTTCTGCCTCACCCGCTTCCAACGGAGCCACCGTCGGTTATGAAGCCGAGCTATGGCGGATGGCCGATGCCCTTCGTGGCTCGATGGATGCCGCCGAATACAAACATGTTGTCCTTGGCCTGATCTTCCTCAAATATATCTCAGATGCCTTTGAGGAACGCTTCAACCAGCTCCAGGAACAGGTGGCCGAAGGTGCTGACCCTGAAGACCCCGATGAATACCGGTCGGTGAATGTCTTCTGGGTCCCAAAGCAGGCTCGCTGGCAGCGCATCCAGGAGAATGCCCGCCGCCCC
>Ga0208695_1002684_pt1 | contig 12639 bp, 11 predicted proteins | sample AD_UKC111_MetaG_FD_184449 | JGI IMG/M metagenome (GOLD analysis project Ga0208695, IMG submission 184449) | Active sludge microbial communities of municipal wastewater-treating anaerobic digesters from Hong Kong - AD_UKC111_MetaG (SPAdes)... | ecosystem: Engineered > Bioreactor > Anaerobic >... | reverse complement strand
TCATCCTCAGCTTTTTTAATCTTAACCTCAATAAAATCCATGTTTCCCTCCTGTTGATTTTTTTACATTCCCGCTAATTTTTTAAAAAAAACAAAACGCAATTTCGAATATCTTCTAGTTTTCTATTATTTTTCATTAATTTTATAAGTTTTTTAGTTTTTTTAAGTGAAATGCTTGAGTTAGATTAACTAAAAGATTAATAAAGCAAAACTATTCATATAATACCCTTATATTTTTAATCAGAATCTCGGGTGTATTTCCATCAATTACCGAAATAATTTTACCAAAAATTTCTATTTGCTGTTTCACAAAGAGAGGAAAACTATTCGGGAGTTTGCAGATAGCTATCCCATCAATATAGATTGGATTTTTTGAGTAAACCATTATGGAAAATGTCAGCTCATCCTTCAGCTCGAAAACAAGCCCTTTCCATTGAACAAAGAGATTTGAATATAGAAGTGGATTCTGGATTACCTCATTAAATATAGGATTAAAACTAAGTTTATTAAAAAGAGGTTCAGACAGTAAAAGGCTGAGATTTTCACATTTTCGTTTGTATTTTTCGTCGGCATTTGAGTAAATTATCTTATTAAAAATAAAAAGTGCATTGTTATAATCCTGAACAGAAAGGTACTTCTTCCCTTTCTCCAGATCCTTTTCTATCGCCTTTTTATTCTCATAAAGGTATATACTCTCGATATTGTGCTTTGAAGTGTTTGTCTTATCTGCTCCATTTCTAACGACCTCTTTAGTTGTTTCAATATTGGATTTGGCAGGATTTTCAAGATTATCGTTTTTTTGAAAAACCACTATAAATAAGCAGCCTAACAAAATAACAATGATACTGAGGACGACAAAAACCAAAGTCGTGTTTTTACCAGAGGAATGGTTCTTGATTAATTTTTTTTCAGATCTTTTATTGGACAGGGGTTTTAGCCTTTTAAAAGCAGTTAAAAAAACAGGGGGCTTTGTACTTACCGAAGGGAGAGGTGGACAGGCGTTTTTATACTTTAAAAAGGTTACAAAGGCTTTGTTATCTTTAGATTTTTTAAGATCTAACAGGAGATAATTCGCAGTAGGATCTCCATCTTTCGCAAGTTTTATCCAGTCATTCACAGCCTTATCTATAAAACCCATCTTTGCATAGCAAAAGGCTCTTAAAAGTTGGTACTCTTTCGAGTTTATCGATAGATACTGCCTGTAAAGCTTCAGAGCTTGTTCATACTCATTTAGCTCTATAAGGGAGTAGCCATAATAGTATATTATCTGCTCATCTGTTACATTGTTTTTTATCAAGGATTGAAAGATCATATTGGCCCTGGCAAACTGCTTTTGCTGAACCAACTTTATAGCCTGAATATATGAAGATTTTGAATCTATCTCCATCCTGACCCTTTTATTTTCTTTTTTTATTATACATTTTTTATTCAATAAATGGCTGCTTTCCAATAAGTAATTGATTTTTAGCAAATGCTTGTTTGCTTAATAAAAAACGAAATACATAAACTTAGAAAATATTTTCACTTATAAAAACCTTTTCACGGCATCTTGACTGCCTTCAAATATGCTATAAAAATTTTGCCTGAATTAATATGTTTTATCAGGAGTATCAATTATCATTAATAAAAAGTTTTTTTTAAATTAGTCAATTAAAGAATATGGTTATAAAAATATTACTTCAATCTTTAAAAGTATGCATTATCCGGAAATACCCTGATTTATTAATGCTTCTAATATCATTAAAATAAATATCATTGCAATAAATATCATTACAATAAAAACATGAGAATTAAATAAACAGACTATAAGTCATACCATGAATAAGAATTGAATAATTAATAAAAGAGGTATCAAAAATTCCACACTTTCAAAGTAAGATTTTTAAAGAAAATTTAATAAGCTGAGAATTTATCATTAAAAAAAATAATCTTATGAATAAATAAATTTAAATCAATTTCGAATTAAAAATAATAGTAAAATTTAAATAGATGCTCTTTCAACATAAGAGCCATCACGGGTATCTATCTTCAAGACATCCCCAACTTTTATAAACAATGGAACCTGAACTTTCAAGCCTGTTTCGAGTAAAGCTGGCTTGGAGCCTCCAGAAACGGTATCACCTTTTAAACCTGGTTCTGTTTCAACCACTTTAAGGTTAATGAATGTTGGCGGATAAACAAAGATAGGTTTATCTTCGATATACTCTATATCAACCTGGATCCCTTCCTTAAGGTAGTACATGATATCACCCAGATCATCTTTATGAAGTTGAACCTGTTCATAAGTTTCATTTTCCATAAAAGTGTAAAAATCTGAATCATTGTAAAGATATTCAGCTTTTTTTCTGTAAACAGGGACATCGTCAAATTTCTCTTCCGGGTTGAAAGTATACTCAAATAGATTCCCCTTCTTAAGGTTTTTAAGTTTGACTCTAACTATTGCTCCACCTTTGCCTGGTTTATGATGATGATAATCAACCACAAGATGATATTCACCATTATAAGAAACAACCTGCCCCTTTCTGAGATCATTTGCAAGAATCATATATTCTCCTTTGCAGTTAAAGTTTTATTAAAATTTCTTTCAATATTGATTAAGATAAAAACTCTATTACTTCTGGTTTAGCAAAACAGCAGAATACAAAACAATAAAATAGCTCTTCGTCTATATAGAGGATTATGTAGCAAATTAGTATATTGTTTATAATATTAAAGATTATAAATATTTTCCTGCACAGGTTACTATTGCCAAACCAGATAGAGAGAAAAAGAAGAGCGAAAAAATATTAACAGAATTATTTTATTTTGCAATAAGACCGCATTGCCTCATCAAAAATCTATCCTAAAATTAATCGTTGACTCATATAAAAATCTACCCAAAATATTTTTTTATACAATGAATTACTTGCATAAATCAATAAAAAATCAAATAGGCTCGCCCGCCATGACGCAGTTGTGCAATATACTTAGACTTATTTTCATCTATTAATTTTAATTAACAGAATCCTTCTCAATTTTCCATTTCTACGAATAACAGATAACCATTAGCATACATATTACTTCAATAGATGCAAAGAATATATAATGAAAATACAATGAACCCCCACCAATCACAAATGAAATCGTAATTATTGCTGCAATGGTATTTATTCAACGATTAAATTTGCAACTTAAAATAAGAGAAAGATAGTAGGCCCAAGCATTTCGCATAACTATTGCTTACCCTAAGTTGACAGAGAAATCTTTTTAATAACCGTCAAATAATTTATATCAAAAAACTCTAAATTACAACTAAAATCTCAATATTGACATTAGCAATCCTAGCTGTCAATATGTGCGTTGTGAGTAAATTGCATCCTTAACTATAAAAGGAGGCAATTTACGAACAGCACCAAGGAGCAAAGGACATTGAGTACTCGAAATGTCTGAGCACCACAGCGCATATCAGCTGTGGGGCGATGAAATCCGAACAATAATTTTATCTATTTAAAATAATCTTCCTTAAACAAAACCATTCTTATAATATCACGAAATTGACCATTTCTAAATAATTCCTTTTTAAATACCGCCTCTTTTTTAAATCCACATTTTTCATAACATCTTATTGCAATTTCATTAAAATTATAAACATCTAACTTTATTTTAATAATATTCATTTCTTTAAATATGAAATTTATTAAAACATTCATAGCATCAGTTCCATAACCTTTGTTTTGAAATTCTTTTAATCCAATAAATATTCCAACTTCAACATTACTATTTTTCCAATCTAAATTTTTTAATCCACATCCACCAATATATTTATTTTCTTTTAAAGTTTCAATTGCAAAATTATAATTAAAATTCAATGAAGATTGGTTTTCAAACCATTTTCTCTCATCATCAAATGTCAAAGGAAATGGAACTGATGGAAACATATATTGCTTTATCTCATAATCATTAATATATTCTTGTGCTAACTTTATATCTTCATTTCTATATTCTCTTAATTTTACTAATTTTCCAATATACATAATAAATCCTTGTTCGTGGTTTTTCGCATAACATTTGCCCCTTTGTGAAGTTGCCCGGATTGCCGACATGATGACTGCGAGCGAAGCGAAGACGCCGACGGAGGTATCAACCCGGGTAATTTTCCGAAGGTCAAGGACGGCTTTATACCCGTAACACCAAAGGGGCTATTATTTGTCTGTTTGACCGCCATAAATTTCTTGCCAACGCTCTTCTTTTAATTGAGACATGCACGACGCATGGCTCATTTTAATTACCCACCAATATTCTCATATGTCATTTCTATTAACGGTTTAGACAGATCAAAATCTTCTTTTGTCGATATTGAAAGCTCAACATCCCCAGTTCCACTATGACCAATGTTTGTAACATCCCGGAAAATAGACGGTTTACTTTTAACTGCTCTGGGATCTAATTTTAAGAACAGAAGGATCTTTTGCTTTTTTATTTCCATGCATACAATATTTTGAGAGGTTTTGTAGGCGATATAAAACTTCTTAGCTACTTCTTCAATTGATGGGTCGAGGCCAATAACAAATTCTTGAATTTTCTCAGCAATCTCTTTTATGTTATCTGTTTTTCCTTCAAAGTGATCCATAATGGAATATATTCCCGTTGCTCTTGTTTCAGCTGCTTTTTTGCCAGCCGCGACCATTACAGGATTCTTACCTTCGGAAATAGAGGATTCGTCAGTTAAAGCCTTATGGAAGACCTCCTCAAAATATAAAACATCATTCTTGAATAAACGATATGTCCATAGCTCGATATTCGCATCTTATTATAATAGGAACCACATACATCATACGGTCTTGAATAAACGATATGTCCATAGCTCGATATTCGCACCCATCATTTTAACCGCATGTAGGTCATATTTCCTATAATTGGGAGCAATACAAATAACTCTTATATCAGACCAATCGACATTTACATCTTTACCAAGACTTTTCTGTATAGCTATCTCAAAATCACCTCGATGATCATTTATCCAGGATAAATAGTAAAGACTTTGATTTATCAATTCCGAGCATTCGACTTTTTTATATTCAATAATAACAAGATTGTTTTATTCGGACAATACAAGTGTGTCAATGCGCCTTGCATGAACACTTCCTGTGGGGAATTCCGAACCAATAAGACGAGAATTAAAAACAACAGCAAGATTTGATTCAATTAATTTCTGAAGGTCTTTTTCAACTGTAAAGTTTAATTGGCCAATTGGCTTTAGGTTTTGGCCAGAAATTTCAAATAATGGCATTGTTCCTCTTATTCTTAAATGTCTTTAACTGCCACACGATGTGGCAGTTTGTTTGTGCGGTATTTTCTTTTCATGGCGGTCAAATTGTAAACAGCATTCCACATCTCCTAAGTCGTAGAGCCGGAAGGAAAAGGTATACTTCTTTGGCGGTGGTAACACCCGGTGATGCGATTTGGGCAGTGAACATTAGATTTTCCCACAGGTTCCGTGTCCGTTTACGGAGATGCATTGTTCTATGAAGTACCACACTCCGCGAAGCAAGAGCCACATGGTCGTGGTGACCTTAAATTAAGCCTCGATAAATTCATACTTCAATTTCGGTATTATTCGTCCTTTTCTTAGAAGCGATTCTACTTCGTCAATTTGAATAGCCCCCATTTTTTCATAAAATTCTTTTGCAGGTGGGCTTGTTATTAATATAATTTCTTTTATTCTGATTTCTTTACAATAGTCTATCAAATGATTCCACATCTTTTTTCCATAGCCTTTTCCAATATATTGAGGATCAATATAAAAAAATTCAATTTCATTTTCTTCTGCCTTTATTGATAAAGAATAAAATTCTACAATTTGATTTTCTTCAAAAAGAATAAATGTTGGATTCTTTTTAATAAATTCTTCAGTTACTTTATAAGTAGTTTTGAATTTTTCCATGAAATCAGAGTCAGATCCCCAATATGCTTCCGACTCAATAGCTATTCTATTCAATTCGTCTAACTTAATTCCTTCAGTTGCACGTATGTATACATCTGGTTCTTTACCTCTTTTATTTTTCTTTATTATAAATATTTCTTTAATAAACTTCAAATAAATTCTTAAGTAACTCAGCCCATGGACGAGAGTGTCTTTGCGTGGTATTTAGTAGAACATTTCCAGCATAAAAGAAGTTTTTATGAAGCAAAAAGTTAAGTGAGTGCCGTCTCTGACACGAACCTTTTATGCTGTGTTATATACTGTGCCGTGCCTTTCAAATTATGTGAATATCTAAAAATTTCGTACTCTAAATAACTTTTTCACCAATTCATCATTTTCTTTTTCTAATTTTTCAATTTCTTTTTCCCTGCCTTCTAGTTTTAACTGATGGCATTTTTTGGAAATTTCGGCAAGCTTTTGATGGATCTCATTTTTTGGCTCGAATTTAGGAATGCCAATATGTTCCATCACCGAGGGCGTGCCAAAGCCTCGTCCCGCAGAAGAAAATGATTTAATGAAATCACGAACCGGAGTTGAATTGATAATAGTGCAGAGATAATGGGCTTCGGATTCATTGTCGGTGGCAAAAAATGAAGTTGTATGCAGGGGTATTCCTGTTTTAAATCCCATAATGGTTTTAAATTGAGATAGTACTCCGGCAATAATATCATTTGACATCGCTTTCCACACAACTTTATACCGAGCAAATGTTTCTTCAGAGATATTAAATTGACTATAAAAAGGGGCTTTGGCTTGTTCGTGATATTTTTTGTATAGTGGACGACTTAATAAAATATTCTTAAATTGAGCTAAATAGTTGTAAGTTCTTGGATAATTTTTCCTCATAAAATCTTCTGCATAACCTCTACGCGTTTTGGGGTCCTGGACTACTAACATAAAAATTTTCGGATTTACTTTCCATCTTTCTATATCTTCCCCGCGAATGGCTGGATAAACTAAATCTTGTTCCACTCTTTCTTCAACTTGCTGAATTTTTAATTTCCCTTTTTCCGTTAGATTGCGAATAATTAAATTACCATCGGATAGCACCTGTTTTATTTCTAGCCAAAAAACTCCGTAGGGATTAGGGTTGGCTCCAAGCACAGCTTTATAATAATTTTTACCTCCAATATTTGATAATTGTTCTAATTCAATAGTTTGAGTTTGCCACGCACCAACAATTGAAACAATTGGTTTAGCAATATATTTTTTCTTCTGTAAAAGCGGCGAAACCTCATCTAATAATTTATCCGTAGCAATTTTGCCCACGCCTTTTTTCTTTGTCCAAATAAAGTATGGTAATGGATACTCTGTTTTTTCTCCTTTTTTGAGAATAATTGCAGCGGTTTTATTTGCAGCTCCCTCAAATGGTTGAATAGAAACTAAATCGTGAGCTTTTAATACTTTCAGATATTTATTTTCTCCTAATTGAAACCTTCTAAAACCTTCTCCCGCACCTTTGGATTTTAAAACCTCTTGTGTTATAAGAAATCCTAATTTTGCCCCATCTTTAAGGTAATAATCGGCCGAAGCATAAACAAAAAGCATTGAAAAATCTTTTTTACCACCGCCGAGGCGAGTTTGAAAACCTTTTAGCGAAAATAATCCGTAATTTTTCCAGAGTTGAAGCGTGGCATTGCGGTATTCTTGCGAAAGATAGTCCCACCTAATCCACGGTGGATTGCCAACCACAAAATCAAATTTACCGGCGACCATTGGTGCAAAAGCGTTTTTCAAAAATCGAGCCCAAATACCGTTTTTGTTTTGTTTTTCAAGTTCTAATATTTGATTGTAAAAATCTTTCACAATTTGCTCGTTGGTTGGAAAAACTAATCCCTCTTTCTTAAATCTTGTCATCGCCTCATCAACCGAGTATTGATTTTTTACCATTTCCTCAACAAGCGGAGCGGCGTTTGTCAGCAAAAATCCGCGGTTCCGCACCCATTCGGCCGGGACTTGGAATTTTCCAACAGAAGTAGAAACTTCTAAAAATTCGCCAAAAAGATTTCCGGTAGTTCTTGTGGGGGTTAAAACAGAGTCAGTAAGATAAATCGGTATTTCTACTCGCGGAAGTTCGTTCACTAAATCTCCCAAAGCAAAAAGATAGTTGGTGCGGGCTGCAATAACTGCCAAAGGATTCAAATCAAACCCCCAGATATTAGCGACAATTCTTTTTGCAATTTCAAGCGGTGGCCATTTTTCTTTTTGGCCATGCTCTTTGGCTCGCTGAATCGCTAAAACAAGAAAAGTGCCGGAGCCACAAGCCGGGTCTAAAAATCTTTTGAGAGTATTGCCATCATAGCCAATTTCATTCAGCAATAATTCCGCTAACCAGTCTGGTGTGTAGTATTCGCCGAGGCGATGACGAACTTCTTGCGGGACTAAATACTGATAAAGTTTTTTAAGAAGATCGCGAGTGGAAATCGGATCTAAAGTACTGGTTGCTGGTTCAAATTCGGAAAGACATCGGGCAATTTCTCTGATGGCTTCTTTTAATTCTGGCGATTCAAAAGTATCAAGATACCAACGAAAAAAGTCGCCTTCCAAAAAATTAGTAATTCCTTTTCTGGCATAAATTCCACCATTTTCTATATCTTCGAGTTGTCTTTTAAGTTCATCATCAGAAATATGGACAAGTTGAGAAGCAAGAGAAGAACTAAAAGAAGTTTCTCTCAAGGTCAAAAGTTCAGCAGCGATAAGTTTCATTAAAAAGGCAAAGTAAGTATGGACAGAAAATAGAAGCTCCTGAAAATATGTTTCTTTGCCTACTTTGTAAAGTTTTGAAAGTGTTTCTGCCTCTTTTTCCTGATGACCGCCGGTAAATTGTTCGCCGTAAACAATGCCAAACAATCTTTTCCATTCATTAAAAAATGTGCGGATATGTCTTTGGTCGCCCCAGTATTCCAAAGCGTTGGCAAAAGCGGAAACGGCTTTTGGCGCAAGTATGCTTTGTGGGCCAAACTTTTGAGCCAAATTTTCGGCGGTAAGAGGAAGCCGAGATAACGCTCTCAAATGGATTAAAAAAGTTCTGGCGCTTTCTTGGTTGAACTCAAAAGGTCCATGAATAAAAAACTTGCTTTTATCTATCTCTTTGCCATTATTATTTTTGTATTGAACAAAGAAAATCTTATCACCGTCAAAAGCGACTCCAACTAATTGAGTTAAATTTGCCTCTTTGGCTTCATCAGATAAATAATTTACCAGTTGTTCATAAGCGTGTTCTATATTCTTTGCTGAGGAAAATGATTCTGGGGATTCATACTCGATTATAATTTGGCCGTGGACAGCATCTGAACGACCGCTAAAAACAGATTTTTCATATTTGGGAGTATATTTTAAATTTAATTCAGATCTTATTGGTTCTAAAAGTTTCTCAAAACCAATTCTTAAGTCTTCTTCAGTTTTAGCTTCACGAAGAAGGTTTTTGGTTCCAGAAACAAGATTATCCGCTAATCTGAGAAGTGAGTTATGATTATTTTCTTTATTTTGATTTTTATCAAGCTGTCTCATAATTCATTCCTTTAATTTTTTGTCACGAAATTACGTATAATGTTCCCAGCATACAAGAAGTTTTTGCGAAGCAAAAATTTGGGTGAGCCCGAAGGGCGAACCTTTTATGCTGTATTAGGCGAACCTTCATTTTCTTCCTTTGGAAATTCCTTGTATCCAAAATACAGAAGTTGTCCATCTTGCCGATACAGTGATGACTCTAACTCATCCCACCAGCCGCATGGAGATGGTTTTCCATCTTTCAAATAAGTATAAGTCATTGTTGCAAAAAAGTCAGAGATTTGAAGACCTATAGAATTTTCTGAGCGACCTAAAGAGAATTCAACAATCCTGTCGATTGTAAGGGTTTTTTCTACAAGTGAGTTGTAAAAGCTACTAAAGCAAATCAGGTGGCTTCCGTCCCGAAAAAGCCCAATGGCAGTATTTTGGAGAACATCCTCAAGTCGTTTGTTTTGATCATAGACACAAATACCATAATCATTAATGTTAGAAAGATACCTTTGTAGTCTTTCAAAAATAAATCTAAAGGATAATTGATAAGGGTCTTCAGGATTGGGATAACGCTCTCTATGGGCTAGTTTGTTAATTATAACAACAAATGCTTTTCTTTTATATTCATTAGGAGTTTTAAGCATTATGCTTCGAACCACATCTCTTTCATGATTATGAGTTCTCCAATAATCAGAACCAATGGCAACATCACGTGCTTTTATTTCAAAACCTTGCCCAAGAGGTTGATAAGCACCTTTTAAGTTCAAGTTAGAAACTTCGCTTCTGATTTTTTGATATACTTTCGGTATTTCATAAGATGGCAAGCACACTGCGCTTAGCACATAGTAAGGCTGTTTATCAAGATCCGCCTCCCAATTAAAAGTATAACCAGATTCATCCATAAATATTACTTGCATATATTTTCGACCTCCTTAGGGGTTCGCCTAATGTTTTGAGTATATCTGAAGGTCCAAGCGAAGCCAGGAATTAGGGTGATTAACGTAGCCCTAACCAGACATAATTTGTTATACGCTGTAGAGATTTTTATTCTTTACTTATTATATTCTTTAAGGTATTCATCAACCCTTCTTTTAATTTTTCTGCACCAGCAACAGAATCTTCATAAACAATACATCTGTAATGTTTAAGATCAAAAGGAACATCTTTTAAGTCTTGAGTAATTAAAATAACTTCTTTTCCCACGGCATGAGCCAATCCTAATTCATAAAATACATTTGGATTTCTTCCAGTTAAATCGGCGATTAGAAACTTGGCTTTTTGTATATGTTCTAATACGTCATCTATTATGGGCTGAGTGCCAAAAATCTCGTCTGCCCTTGTACATCTAATCTTGGAACTATCAACAATTTTTTTTATTATTGAGTCATATATAGATATAAATTTTTCATCAAAGGGCATTAAGACAAAGCAAAGAGTCTCGTCAATAGACTTTTTTTCTATTTGTAATTTAGAAATCTTTTGGTTGGAGGGAATGAATTTAATTTTCTCTTTTTTTATCCCAGTAAGTATTTCTTCCAAATCATCTTCTGTATATCCCAAAATTACTAAGCTTTCTATAACTTTGCTAAAATCTTTTGTCTCTTTGTCCCAATCTGCAAAATCAATAGTAATTTTACTCAAGACAGAAATAAACGAACTTTGATCTTTGCTAAATAACTCTGCTAAGAAAACGCCTAAAGCGTCTTCTGCATAACCTGTATACCCTGGTACCAAAATAGCTACTCTACTAAGATTCCGAATATATTCTTCGCATTTATCCCATAATTGATCTATATTATTCTCAATACAAAGATGATCAAAATGTTCAGAAATCAAATACTTACCAATACCAAGTCTTAAAAGACTGGCATATAGTGGTTTCACTTTAGCATTTATGTCAACTTTCATCTTTATCTACCTCTCTGTTTGTCTATGTCGCACAACTTTGTGATATCCGAAGTACTTTGGATATAACAAAATAGAAAATTCCTTTATATCTACAGTTTTTGTCACTTACTGCCAACTTTCGCAAGTTTTAAACTGCCTAATGGACTCTTTATTTTCCCTATCTTTTTAGTGCTAATATGAGTATAAATCTCGGTGGTCTTACAGTCTTTATGTCCTGAAATTTCCTGAATATATCTAAAATCTACTTAGCTTTCAAGTAAATGAGTCGCAAAACTGTGCATTAAGGTATGAACTAAAATCTCTCTTTTGAATCTTTAACATGAATCAGCATTCTTTTACTGTCAATATTCTCTGTTTTTTATCTTACAGCTTTTTTTACCTTCAACCCTGGCGATTCTATCCTGTTCCAATTTTGAAATTTTTATCGCTCTCTTCAATTTCTGTTGACTTATAATTTTATATTAATAATTTTTGTAAAATTATCAAGTTTTTGCATTGCCTCATCAAAAATCTATCCTAAAATTAATCGTTGACTCATATAAAATATATCCAAAATATTTTTTTATACAACGAATTGCTTACATTTATCAATAAAAAATCTATTAATTTCAAAGGGATTTAATTGTTCATAGATTAATTTAAGTTCCTTCTTCTTTTCATCGTTAATTTCTTCACATAATAAGAGCCTTTGATATGGAGTTTGCGGATTATCGTACTTTTTTACCATTTTACTACCTATTCGTTTTTTTTCTATCAATTTCATCTGTGGTTGAAAGAAGTTTAAATAACGATCTAAGTAAAAATACAATTCATTCAATATAAAAAGTTCTTTATCTGTATCATATCTATTATATCCTGCATAATTGTGAATTGGTATTTGCTTTTTTAATAATCTCCCTGGTTTTGTCTTTGTTCTTCCTTTAAGTTCATATCTTTTAAGTTCATCTTTTAGCATTCTGTCTATGGTAGCTGCACTTATTTTCCTTAGTTTGGATTCAACATCTTCTGGTATATATATTTCATTAAATTGTTTTGCTTTATTAATTAAAATATCTAAACAGCTTTTCAATCTTTTCCCACAACCATATTGTAAAGTTTCCCAGAATAAGATTATATATTTTAGAACTTTATCATCATATATCTTTTTTTATAGCGCTTAGATACTTCATCGGTTAATTCATTTCTTGTTTTCATTGTTAACCTCATCACTTCATTACTCCTTTAATTGATTTATCTGTTCAATTAAAGAAATAATATTTTAAAACATTT
>Ga0208695_1002683_pt1 | contig 12640 bp, 9 predicted proteins | sample AD_UKC111_MetaG_FD_184449 | JGI IMG/M metagenome (GOLD analysis project Ga0208695, IMG submission 184449) | Active sludge microbial communities of municipal wastewater-treating anaerobic digesters from Hong Kong - AD_UKC111_MetaG (SPAdes)... | ecosystem: Engineered > Bioreactor > Anaerobic >... | reverse complement strand
TTATATGGGTATGAAAAGTACAAAATGTTGATTGTATCAGGTTGTCTGTGCTGCCTTATGCTTGCATCATGCAACAAAAAGCAGACTGCATCAATGTCGGGTAATTACAAAACGATGACGGTGACGGCATCAGACATTACTCTAGACCACGAGTACACGGCAAAACTCGAAGGTGAGCAAGCTGTGGAGATTCGGCCGCAGGTAAGTGGGACCATCACTAAGATTTGCGTAGATGAAGGTGCTCATGTGAGCAAAGGGCAGACACTCTTTATCATCGACCAGGTGGCATACAAGGCTGCGCTACAGACTGCTGAGGCACAGGTGAACAGTGCCCGCGCGTCTCTGGCCAACTATAAACTGACACTGGAGAGCAAACGGGAACTGAGAAAACAGAATGTGGTGAGCGACTTCGACCTGAATCAGGCAAAGAACAATGTTGCGGAAGCTCAGGCCACTCTTGCCAATGCCCAGGCTCAGGTACTCTCAGCACGTAACAATCTGTCATATACAGTGGTGAAAAGCCCTGCATCGGGTGTTATCGGCATGATTCCATATCGCGTGGGGGCTCTCGTCAGTTCGTCTATCGACCAACCACTCACAACGGTAAGCAACAACACGAATGTGCGTGCATATTTCTCCATCACGGAGAATGCGTTGCAGGAAATTATAGACAATTACGGTTCCACAGCAACAGCATTGAAAAGGATGCCGATAGTGAAACTGAAGACAAACAGTGGGAACATATATGGACATCCGGGACATGTGGATGCCATCAGCGGCAATGTGGATTCATCTACGGGTTCTGTCAGTCTGCGTGCCACCTTCAGCAATCCAGAAGGTCTGTTGCGAAACGGCGGAAATGGCACAATCGTCATGCCTTATGTCATCAAGAACAAAATCATCATTCCTCAGGAAGCCACATACGAACTACAAGACAAGGTGTTTGTCTACAGAGTCGTCAACGGCAAGGCTAAATCCACCGAAATAAAGGTCATCGAACACAGCGACGGCGAACATTATGTAGTGCTCAGCGGATTGTCGGTAGGCGACCGTATTATATCAGAAGGTGCAGGCCTCGTTCAGGAAGGAATCGCAATTAAATAAGAGGAGGGAAAACTATGAATGTAAAGTTGTTTTTAAACAGGCCTATCCTGTCGTGCGTGATTTCCGTGCTGATAGTGATGGTGGGTATCATCGGACTGTCTAACCTTCCGATGGAGCAATACCCAGACATAGCACCTCCGACCATTAATGTGAGTACGACCTATACAGGCGCCAATGCGAATGCTGTGCTCAAGAGCGTCGTGGTGCCACTCGAAGATGCCATCAACGGTGTGGAAAACATGTCATACATGACTTCTTCTGCCACCAATACGGGCTCTGGGTCTATTACCGTGACCTTCGAACAGGGTACAGACCCCGATATGGCACTTATCAATGTGAAAAACCGTGTGTCACAGGCAGAAGGCAAATTGCCACAGGAAGTAACAAAGATTGGTGTGACTGTGGAGAAACGTCAGAACAGTACGTTGAGGATTCTGTCGCTCTATAGTCCCACAGATAAATTCGACCGCGACTTCATCACCAACTATTTTAAAATCAACATCGAGCCTAAACTGCTCCGTATCAAGGGTATTGGCAGCGTACAACTGATGGGCAGCGAGTATGCCATGCGCATCTGGCTTGACCCTCAAAAGATGGCGCAATACGGACTGGAACCGAGTGATGTGGTCTCGGCATTAAATGCCCAGAACATCGAGGCTGCAACGGGTACGCTGGGCGAAGACTCGAAAAACACTTTCCAATACACATTGAAATACAAAGGCCGTTTGCAAAACAGCACCGAGTTTGACAACATCGTCATTAAATCTCTTTCTGACGGAAGCGTGCTGCGGCTGAAAGATATTGCCAAAACACAACTTGGAACAACGTCTTATTCTGTTAAGTCCAAAGTAAATTTCCATAACGGTGTCACCGTGATGATATCACAGACGGCAGGTTCGAATGCCCATGAAATCAATCAGAAAATAGACCAAATGACCAAGGAGTTGAAATCGAGTCTTCCTAACGACCTTGTCTTCAGCAACCTGATGGATACCAACGACTTCCTCAACGCGTCGATTAGCGAAGTAGTGAAAACTTTGTTGGAGACCATCCTACTTGTCATCCTTGTGGTTTATATATTCCTGCAGAGCGGCAGATCCACAATCATACCAGCCGTGTCCATCATCGTGTCGCTCATCGGCACGTTTGCATTCATGTATCTCGTAGGTTTCAGTTTAAATCTGCTTACGCTCTTTGCTCTGGTGCTTGTGATAGGAACGGTGGTAGATGATGCAATAGTGGTGGTCGAAGCAGTGCAGTCGAAGTTCGACGAAGGGTACCGCTCTCCCTATACGGCCGCATTGAAGGCGATGGGTGGCATCTCGACCGCCATTGTCACCACATCGTTGGTCTTCATGGCTGTGTTCATCCCTACATCATTCATGGGCGGCACTAGTGGAACATATTATCAGCAGTTCGGTCTTACCATGGCTGTGGCTGTCGGCATCTCGGCTATCAACGCCCTAACGCTTTGCCCAACTCTCTGCTCCCTGCTGATGACACCTCCCCAAATTGTTGAGGATGGCAAGAAAGCGTCGTTCTCCACAAGATTCAACAAGGCGTTCAATGCCTCTTTCCACACACTCGTGCTACGCTATAAGAACGGATTGAAACATCTCTTCAAGCACCGTTGGATTGCATGGTCACTGCTGGGCGTGACTGTCATTATGCTCGTCGTGATGATGAACACCACGAAGACAGGTCTCATCCCTGATGAAGATATGGGTACCGTCTTTATCAATGTGAGCACTCCTGCTGGCAGTACATTGGAACAGACCAATAAGTCTATCGAACGCATCACACAAGTCATTAAACGTATTCCCGAAATGGAAGGGAACTCTGTCATAGCTGGTTTCAGTAAGCTTGGTGGACAAACGGCCAACGGCGGTATGATTATCGTAAGACTGAAGAACTGGAGTGAACGAAAAGGCAAAGGACAAGACATCAATTCTGTCATAGGAAAAGTGATGGCATATACAAAAGATATCAAATCGGCATCCATTTTTGCATTCGCTCAACCTACGATCATGGGCTATAGTTCTTCTAATGGTATTGAGCTCTATGTGCAAGATCACGAAGGCGGCACCACGGAGAAACTCATGGCGAATACCAACAATTTCATTGCCGCTTTGCAGAAACGTCCCGAGATTTCGCAGGCATATACCACTTATAGCATACAATATCCGCAATACGTTGTAGATGTGGATGCTGCCCAGTGCATACGCTACGGCATTTCGCCTACATCGGTACTCGATGTGCTGAACGGATATATCGGTGGTAACTATGCGTCGAACTTCAATGCCTTTTCCAAACTGTACCGTGTGATGGTACAGGCCTCGCCCGACAAACGACTCGACAAGGATGCACTCGACAACATCTATGTGAAGACCAATAGCGGAGAAATGGCGCCCGTAGGACAGTTCATCAAACTGACAAAGACATACGGCCCACAATCACTCATCCGCTTCAATCTCTACAACTCGATTTCCGTGAACGCAATGCCTGCTAGCGGGTATTCCACTGGCGACGTGATCAAGGCCATCAGCGAAGTGTCGAAGAACACGCTGCCGAAGGGTTACGGATACGAATATACGGGTATGACACGTGAGGAATCAAGTTCCTCCAGCAACACGGTGATGATTTTCGCCATCTGCATTGTCTTCATCTATCTCATCCTCTGCGCTCTCTACGAGAGTCTGTTCATCCCGTTGGCGGTCATGCTCAGTGTGCCCTTCGGACTATTGGGCAGTTTCATCTTCGCCAACATCTTCGGATTGTCCAACAATGTATATATGCAAGTGGGACTGATCATGCTAATCGGATTGCTTTCCAAGACAGCCATTTTGCTTACCGAATATGCATCCGACCGCCGCAAGCAGGGCATGACAATCATCGCAGCCGCAATGTCGGCGGCAGGTGTCCGTCTTCGTCCTATTCTGATGACTGCGCTTTGTATGACCGTGGGCATGATTCCGTTGGCTCTTTCCAGCGGTGCCGGTGCCAATGGCGATATGTCACTCGCACTCGGAGTCATCGGTGGCATGACAGTCGGAACAGTTGCACTGCTCTTCATGGTGCCAGTGTTCTTCATTGCCTTCCAGACATTGCAAGAAAAACTGATGCCTGCACGCAAACACGAAATAGAAATATTGGAGGAAACAAAATGAAAACTACATCATATATCATAATAGGTTGCGCTTTCATGTTGAGCAGTTGCGGATTATACAAGGATTACCAACCGCAGCAAATAGATACCAAAGGTCTGATACGTGAAGACCTCAATGCCGACACGACAAGCAGTATCGCCTCTCTGAAATGGGAGGAACTGTTTACCGATCCAAATCTTCAATCATTGATACGCGAGGGACTGGAGCATAACTCCGACCTCGCTGTAGCAAAGCTGAACATCGACGAGGCGATGGCTTCACTGGGCAGTGCCAAAGGAGCATTGATGCCCACGGTGGATGTAGCAGGTAGCGGCAACTTGAGCAGCTATGACGGGAACAAAACCACGAAGACATATAGCCTAGGACCAGAGGCAAGTTGGCAGATAGACGTGTTCGGCAAACTGACCAATGCGAAGAAATCTGCCGCCGCCACAGTGGAAGAAAGACAGGCTTATGCACAAGCAGTGCGCACGCAACTCATCGCTGCCATAGCCGAGTATTATTACACGTTGGAAACTCTAGACGCCAAAGTAAAAGTCACACAACAAACCATTAACAGTTGGACGGAATACGTGGGCACTCAGAAAGCGTTGATGAAAGCAGGACAGGCCACAAGCAGTGACGTGAGTCAGGCGGAAGCCAGCAAGCTGAGTGCCGAAACGACACTACAGCAACTCTATCAGCAAATCAGTCAGACGGAGAACTCGCTCTGCGCACTCATCGGACGTACATCAGGCAACGTGACGCGTGGCAATCTCGATGAAGTGAAGATGCCAGAAAAGTTGGCTGCCGGCGTACCCGTGGATATGCTGGCTACCCGTCCTGATGTGCGTCAGGCAGAAGCATCTTTGAAATCGGCATTCTACAATGTGAACAAGGCTCGTGCTGCCTTCTATCCTTCACTCACGCTGAGCGGCAGTGCTGGATGGACCAACAGTGGCGGCGTAGGAGTCACCAATCCCGGTGCGCTGCTCTTGCAGGCAGCAGGTTCATTGGTTCAGCCTATTCTGGCCAACGGTCAGAACAAAGCCAATCTGGAAATTGCCAAAGCTCAACAGGAAGAGGCTAAGATTAAATTTCGCCAAACTGTATTGGATGCGGGAAATGAAGTGAACAATGCACTGAAAAGTTATCAGACTTCAGTTAATACAATCAAATTAGAGAGTCAACAAATAGAAAAGCTGAAGCAGACGCTTGGTGATACAGAAGCTCAGATGAAGTATGGTTCCGTCAATTATCTTCAAGTGATTGTTGCCCGCCAGTCGCTGCTCACCTCACAGCTGAATGTGTTGTCGGACCGCTACAATGAGATTGACAGTTATATTTCACTTTACCAAGCTTTAGGTGGTGGCGTGAAATAATATAGACTAATAAAGCCATCGCAAATTTCATACCTATGATTCTGTCCGGGCCGTGATGGTTCGGGCAGTATTTTTATCATATAATCATCTCCCGACAACGACAACATGCAGGCGACCTTGTTACTTGATGCAAGTAAGAGTGTTACTAGATGCAAGTAAGAGTGTTACTAGGCACAAGTAAGAGTGTTACTAGGCACAAGTAAGAGTATCGCTAGATACAAGTAATCCCCATTACCTTGCAAGATTCATATAAAATATGTATATTTGCAAAGAATAATATAACGACTATGACTGAAGAAGAAGAAAACAAACAACAGTTACAGAAAGACGAACAATATATGCGTAAAGCACTGGTTGAAGCCGAGATGGCACGCGATGCGGGAGAGATACCCATCGGAGCAATCATTGTCTGCAAAGACCGGATTATCTCACGTGCCCACAATCTGACAGAAACATTATGCGATGTGACAGCCCATGCCGAAATGCAGGCGATAACATCGGCAGCAAATGCACTCGGAGGGAAATATCTGACCGATTGCACACTCTATGTGACCGTGGAACCCTGCACAATGTGTGCAGGAGCCATAGGGTGGGCGCAAATCAAGCGTATCGTGTATGGTGCGGCAGACGAGAAGCGGGGCTATACACGCATTGCGCCCAATGCACTACATCCAAAGGCTGTGGTGACATCGGGCGTATTGGAAGAAGAATGCCGCACGCTCATGCAGACATTCTTCAAAAATAGACGATAACCTCCTAAAATTTCCTAAGTACGAATTCTTGATATTTCAGAACTTCCACACTTAAGCAAGTAATTTTATTTAACTAGCACAACTAGATATTTACTTGTACTCCAGAAAATCTGAGGATTGGTAATATGCAACACGTACTGCTTGTTGGCATCACGGGTAAGCGTGTAACTGCTTGACGGATGGATGGTAAGAATCTTAGCCGACTTGGAATAGAATTTGATTTCTTTGTCCACGCGGATATCAATCTTGGTGAAATAGCTCTTATTGAACGAAGATTCCAACACTGAGCCACCTTCCAATATATGCTGCTCCTTCAATTCCTTCTTGGTTCCGAATACGAACCATGCCGTATTGAGTTGCTTGTCCTGATTGCTTATCACCTCTGACTTCTCACTGCTCTCCGTCTTAAGATTAGAAACATTGGTATTCAGATTGTTGATATTCTCATCCAATTCGGAAATATGAATATCCTTCGCATCAAGTTCTACACGCAACTGCTGCAGCTGTTGGTCTTTCTCATCAAGTTGCTTCGTCAGTCCGTCGATAGTTTTCTTCAGTTCGTTACCGTTGAATTTGCTTTCACTCAACTGCTGCTGCAATTTCTTGATAAGCTCACGGTTCTTCTTCATCGTATTCGAGATGAACTGTATATTCTCCCTAATCTGCTGAGACTTGTTAGCTCCTTCACCATCTTTGGCCACGCTCACACGATTCTCAGCCTCGTTAATTTCACGGAAGCCTTCCTGAATCTGATTCATCGTGCCCATCATGTCGTTAATCTCACTGTCACGTTGGGCAATGATCTTATTCAACGAATCATTTTGTTCGATGTTTGCTAGATTAGGTGCCGTCTTCTTTTCATTACAACCGGTCAGCGCCACCAGCGCAAGACAAGCAAAAAACAATAGTTTTTTCATACTTATTCTCTTTTAAGTTTCTTATTTTTCATGTCCATGCCCGCAACGACAATCACTATTTCGCCACGGGGTTCTGTTTCAGTGAAGTGCTGTATCACCTCTGCAAAAGTACCACGCACACTTTCCTCGTGTACTTTGGATATCTCGCGGCATACGCTCACCTGCCTGTCTTCACCGAAAACGGCGGAAAGCTGCTGCAACGTCTTGAGTAATCTGTATGGTGATTCGTAAAAAATCATCGTACGTGTCTCGACTTTCAAGGACTCCAGATGTGTCTGTCGGCCCTTCTTCTGAGGGAGGAAGCCTTCAAAACAGAACCTGTCACAAGGAAGACCGGAATCGACAATTGCAGGAATGCAAGCCGTAGCACCAGGCAGACACTGCACTGTGACACCTGCCTTGGCTGCCTCTCGGGCTAGGAAAAAACCTGGGTCACTGATACCCGGAGTACCCGCATCGCTTATCAAGGCAACCGTCTGACCTGCTTTCAGACGCTCAACGATACCTGCCGATGTGCCATGTTCATTGAATTTGTGATGCGAGATGAGATGATTCTGAATGTCATAATGCTTTAAGAGGATGCTCGATGTGCGAGTATCCTCAGCCAAAATCAAATCAGCTTCCTTCAAGACGCGGATGGCTCGCAGCGTCATGTCCTCCATATTGCCCACTGGCGTAGGCACGATATATAATATACCCATATTATGATTTCTTTCGCAAATATAGTTAAATAATCTTCGCAAGCAAAAAAAGAGACTAATTCTTTGCAATTTTTAAAACGTCTTTGTACTTTTGCACACAATATGGTACAAAAAAACCATATTATGTTCGAATTATGATGGAAAACTTAATGGGAGAGACTCATCGCCCTGGCAGAATAGAAGTGGTATGCGGATCTATGTTCTCTGGTAAAACCGAAGAACTGATACGTCGCATGAAAAGAGCTAAATTTGCTCGGCAGAAAGTTGAAATATTCAAACCTGCCATCGATACGAGATATTCTGATGTAGACGTTGTGAGCCATGACCAAAATACGATACAGTCCACACCAATCGACTCGTCATCCACCATACTCCTTTTGGCCTCTGATATAGACGTAGTCGGTATAGACGAGGCTCAATTTCTGGACAATGGGCTCGTGGATGTATGCAATCAGCTGGCTGACCGTGGCGTACGCGTAATCGTCGCCGGACTAGACATGGACTACAAAGGAGTGCCGTTCGGCCCCATTCCTGCACTTTGCGCCATCGCCGACGAGGTGACCAAGGTGCATGCCATTTGTGTGAAATGTGGGGCTCTGGCTTATGTGAGTCACCGACTGGTACACAACGATAAGCGCGTACTACTTGGAGAACAGACCGAATATGAACCGCTCTGCCGCGAATGCTATCAAAAAGCATTGGAGAAAGAAAAGAGCGAGAAACAGTAAATCCGTGATTCAAGTATCCGCGGACATTCCTGCTCACGTACACATAACTCATAGAACTTTTTAGACTTACAAACTCAAACTTGAATAATATGTTTGATCAAAAAATCACATTCGACAAATTCATCCGTGGGACACTCATCGCACTGATGATATTCGCCGTGCTCTACATCATGAATTATCTGAGCAGTGTACTACTGCCGTTTTTCATCGCATGGCTCTTGGCATATCTACTCTACCCGATGGTAAAATTCGTGCAATATAAGATGCGCATCAAAGTGCGCGCTCTGGCCATCATCATCACCATGATTTTTGTCACAGCCATCTTTGCCGGTGTCTTGTATCTGATCATTCCACCAATGCTAGAGCAGTTCCAAAAGTTGGGCGACGTGGCAACAAGGTACCTACACCAGACTACTCACTCCAACAACCTGTCATTGTGGTTCCAACAAATTATACAGGACAACCAAAAAGAAATCAGCCACTTCTTCAAGAGTAAGGATTTCAGCGATGCACTGAAAACTGCCATGCCCAAACTGTTCTCTTTCATTGGACAAACGGCTAGCGTGGTCGTCAGCATCGTGGCATCCTGCATCACCTTGTTATATATGTTCTTCATTCTGCTCGACTATGAGTTTCTTACCGACAACTGGATTAAGATATTCCCCAAAAAGAACCGTCCGTTTTGGCATGAACTGATGGGCGACGTGGAACGCGAACTTAACAATTACATTCGTGGACAAGGTCTTGTGGCTCTATGCTTAGGCGTCATGTTCTGCATCGGTTTCACTATCATCGACTTCCCCATGGCAATCGGTTTGGGCATACTCATCGGTATTTTGGATTTGGTTCCTTATCTCCATACATTTGCACTCATCCCGACGGCATTCCTTGCTCTGCTCAAGGCTGCCGACACTGGACAAAACTTCTGGGTGGTTTTCGGATTGGCCGTACTAGTGTTTATTGTCGTTCAAATTATCACGGACATGGTAGTAACACCGAAGATTATGGGCAAAGCTATGGGCTTGAACCCTGCGATATTGCTCCTTTCCTTGTCTATTTGGGGTGCGCTGTTAGGTTTCATCGGCCTGATTGTCGCCCTGCCGCTCACCACCCTTATCATCGCTTATTGGCAACGCTATGTGACCAAAGAACATGATGAAGTTGAACTGCCTGGCGATACAGAATCTGCTCCGAAATCGGAAAAAGAGCCACAATAAACACGAAATATGAGAAAAACCCGAATAAAATTTGGATGTTTCAAAAAAAGATAGTACCTTTGCACTCGCTTTCCAAAAGAAAGTCAAGGAGATCCGCTAGCTCAGTTGGTAGAGCACAACACTTTTAATGTTGGGGTCTTGGGTTCGAACCCCAAGCGGATCACAAATCACGGATTTAGAGGGATACCGAAAGGTGTCCCTCTTTTTCGTTCTTATACATGCACTTGCGTTCCAATTCGTTGGTTTAGAGGGATTTATACCGATGTTTAACCCGCGGCCAACGGGAATTAATGGGAACAAAAAAGACCTATCGGGAAGGTTTTGCGCTACCTTTTGCGCTACCAAAACAAGGTGCGCTACCTTTTGCGCTACCAAAAACACTCTCTTTTGAGTTTCCAAAACGCCTTTAAGCCGCATAAAAACGCTTTAATATGGCAAGTCAGAAAGTAAATGTCGTTTTCGACAGAAAGAAAGTTGCAGAGAAACGTGGTCAAGGCATTGTAGAAATGCAAGTCTATTTGAGTAGGCGAGAACGCAAGTACATCCCAATCGGGAAATGTTCTCCAGATGAATTAGATGATTATCTGTCATCCAGAGATGTAAAAAATGAGATTAAACGCTGTAATGACATCATTTCAGCAATGCTCTTATTTAATGATGAGATGACAGTTCAGCAGTTTGACGGTTATTACTTAGGTAAAAGGAAATCCAAAAGTAATAATTTATACAAAGGGACAGACCAAGCGACAAACTTCATTATCTATCTGAAGGAGAGCATTGATAAGGAAAGGTTCAGTGACGGCACTCGCAAGCACAAAATCTGCACTTTGGAGGCAGTGAAACGCTTCGGTAAAATCAGAACATTTGCAGACCTCACTCCTAAAAACATTCTTGAATTCGACGAATGGTTGCACGATGGTTCCAGAACAGACGTTTCTGTGCACACTTACCACAAGCACCTTCGTAAAGTGACGCGCTATCTGCGGATGGCCGATATGATTCCTGTTGATCCATACGAACGTGTCAAATTGAGCCGAGGTAAAAGCAAAGAACGTCAACCTCTCACAGAGGATGAACTGGACAAATTGAGAGCAATTAAGTTGACTGAACCATTGGACCATGTGCGAGACCTTTTCATCTTTGCGGCCTATACCGGCCTTGCCTACTGTGATGTACAGGTATTCAATTTCGATCAGATGACGGAAAAGATTGGAAATATATACTATATCGATGGAGAACGGCTCAAAACAGGTACAAAGTTCTTTACCCCTATCTTAACCCCGGCAATGGAAGTATTGAAGAAGTACGATTACAACTTACCCAAAATTACGAACCAAAAGGGAAATGAGTATTTACACCTCATTCAACATGCCATGGGACTTCGCAAGAGTCTGACTTTTCATGTTGCCAGACATTCCTTCGCGACCTTAGCTATTTCACATGGTGTACCTATTGAAGATGTAGCCAGAATGTTAGGTCATGAAGACATCCGTACAACACAGATTTATGCTAAGATTCTGAAGAGCACCATCAATGAGTATTCCACAAAATTGCAGGATTCGATAAAATAAAGACGTTAAGCTACTTAATCCGCAGCGATCATCTCAACTTGATTGTTGCGGATTTATGTATTAGCTATGAGATGCATCCTTCAAAATGAAGAAAAATATACAGTAAATAACACATCTGAAATAGAACGGCGACCAACAAAGATGAATATGTTATGAACTCATATTTAGAATTAGTTGCAGACTATATGTATTGAGAGAAGTAGATCACTTGCCATCAATGAGTTAATAAAACAAAATTTTGGGCTATTTACCTCTTTTGCAACTCAGTTGCAAAGAATTATATATACTTTTGTAGTCAAATGAAAAGAATACAATACATATCATCTATTGCAATAGCATTGATAATGATGATGTTGACAGCCCCCATGTTGCATCATCATCACAACAATCAGATATGTACAATTGAGGAAATTTGTGCCATTGACGGAAATATCAATGATAATCATACCTCACATGCTCAAAATGAAGAAGAAGGATGTCCATTGCAGCAAATTCGTAATTTTACAAGCAATGTGAAGAGCGCAACAAATGCATATGACATTTCTTTATCTCAAATTCCGTGGCTATTAGGTATATTTACAAACACAATAATTGATTTTAATAATAGTGATTGCAGGATTATTGATTATCCAACTAATTATGCGGAACTGACTCAAGCAAATAATACTGCACATTCAAGAAGAGGACCTCCCCTTTTGTAATAATACAACATTTTTGAGAAGGTAATTCTTTACATATTCAATTACTATAGATCATCTAACATAGAGAGAATCCAATAAGTTTGAATTTATTGAATTGCTTGACTATATAATACTATTGGCAATTATGTATTGCTAAATATATAGTTTTCAAGATCATGTGCCTTCCAAAAATCGCGATTTCATCTGACATTCATGTGTCATTAATGTAATTAATCTTAGGAGAAGAATGGTATCTTCTCATATATAATTTACATATAAGGGGAGTTCTAAAAATTAAATAGTTGTATTTCAGGCAATTACATTGCATATCTCGATATTTTTTTGTACATTTGCATAGAACTCAAAGAACAATGAATAAGTTATCGAATTACAAGGAACTGAGGAACAACAAAAGTTTGTTTGATGAAGCAATGAGTACAGA
>Ga0208695_1002681_pt1 | contig 12641 bp, 9 predicted proteins | sample AD_UKC111_MetaG_FD_184449 | JGI IMG/M metagenome (GOLD analysis project Ga0208695, IMG submission 184449) | Active sludge microbial communities of municipal wastewater-treating anaerobic digesters from Hong Kong - AD_UKC111_MetaG (SPAdes)... | ecosystem: Engineered > Bioreactor > Anaerobic >... | reverse complement strand
GACAGGTTCGAAGCTGGCTGGGTTCCTGGCGCCCGTTTTCTGGGTGTCGAACACCGTGATGGTGGTGGCGATGACCTGGAGCAGCGCGTATATGCAGGTGCTCTGCGGATTCCTGCTGCTGGCCGCGTTCCATTTCTTCTTGCGATATAACGAAACCGGCCGACGGCGCTATCTCTACCTGCAGTGGATTCCCTTCCTCACCGGGTTCCTGGTGATGGAAACCACCATCGTATACCCTGCGATTGCTGCCACCTACGCGTGGCTGTGCGCGCGCCGGCACTTCAAGAAAACACTGCCGCTGTTCGTGCCGTCGATCCTCTTCACGATTCTGCACATGACGCTGGCGCCGAAACAGGCCTCCGGAACTTACTCGATCCACGTGGACTTGTCGATGGTGCACACGCTGTGGACCTACTGGCGCTGGTTTTTCGAACCCTTCGCGCTGGCGTTTCCCTCGACCACGCCGCTGAGGTGGATCCTTTACGGCAGCACGATGCTGTTCACCGTGGCCCTGGTGGGCTTTGCGGGTTGGATGGCGTGGCGCGGCAACCGCGTGCCGCTGTTCTTCCTTGCCTGTTTCGTTATCGTGGTGGCTCCGGTGCTCCCATTGCGCGAGCACATCACCAACTACTACCTGACGCTGCCCAGTATGGGAGTGGCCTGCCTGGGAGCCGCCGCCGTCGCCTTCGCGTTTTCAGGGCAGGGCAAGAAGTATTGGACACGGCGCGCGGCGGCGGCCGTACTCGCCGGTTTCTTCCTGGTTGTGTCGGTGCCCAAGGCGCACAGCGTGACAAGATGGTGGCACGACAGGGCCAGACGCGTGAGGAACATGACGCTGGGTGTGGTTGAAGCGCGCCAACTGCACCCGCGTGAAGTCATCCTGCTGGCGGGCGTGGACGACACCTTGTTCTGGGGCGGCATCATGGACGGCTGCTTTCGGGCGGCCGGCGTTTCGGAAGTCTACCTCGAACCGGAAACCGAACAACGCACGGTAAGCAGGCCGGCCCTGGGCAACGTCGAGAGATTTATCCTGCCCGCTCAGGCTATACTGCGCGGACTCAAGAACAACGAACTCGTAGTTTATGAGGCGGGGGGAGACCGGCTGGTAAACATCACGCGGCGTTACAGCCAGACGGCTTTCCAGCGTTTCGCCGACCGCTTGCCGGCGCGAGTGGATGTTGCCAATCCGCTGACTGCATACCTGTTGGGCAACACCTGGTATCCGATTGACAACCATTCCCGCTGGATGCCGCGCCGCGCAACGCTGCGATTGAGGGGACCCGACGCGCCAGGGAAGACGCTCTCGATTCAGGGCTACTGTCCGAGGCGTCAATTGGACGCCGGACCGCTGCCGCTTTACGTGACCGTGGAGGGAGTACGCATGCCCGAGATGAAGATCACGCACGGCGACTCACAATTCACCTTCGACTACCCGTTGCCAGCTGGCACGGTGGGCAAACCTGAAATCGAAATCACGGTCGAAAGCGGACGTGTATTCAGGCCCGAAGGCGACACGCGCGAGTTGGGACTGGTGTTCGGGGTGTTCGAAATCCACTAGCGGCTGCGCGTGGCTCAAGCCTGAATCGCCGAGAGCAGCACGGGAGAGCGATTGCCTTCGACAACCACGATCCCGCTCTCGGTCACGTAATGATCCTGGCGGTCCTTCTCGAGGTCGTAGCCGATGACAGCGTCCTCGGGGATGGTGACGTTTTTGTCGATGATGGCGCGGCGGATGCGCGCCCGGCGGCCGATATCGCAGTAGTCGAAAACGATGGAGTCTTCGACGCGGGCCCCTGTGTGAACGCGCACGTAGCGTCCGATGATGGAATTGCGCACCGTTCCGCCGGAAAGAATCGTCCCGCCGGCAACCACGGAATCCACGGCCTGGCCGCGACGGCCTTCCTCGTCGAAGGCGAACTTGACGGGGGGGTCCGAATAACCCGCGGTGCGCAACGGCCACTCTTGGTTGTACAGATTCAAGGACGGGCGGACCGCGCGCAGATCCATGTTGGCGGCCCAGTAGGCGTCCACCGTCCCCACATCGCGCCAATAGGCTTCCTGGTCGGCCGGGTCGCCAGGAATCACGTTGGTGTTGAAATCATAGGCGTACATGGGCGCGCGGCCGACCAGCGACGGCAGGATGTCCCGGCCGAAGTCGTGAGTGCTTTCGTCGTTATTGGCGTCGGCGTACAGTTCGTCGCGCAGGCGTTTCCGCGAGAAGATGTAGTTGCCCATGGAGGCGAAGACCCGCTCGGGGTCGCCCGGCATGCTTGGCGCGGAAGGATTTTTTTCGTGAAAAGCGACAATCGAACCATCCGGCGCGGCTTCAATTACGCCAAACTCGACGGCGTGCCGCCGGGGCGCGGGGATGGCGGCCACGGTCACCTCCGCCTTTTTCGCCAGGTGGTACTCGATCATGCTCCGGATGTTCATGCGGTAGATGTGATCGGCGCCGAAAATGAGAACCAGGTCCGGATCGGATTGCTCGATCAGGTTGACGTTTTGGAAAATGGCGTCGGCGGTGCCTTGATACCACGTTTCGTCCGGCGTGCGCATTTGCGCGGGCACGGGAATAATGAACTGGCTGGTGAGCAATCCGCTGAACTGCCAGCCGTCGCGCAGGTGCTGCAACAGCGACTGGCTTTTGAACTGCGTCAACACGTAAATGGAATAAATGCCGGAGTTGATCAGATTGCTGAGTACGAAATCGACGATCCGGTACTTACCGCCGAACGGCACGGCAGGTTTGGCGCGCTCCTTGGTCAGTGGATAGAGCCGGGTTCCCTTCCCTCCGGCGAGCACGAACGCCAGCACGCGAATTTGCATCCATCAAGCTCCTATAAAGACAATACCGAAAAATTATCCGCCCAGGGCGCGACTCCCGCGGCGCCTGATAGCATACACGTCCAGAATAGGTGGTCCGCCGACATGACTGCCAGCGTTGCGAGCATGACTGCGCGCTCCACGCACAGCAGGCCCGGATTCAGAAGTTTGGCATCCCCGCTTCCCCGAATTCAGTCTATTGCTTCCCCGCCAGCGCGAGTATAATACCGGCGGAGGCGCACACGCGCTTCGAGTCGTTTTCCTTTGGTTCTATCCGGATTGACGGAGTGACTTACGAGTACGACGTCGTGATCGAGCAGGAGAATCACGGAGCATGCGTGAGGATCGCATGGGATTATTCGCCAGGAGAACGTTGCATGATCCGCATAATGGGGATCAAACGTGCAAGCTTTGCCGACGGACGTCACCTCTCATCAGCGCGACGCTCAAGTTGTGCCTGGAGTGCATCCGGATCCGTCCTGCCGATGCCCTCCGCATCGCCGAAGTTGTCGGCAGGAACGTAGACGGCCTGCACGGGCGTTATGACCCCGCTGGCCGTGTCGCAGATGCGCCCCTCCAGGCTGGCAAGTTCCGTGCCAAGCGTGGGCCGGGAGCCCACGCCACTTGAATCAACGGCACGATGAAGACCAGCGTTGCGCTCGCCGCATCGAAATTGAGCGCCGTCAGTGCGCCAAGTACCGCTGGCTCATGTATCTTAAGGGATTCCTCAAGGCGCTGCCGTTTTCCTTGAGTTCGGCGCGCCGGGAGATCTTGTCGCAAAGCTCGACATCGATCTGATGGAAGTATTCTGCTTCACCCCGAAGATGAGCTACTGGCACCCGCATAAGCCCCCTCCGGCATTTCCCGTGTTCACGTCCTGCCCCCCAGCCGAACTCGAAACCGGGCTCTCTCCTCGGTCCCCGCTGCCCGCCTGAAGATCGCTCAGCCCGGCAACGCCACCCAGGGCCGGATACTGAACATCTTGCTATGAATTAATACCACCGGCTCAGAGCACCGGATCTGAATCTTATGGCAAGTTCCGATTCCGCGGCAGGCACCCCGGAAGCAGCCGGGAAACAAACGATCCGGCGGGATTTCGGGTGGGTGCCCGTTGCCGGGCGAATCAGACGCAGTTCACAACATGTTCTGAATCAAGAAGTTATCTAGCCTTTCGAGGTATTGGGAGCTATCGACCAGCGGCTAGCCGATGATAGAATCGGAGCTGCATGCGGAAACCGATACTTGTACTCCTTTCCCTTCTACTCGTCTCTGCTACTTACGCCGCAGCTATTGATAAGCCGGAATCAGCCCCGCCTTCCTATGTCGTCGGGATCCGGCGCAAAGGCCCGGCTTGGAAGGCGGACATGAACACTCCCGAAGGCCGGCGTATGATCCAGGGTCACATTGAGGTCCTGCGCAAGATGGTGGCCACGGGCAAGCTCATCGCGGCGGGTCCGTTCGGCGACCCTACGGACCTGCGCGGACTCCTGCTGTTCCGCAATTGCACGGTCGAGGAGGCGCGCCGGATGGCTTCCGAGGACCCGGTGGTGAAGAGCGGCCAGATCACGATGGAGTACCACTCCTGGAGCGTTCTACTGAAAGGGAAATTCCCGGAATAGGCCAGGAGCAGCCTTGTGACGACGGGGCCAGACGCATTTTCAAGAACATGCCTGTCGGACGAAGATAAGATAAAGAAATGCGTCTGTCCCCTTTATCCGAAGTTTGACAGTTCAGGGTTTGAGGAGAGTTGACGAAGATCGAGATTCTAGCGATTGGTTGAGATGGGGCCCCGGAGGATCTTACCGTGAATGAACAATTATGTTGGGTGTGTCCCGAATGCTTTGAAATAGTTGGTAAGCCAGCGATTTCTCAAGCGGCCGCATTGGCGCGTTGGTATGTTCATGCGGGCGGGTTACATGCAACTACTTGGTATCAGGCTCACGGTGTTGACGGCAAGCAACTGCTTGTGTCGACCCAGCCCAGCGAACATCGGCCGGAACCTGCTGAACGGCCATCTGCTGCGAAACCCCCGATGCCGAGTGTCGAGAGGGAGGGGGCTTCGACACCAGCGGCGCCACAGTCAGAACCGAAGTTGGGAGCGGCTGTCGACGAGAAAATCGAGACGCCACCGGCGGAATTCGACCAAAAGGCAGACCGAGGCCAAGCAAGTGTAATTGCAAGGGTGCTGCAATCCTCGGAACAACAGGTGGGGAAGAAACTTCTTCCATGCCGCGCATGCGGTGTGAATGTGCGTGAGGACAGGATGAAGAAACACCTTAGCGAACGTTGCGAGAAGCTAAGGCCCAAGGTTTCCCCGCGAACGGTGAATGCACCGCCCCCCGGACCGGCTGCTCCGAGTCGGAAGATTCTTCTTGAATGCCGGATATGCAAGGAGAAGGTCCGCGCGGAATGTATGCAGCTCCATCTCAAGAATGTGCACCCGCCCAACAATCAGAACATACGTCCACAGATACCAACGCAATGCTTACCGTTTGAGCTGCTTCCGCCTGGGAAGTGGGAGTACCCGCAGATTCTGGACCACTACAGGAGAATCGCACACACTCTTTCAGTCGACCTAAGGGGACGACGGCTGGAGTTGTACCGTCTGGAAGCGATCGAGACACTCAAGCCTTGCAGACGTTGGGTGGGGAAGAATACGTGGAGCGGGTACGTGGTATTCGAATTCAGCGCTTCGGACAGAGTGGTGTTGGAATGCCCCATCGAAGGAAACGCGACATACATCCTTTGGGGTGACTGGAAGTCGATGGTTGGACACACCAAGGGTGAGATCAGGGAACACTTTGCGGACCATTATGCAAAAGTGGTCCACAAGGGCACATGGCTAAACCGCATCAGGGAAGCGCTTAGGGGGTCATCGTGGTACTGGTAATCACCTGGGACGGGGGGACAGGACGGCGGGAACAGACGGGACGTCCACCTTGCGGCAAGCTCCCGCCCTACCTCAGCGATGAGGGTAAAGGAAACTCCCGGAATAGGCCAACCGCGACTTAAATCGCTTCCAGTTCCTCTTCGATCAACTGCTTCTGATAGAGGTCGGCATAGTAGCCGCCGGCGGCCAGCAGTTGATCGTGCGTGCCGGACTCGACGATGGCGCCGCGTTCGAGCACGTAGATGACATCGGCGTTGCGCACGGTGGAGACGCGGTGCGAAATCAGGACGGTGGTGCGGTCCCTCATCAGGCCGGCCAGTTCGCCGAGGATGCGCTCCTCGGTCATCGTGTCGACGCTCGAAAGCGCGTCATCCAGGATCAGGATCTTCGGATTGCGCAGGATCGCTCGAGCGATTGCCGTCCGCTGCTTCTGGCCTCCAGAGAGCGTGATGCCGCGCTCGCCGATAACCGTGTCGTACCCGGCCGGGAATCCGGCGATGTCGCTCCCTAATCCCGCGACTTCGGCCGCCCAGCGTATTTGTTCGGCGGTGGCGTCTGGCACGCCGAAGGCGATGTTCTCGGCGAGCGTGGCAGTGAACAGGAAGGTCTCCTGCGGGACGAAGCCGATCATGCGGCGCAGTTGGCTCGGATCGCACTCGCGCAGATCGATGCCGTCCACCAGAACGGCGCCCTCGGTCGGATCGAGCAGGCGCGGAATCAGACTCACCATCGTGGACTTACCGCAGCCGGTATGGCCGACGACGGCCACGGTGGCGCCGGGAGGGATCCGGATGTCGATGCCGCGCAGCGCCCAGCCGGAGGGGTACTCCACCCCCACGCCGCGGAACTCGATTTCACCGCGGGCATCGTCGCCGATGGCGCGGGGAGCTTCCGGCGCCGCAATGCCGGGGCGCGCTTCCAGGATCTCGCTGAACCGCCCGAGCGACGCCTTGCCCCGCTGCATCAAGTTCACCACCCAGCCCATGGCGATCATGGGCCAGATCAACATGCCCATGTATGTATTGAACATGACGAAGCCGCCAATGCTGATTTTGCCCTCGAGCAGGCGCGCGCCGCCGCCCCAAAGCACCAGCAGGAACGTGAAACCGATCATGGACTGTAGCAGCGGCAAGAACAGAGAGGAGGTGCGCGCAAGGCGGATGTTCTCGGCGATGTAGGCCCGGTTCAGCCGGGCGAATTGCTCCAGTTCGGCCTCCTCCTGCACATAGGCGCGCAACACGCGCACCGAGGAGAGGTTCTCCTGCACGCGATTGCTGATCTCGCTGAACATGCCCTGTATCTTTTCGAAGCGGTCATGGATGCGCCGTCCGAAAACAACCACGGCGAAGCTGACCAGCGGCGCGGGAAGCAGCGCAAGCAAGGTGAGACGCCAGTCCACCCCGAGCATGACCGCCAGTGCCAGCACGATGGTGAGCATGGTTTCGGACCAGTACATGACGGCGGGCCCCAGCATCATGCGGACGGCATTGAGGTCGTTGGTGGCGCGCGCCATGATGTCGCCGGTGCGGTAACGGGAATAGAAATCCGGCGAAAGCCAGATGAGCCGTTCGAAGAAATCGTTCCGCAGGTCGTACTCGATGTCGCGCGAGACTCCGATTATGATGACGCGCATCCAGTACTGGAACAAACCCTTCAGCGCCGAGATGACTGCCAGCGCGCCGGCGAGCCACAGCAGGATCTCGAGGCGGAATCCCTCGTGGAGCGAATCCACCGCCTTTCCGATCACCAGCGGCATGGCCGCGCCGAGCAGGTCCTTGGCGACCAGCGCGCCTACGCCGCGCAACAGCGCTCCCCGGTAACGCCGCGCGTAAGGCAGAAGCGTAAGAAAGGATTTCCGCATCCTACAGTCCTACCAACCCGGCGACGGTCTTGGTCCACTCCAGAAAGAGCACTTTCTTCGCTTCGCGGTTCTTCCACCAGTCCTCGGGGCGAAAGTTCTCATCCGGCGCCGCCACCACGCGGAAATCGAATCCGCGCGCCAGGGAGCGGTAGATGGCCCCGGCACGGCGCGTGTGGTAGTCGCTGGTCACCAGCAGGAACCGGCGGACATTCATGCGGCGCAATTCGTCGAGCATGACGACGGCCTCTGCCCGGGTGGAGCGAGCCAGATTCGGCACGGGGATGAACATATCCGCAGGGTAGCCGCGGCTCACGGCGTACGCAATCGCCAGCTCGGATTCGTAATGACCGTAAAGACCTGACGGGCCGCTGACCAACACCTTGTGGACGTAGCCGCCACGCGCCAAGGCGGCGGCTTTGAGGATGCGGTTGCCGGACTGGTCGCCCGCCAGCACCACGGCTATCTCGGCGCGTTCCGGGGCGCCGGCCCTCACCAGGAAGCGCGCCGGCAGGGGCAGCCATACCTCCCTGGATAGGTAAGCGACAACAAGCCCCAAAGATGCAGCAAACAGGAACTTGAGGAGGCGAGAACCCGATTTCCGCACGCGCTAGGTCTCGTCGGAAGAATTCCGTGAATCCAGGTAGCCGACCGATTTGAGCCTCTGGAACAAGCGTTCCACTTCGGCTTCGTCCTCCGGACGCAGCAAGTGGGCTCCGGTATCGAGCCGCAACTCGCGCGGTTCCGCAGGGGACAGGACCTCTCCCCAGAACTCCCGGTGCGGGATGCCGTCGATCAGTGCTTCGTGGGCCTGGCGGCGCATGTGCCGCAGCAAACTGTTGGCAGAATCCAGATCTCCCGGATAGACCAGCAGTATGCGGCTGTCATCGTAAAGGGTGATATGAACCACCAGCGGAGACACCCAGCCAGCCCGGTCCAGGCGGCGGATGTCCTCCCAGGGGATCCTGCGACGCCCGATCCTGAGGCACTTCTCCGAAACTTCGACGGGAGGGCGCAAGGCGAGGGAGAACCCAAACGCGGCGGTCGCGGCGAACAGGAACGCCGCCAGCAGCGCCGGCGGCCAATGCATGGCCCACCACGCCGACAGGACGGTCAAGCCGCACGCCGCCACGCCGGCCACCAAATAGTGACGCGAGGGCACGTATCGGGTCGCGGGCATACCCACAGCTTTAGACTACCGCCGGCGGGGGTCCGCGTCAATGCACCCCGAAGCGGGTTATTGCTCGTCCGGTTCCACATATACTGGAACACAGTAGCTTCCACAGGCATGATCATACTGGTCGTCAACTGCGGCAGTTCCACCGTCAAGTGCCAGCTTATCCGGACCGACCCGGAAAAGACGCTGGCGCGCACGCTGGTAGAAGGGCTGGGCGGGGAGGATACCACGGTGTCCTACGATGGCCCGGCCGGCACGCGCAAGTACATCAAACGCATGGTGGAGCACCAGGAGGCCCTGGAGGAAATCCTCAATGTTTTGAGCGCGCCGGAGACCGGTGCATTGCACAGCCTCGACGAGATCGAGGGAGTGGGCCATCGCGTCGTACACGGCGGCGAAAAGCTCACCGGATCGACGATCATCACCGAGGCGGTAGCTGAGATTATCAGAGAAGCCATCGAGCTGGCACCGCTGCATAATCCGGCGCACTTGCGCGGCTACCGCGCGGCATCGGCGCTGCTGCCGAAAGCGGTGCAGGTGGCCGTCTTCGACACGGCGTTCCACCAGACGATGCCTCCGGAAGCTTACACCTACGGGCTGCCGCACGACTACTACACGCGCTACCGCATCCGGCGCTACGGATTCCACGGCACCTCGCACCGTTTCGTGAGCCAGCGCTTCGCCGAGATCCGGCACGCGCCGCCGGCCGATTTCAAGCTCATCACCTGCCATCTCGGCAATGGCTGCTCGGCATGCGCGATCGACCGGGGCCGGTCGGTGGACACTTCGATGGGCTTCACTCCACTGGAAGGTCTGCTCATGGGCACCCGGTGCGGCGACATCGACCCGGCCGTGATTCTTTACATCATGGCGCGCGAGAACGCCGGCATCCCCGAGACGGACGCCGTGATGAACTGGCGCGGCGGACTGCTGGGCATCTCCGGCATTTCCAACGACATGCGGACGCTGATGGCGGCACGGGGGCAGGGCGACGGCCGCGCGAAGCTGGCCATCGACGCGTTTTGCTACCGGTTGAAGAAGTACATTTCGGCCTACTTCGGCGTTCTGAACGGCGCCGACGCCGTCATATTCACCGGCGGAATCGGCGAGCATCAGCCGCTGGTGCGCGAACTCTCCTGCGCGGGGCTGGACGCCTTGGGGATCCGCATAGACGCGGAGAAGAACAACTCCGCCGTAGGTGTCGAGGCGGACATTACCGCCGCGGGCGCCGATACGGCCGTATGGGTGATCCCGACCAATGAAGAGCTGTTGATCGCACGCGACACAGCGCGTTGCATCCTCGACGCCAGGGAGGGAATTTATGAGTGAGTGCAAGTTGAACCGGCGCGAGTTGCTTCTTGCGAGCGCGGCCGTGGCACACACCGCGAAGAGCTTCGCGGTAGGGAACCGCGGTGCCGGTCTGCGCCTGTGGCTAGAGAACGGGCGCGTCTCGAAGCGCGAGTTCGCGCACAGGATCGCGCGCGGAACCGTGGAGATCCCACCAGAGGAGTTCGCATTCGAGTTCCTGGACGGATCGAAGATCGCCTCAGCGGACCTGCGCGCGAGCGTCGCCGAAAGCACCCCGCAACTGCTGCGGCTGCGTTACGCCGGCGAAGGTTTCGAAGTGGAGGTTCGCTACGCGGCGCCGCCAGAGAAACACTATCTGCGCAAGCAGATCTTGCTGCGGCGCACCGAGGACGGCGAGCGACGGCTGGTACGTGCCGTTCTGGAGAACTGGCGGGGCGTCGAGCGAAACTGGCAAACCATCCGCAAGGATCGCTACCCTTACGGCAGCCATCCTGTCTTCTGCGACAACATCTGGGCGGGCGTCGAATTCGTCGCCGCTTTCAATGAGGTGTCGCGCGAAGGCTTCACGCTGGCGAGCCGGCCGGGCGGCAAGCCGGTGAGCCGCGCCTGGCTCGCTCTCCATTCGACGGTCGCCGGCGCTGCGACACCGGGCCGCGTCCGGGAATCATTCCTCGACTACATCGAGGACATCCGCCTCTCGCCGCCGCGCATGCTCGCCTGCTACAACACCTGGTGGACGCTCACCAGCGACGACAAGCAGCCCGAAGCCACGCTCGCGCTGATGCGCACCTTCAAAGAGAAACTGTTCGACGCGCACGGCGTCTTTTTCGACCTGGTGGCCACCGACGCCGGCTGGAGCGACCAACACGCCATCTGGCAGATCGACCGCAAGAAGTTGCCCAACGGCTTTCGCGACCTGCGCGAACTGGTTGAATCGGCGCACGGCAAGCTGGGGCTCTGGATCTCGCCCAGCGAAATGTATCCAAACATGTTCGACTACTCTTGGGCCGAGGCCAACGGCTACCGAATCGTACGCCCCGCCCGGGAAGCGCGCGACAAGGGCGGCCTGGGGCTGGCCGGATTGTCGCTGGCTGATCCGCGCTATCGTGAACAGACCGTGCGGCAGATCGAGCGCCTGGTGCGCGAGGAGGGCCTGGCGCACATCAAATATGACGGATTCCTGGCCGAGGAAGACATCCCGCACGACGGCTTGCTCCCCGGGCGGGACTCCGTCGAACCGCTCGCCGAATACTCCCTGGAACTACTGCGGGCGGCCAAACGGGCCAACCCCGCGCTGGTCACCGAGCCCACCTATCTCAACACGTTCGTTTGCTACATCAGCCCCTGGATGATCCGCGAGTCCGACACCCTGTGGGCCAGCGCCGGCGGCGATTCCCCGCGCGGCATGCTCCCGGCCCCGGACTATCGCGAAGCCGCCACCAGCTCGCGCGACTACTTCGTGTTCTACTCGCGCGACGAGGTGTGGCTTCCGCAGAACGCCCTGCAGTATTTCGACATCGTTCACTGCAATCCGAGCGGCGGTTTCCCGAACCACGTGGCCATGGCCGTCGCGCGCGGACGCTTCTTCATAGCCACCTACATGAACCCGCGCTACCTGGGCGAGGAGGACTATCGCGCCTACGCCGGCATGTTGAAATGGGCACGCGCGAACCAGGATATCCTGCGGCGGACCACCATCGTGGCGTCGCGAGTTGAAGTGGGCGAGCCGTACGCTTACGCACACTGGCTCGGCGGCCGCGGGGTTCTCACAGTGCGCAATCCATCGAACGAGACGCGCAGCTACCGGCTGGATCTCACGCGCACGGGCGCTCCTTCGACGCTGGCAGGCGCGGTCTGCTACACGCAGTTCCCGTACCGGCGCGGCATCGCCGAAGATCTGGACGCATCGGGCGTCATCGAGTTCGAACTTGCCCCGTGGGAGACGCTCATGCTGGAGATCCGGCCGCGCGCGGATCTGCCCGAACCTGTGGCGATGAATGCGCGCTGGTACCGGCGGCCGGACGGAAAGATGGGCGTTGTCCCCGCGCCTGGAACCGGCAAGGTCCGCCTCCTGTTAACGGAGGGAGACGAGCGCACCATCGAAACGGCGCCCCGCAGGCCGATCGAACTCCGCGGGAAAGTGACCGCACAATCGGTCCGGACCGCGCCGGAATCCGAATGGCTGAAGCCCTGGTTCCGCCCCCGTCGCATGAGCGACACCGATTGGAGCCGCGTGAGCCAGAAAGCGGAACCCACAATCCTGTTCGAGCAGGAATGCGAGGTGGAAGTTCCGGCGGATGCGTCGAAGGCCACGGTCCTCCTGCTGGTGGCTTTCCCGGGCCGGCGTTTCCACCCGAGCCGCGCCGCAGCCACTGTCAACGGACGGGCTGCGACGCTCGAACCGCGCCATTCCGCCGGCCACATCGGATACAACATCCCGAGCACCTATTCAGCCTACGCGCAGGTTCTCCCACACGAGAACGAATGGACCTGGTATTTGTGCGATGTCCCGCTGGGCAAGTCACGAGTTCGCTTTGAGGGGGCCGCGGCGGGCCCCAAAACGCGGACTCGTGACTTGCCCAGCG
>Ga0208695_1002668_pt1 | contig 12678 bp, 11 predicted proteins | sample AD_UKC111_MetaG_FD_184449 | JGI IMG/M metagenome (GOLD analysis project Ga0208695, IMG submission 184449) | Active sludge microbial communities of municipal wastewater-treating anaerobic digesters from Hong Kong - AD_UKC111_MetaG (SPAdes)... | ecosystem: Engineered > Bioreactor > Anaerobic >... | reverse complement strand
TCTAAGTGATTTTGAGTCCCTAACTCTATTTAATCACTTTTTGGCAATCTCTTGTATCTTTTTCTTTAAAAACCCCTACATTAATTTTACACCGAGAAAGCAAGCGGCACCGCCGTTTTGTCAAACTTTCCGCGCCAGTTTTTACCTTTTTGCGCACGAAAGTTTTTCTATTGCAATTTTACGAATCAAAGCGTATAATATATAGGTCGCATTATTTTATGGGAAAGACGTATCCCGCGGCCGGCTCGGGAGCGCTGCCGCCGGATTTATGCTTTTTAAGGAGTGCCTAAATTATGCTTCCACTTAAAAAAAAGGGCCCGAATAAAAGGGCCGCAGGCGTAAAAACAGGCAAGAATAAGACCGGGAAAAAACGCGGTGTCGCAAAAAAGGTCGCGCTTTCTCTTTCGGCTGTCCTGCTTGCTCTGGTGCTCGGCGTCGGTACATACGCCGTGTACTATTTTAATAAAATCCGCGCGCTCGACCCCGGCTACGCAAACTCCAACACCATCATAGTGGATCCGGAAAAAAATCCGCCGCCTACCGATGAGGAGATAGAAAAGGACAAGGACCGCATATACCCAAAGCTTAAGACATTTGAGAAGATTGTCAAAAAGAAGCCCAACGACACTGATGTGGAGAATATTCTGTTTTTGGGGCTGGACGGCTTCGGCGTCGACCGCGCCGCGCGCAGCGACTCCATGATTATTATATCCATAAACCATAAGGAAAACGCCGTAAAGATGGTGTCGGTGCTGAGGGATATGTATATGAAGATGCCGAACTGGAAGGGCGGCATCAAGCTCAACGAGGGATACCATTACGGCGGCCCAGGCGTCACAGTAAACATGATAAACTATTTTTTCGATATGGATATACAGAAATATGTAGTGGTTGATTTCGAGGGCTTCCCGAAGATTATAGACACCGTGGGCGGCGTGGAGATAGAGGTCACCCAGAAGGAGACTACCAAGATTCAGCGGCTTAACAAGGCCGGGACCTATATTCTTGACGGCCAGCAGGCCCTCGATTACGCGAGGATACGCAAGATTGATTCCGACTTTGCCCGCGCCAGAAGGCAGCGCACCCTTTTGCTGGCTTTGCTCCAGAAGTTCTGGGACGCCAATATATTCACCAAATTTTCGGTGGTGGACAAGCTTAGCGACTATGTGTCGACAAATCTGTCGGCAGGGGAGATTTATAGTCTGTCGCGCAACACGCTGGATAAGATCAGCCGCGACGTGGATGTTTTCACCGTGCCGTCGAACGGCAACTACAGGCAGGTTTCGTCTCCCATATTCTATTTCTATATGGATTACAACAGCCAGAAGGAGGACCTGCACAACTTCCTGTACGGCACCACGAAATATGTAAACTATATAAACTATGATTTGGGGAACCGCCAGTACGACAAAAACAACCCGTCTAAATACGCCAACGCCGGCAGCGGCGACAGCAGCGGCAACGGCGGAAATGGCGGCAACGGCGATGACAGCGGCAACGGCGTCCAATCGAATACGGACGGCTCCGACAGCGAGCCGATTTACTCGGCGCCCTCTTATGAAAGCTCGACGAGCGGCACGTCTTCCGGCGAAAACAGCTCGCATCCGGGTACGGAGAGCGGATCGCACCCGTCGTCCGGCGAGCCGTCAGAGCCGGGCGACGCCTCGTACTTATGGTAGCCGTACGGCCGGCGAAAAACGGGTGCAAATCGGGGCTTTTTCGCTTGACAACACAGTAGTCGTAATATATAATAACGCTAACAAAAGACGCTGGCCTTTAGGACGGGTAAGCGTGTTAATACGGCAAAGGCGATGAAGAAAACAAGTACCCGGTTTAGTCCGCCGGCAGAGAGGGCGCGCCGCGGCTGAGAGCGTGCCCGGGAGGGAAACCGGAGAAGACCATTTCGGAGCCTGCGGCGGTTGCAAGCCGCACGCGGCCCTGCGTTACGGGGCATTTGAGCGGTCCGCCGCGATGCGGCGGGCAAGAAGGGTGGCACCGCGAACGCGCACAGCATTCGTCCCTTTTGGGGATGACGTGCTGTGCCTTTGTTTTACTTGGCCCTAAGCCGGCAAGGCGCGCGCGGGGCTTTTTCCCGGCCGACCGGCCAGGCAAAAAACGGGCGTTTGTGAAGATTACCTACGGAGGGTGGATGCGGCATGGCGTTGACTGTCAAGGCGCCAAGAGGCACGGCAGACGTGCTGCCGGAAAATGCGCACAAGTGGCGCTATATAGAGGATGAGGCGCGCGGCGTGGCTGTGCTTTACGGGTTTTCGGAGGTGCGCTTTCCCACGTTTGAGCACACCGAGCTTTTCGAGCGCGGCGTGGGCGGCACGACCGACGTTGTGCAGAAGGAGATGTATACCTTCCTCGACAAGGGCGGACGGTCGGTGACATTGCGCCCGGAGGGGACGGCGTCGACCGTCAGGCTGGTGATAGAGCACGCGCTTTTCGGAGGGCCTATGCCCTTAAGGCTCTATTATATAGGCTCCTGCTTCCGCTATGAAAAACCGCAGGCCGGAAGGCTGAGGGAATTTTGCCAGTTCGGCGCGGAGGTTTTCGGCGCGCCTTTGCCGGCGGCCGACGCCGAGGTTATAGCCATGGTGGATATGCTTTTCTCGCGTCTGGGCATATCGCAGCATGTCCGGCTGGAGATAAATTCAATAGGCTGCCGCGGGTGCCGCGGCCAATACCTCGCGCTTTTGCGGGAATATTTTAACGAACGGGCCGGCGGGCTTTGCCGCACCTGCCTTGAGCGGCTTGAGAGAAATCCTCTGCGCCTTCTTGACTGCAAGGAGGAGGGGTGCAGGACGGTAAACGCCGGCGCGCCCCTTCCGGCGGAGCACCTTTGCGGTGAGTGCGCCGCGCATTTTGACGGCGTGAAGGAGCGGCTTAACGCCCTCGGCATAGCCTATACGGTAAACGGGCGCATTGTGCGCGGGCTGGATTACTATACCAAAACGGTATTTGAATTCATTTCCGACGCCATAGGCGCGCAGAGCGCCGTATGCGCCGGAGGCCGCTACGACGGTCTTACGGAGGAGCTGGGCGGACCCGCCCTGACGGGGCTCGGGTTCGCTATGGGGCTGGAGCGCGTCCTGCTTCTGATGGAGAAGACGGGCGCGCCGTTTCCCGAGCCTCCGCGCTGCGACGTGTATCTCGCCACGGTGGGCGAGGCCGCTTCGAAGAGGGCGCAGGCGATAGCGGGCAGCCTCCGAAAAGCCGGGCTTTGCGCCCAGTGCGACATCACCGGCCGTTCGCTCAAGGCGCAGATGAAGTACGCCGATAAGCTGGGCGCCCGGTATACGGTAGTGCTGGGCGACGACGAGCTGGCGGCGGGCAGGGCGTCGTTAAAGCGAATGGACACCGGCGAGAGCGTCACGGTGGGCCTCGGCTCGCTCGCCGACGAAATCAAAAGGATGGGATAAGCCATGGAGAGCATAAAGGGCCTTAAACGCACCAAATACTGCGGGCAGTTCACCGCAAAGGATATCGGCTCCGAGGCGGTCGTCTTCGGCTGGGCGCAGCGCCGACGGGACCTCGGCTCGCTCATATTCATAGATTTGCGCGACAGGACAGGCATACTCCAGCTGACCTTCGACAGCACCTCTTCGCCCGGGCTTCTCGAAAAGGCCTACTCGGTGCGCGGCGAGTATGTGATAGCCGCGCGGGGTATTGTCAGGGCGAGGGAGCCGGGCGCCGTAAACCGCAGGCTGCCAACCGGCGAGGTGGAGCTTCTCGTTTCGGAGCTCAGGATACTTTCGGCGGCAAAGACGCCGCCATTTGAGATAGTGGATAACACCGCAACAAACGAGGAGCTGAGGCTTAAATACCGCTACCTCGACCTGCGGCGGCCTAAGATGCAGCGAAACCTTATGCTGCGCCACAAGGCGGCCAAGCTTGCGCGCGACTATTTCGACGGGCAGGGCTTTTTGGAGATAGAGACGCCCATGCTGATAAGGAGCACGCCGGAGGGCGCGCGCGATTATATCGTGCCAAGCCGCGTACACCCCGGCAGCTTTTACGCGCTGCCCCAGTCGCCGCAGCTGTACAAGCAGCTTTTAATGGTATCGGGCTTTGACAGGTATATGCAGATAACCCGCTGCTTTCGCGACGAGGACCTGCGGGCCGACCGCCAGCCGGAATTCACCCAGATAGACCTTGAGATGTCTTTTGTAGACGTCGACGACGTCATAAGCGTGAACGAGGGCTTTTTAAAGCGGCTTTTTTCCGAGCTTTTGGGCGTGGATATCCCTGTCCCGTTTATGCGCATGACCTATGCGGAAGCCATGGACCGCTACGGCACCGACAAGCCGGACATCCGTTTCGGGCTGGAGCTTCAAAACATCACCGATCTCGCGGACGGCAGCGGCTTTAAGGTGTTCGCCGACGCGGCCGCCGCCGGCGGCCAGGTGCGGGCTATAAAGGTCGACGGCGGGGCGGCGTCTTTCGCACGCAGGGACCTTGACGCGCTCGCGGAATACGTCAGGACCTACCGGGCCAAGGGCCTTGCATGGCTCAAGCTGCAGGGCGGGGAGATAAGCTCGTCCTTCGCCAAATTTCTGACTCCCGGGCAGCTTGACGCGCTGTGCGCAAGGCTCGACGTAAAGGACGGCGACCTTGTGCTCGCCGTGGCCGACGCGAAAGCGCAGGTGGCGCTGGACGCGCTGGGCGCGCTTAGGTGCGAGCTTGCTCGCCGGCTCGGGCTTGTCAAAAAGGACGATTACCGCTTTTTGTGGGTGACGCAGTTCCCGCTTCTTGAATACGACGAGGACAAGGGGCGCTACGTCGCCAGGCATCATCCGTTCACCTCCCCGGTGGAGGAGGATATACCGCTTCTTGACAGCGACCCCGGCAGGGTGCGCGCGCGCGCCTACGACGTGGTCCTGAACGGCGTGGAGATAGGCGGCGGCTCCATCCGCATCTATTCGCAAAAGCTGCAGAGGAAGATGTTCGATATACTCGGCATTTCGCCGGAGACGGCCGAGCGCCAGTTCGGCTTTCTGCTGGACGCGTTCCGCTACGGCGTGCCGCCCCACGGAGGACTTGCCTACGGGCTGGACCGCCTCGTGATGCTCATGGCCGGCTGTGACAGCATACGCGACGTCATGGCCTTCCCGAAGGTGCAGAACGCGTCGGAGCTCATGACCGACTGCCCGTCAAGGGTGGACCCGAAGCAGCTTGAGGAGCTTTGCATAAGGCTCGACCTGCCGGAAAAATAAAAGAAAACTCGCTATCCGCTTTGAAAGGATGATACTGCAATGATAAGGGTTACGCTAAAGGACGGGTCGGTAAGGCAGTTGGACGCGCCTTTGACGGCGCGGCAGGTGGCCGAGGCCGTTTCCCCGGGGCTTGCCCGGGCGGCGCTCGCGGCCGAGATAGACGGTAAGCCCTGCGACCTTTCCGCCGTGATAGACAGAGACTGCGCGCTTAGCCTGCTCACCTTTGACGACGAGGGCGGGCGGGCCGCCTTGCGCCATACCGCGTCGCACATATTGGCGCAGGCCGTGCGCCGCCTGTACCCCGATGCCAAGCTCGCCATCGGCCCCGCCATAGAAAACGGCTTTTACTACGATTTTGACGTGGATACGCCGTTTACGCCCGAGGACCTCCAAAGCATAGAGGCGGAGATGCGCAAAATCGTCAAGGAGGACTACGCGCTCGAGCGGTTCGAGCTGCCGCGCGACGAGGCCGTTCGCCTTATGGAGGAGCGCGGCGAGCCCTACAAGGTGGAGCTGATACGCGACCTGCCGGAGGGCGAGGCCATATCCTTTTACCGGCAGGGCGAATTCGTCGACCTCTGCGCCGGGCCCCACGCGCCGCGGACGGGGCGGGTTAAGGCGCTAAAGCTTCTAAACGCCACCGGCGCGTACTGGCGCGGCGACTCCAGCAAAAAGATGCTCGCCCGCGTGTACGGCACGGCCTTTGAAAAAAGCTCTCAGCTCGATGAATACCTCAACATGCTCGAGGAGGCCAAAAAACGCGACCACAGGCGCATAGGCCGGGAGATGGATTTGTTCGACATCTACGACGAGGGCCCGGGGTTTCCGTTTTTCCTGCCCAACGGCATGGTTCTGCGCAACATCCTTGAAGCCTTCTGGCGCGAGCAGCACGCTGCGGCGGGCTACCTTGAGATACGCACGCCCATTATCCTCAGCGAAAAGCTGTGGCACCGCAGCGGGCATTGGGACCATTATCACGACAATATGTATTTCACCTCCATCGACGAGGGCGCCTATGCCGTAAAGCCCATGAACTGTCCGGGCGGCATGCTCGTCTACAAGCGCCGGCCCCATTCCTACCGCGACCTGCCACAGCGCATCGCCGAGATGGGGCTAGTACACCGGCACGAGCTTTCCGGCGCGCTGCACGGGCTTATGCGGGTGCGCTGCTTCACGCAGGACGACGCCCACATCTTCATGACGCCCGACCAGGTCGAAAGCGAGATACTGGGCGTGATACGTTTAATCGAAAAGGTGTACAAGGTGTTCGGCTTCGAGTACAGTATGGAACTGTCCACCCGGCCGAAGGATTTTATAGGCACCGAGGAGCAGTGGAATGAGGCCACCGCCGCGCTGAAAAACGCCCTCGTCAAGACGGGCAAGCCCTATAAGGTGAACGAGGGCGACGGCGCCTTCTACGGGCCGAAAATCGACTTCCACTTAAAGGACAGCATAGGCCGGACATGGCAGTGCGGCACCATACAGCTTGACTTCCAGTTCCCCGAGCGCTTCGACCTTGAATACACCGGCCCCGACGGCGAAAAGCACCGCCCCGTGGTCATCCACCGCGTGGTGTTCGGCAGCATCGAGCGCTTTATAGCCATACTCACCGAGCATTTCGCGGGCGCGTTTCCGCTGTGGCTTGCTCCGGAGCAGGTGCGCGTGCTGCCCATAAGCGAACGGCAGCTCGATTACGCAAAAAGCGTCGAGTCTCGGCTGAAAGAGGCCGGGCTCCGTGCCACTTTCGACGAGCGCGGCGAGAAGATAGGCTATAAAATACGCGAGGCCCAGCTTATGAAGATACCCTATATGCTTATAGTGGGCGATAAGGAGGCCCAGTCGGGGACGGTGTCGGTGCGCTCGCGCGCCGGCGGCGACCGGGGGGCTGTGGACCTTTCGGCGTTTATTGAAGCGGCGAGCGCCGAAGTGGAGGAAAAGCGTCTTTAAGCTTAGCGGAGGATTTGCCCGCTAAGGCCGGCGGGATTTACCGAAACGAAAAGGAGGACTGTGCGGTGACGGCGTTCATGCTGCTTTCGCAGACAGGCTTTTGGGAGACCGTAAAACGCAGGCTCTATATTAATTTTGTGGTGGACGACCGGTATATGTATATTGTTCGCGGGCTTGGCATCACGCTGGAGGTCACGGCCGGGGCGGCCCTCATCGGTATAGTGATAGGGCTTTTCATCGCGGTGGTGAAGGTGGCGTCCAAGCAAAACCGCGCGCTGCGCCCGCTCGAATGGGCGGCGAACGTGTACCTTACCGTCATCCGCGGCACGCCGGTAACGGTGCAGATTCTGATCAGCTATTTTGTCATTTTCGCCGCTGTGGACATCGACAAGACGGTGGTGGCCATCCTCGCGTTCGGCATCAACAGCGGCGCGTATGTGGCGGAGATCTTCCGCGCGGGCATACAGGCCGTGGACATCGGACAGACCGAGGCCGGCAGGAGCATCGGCCTCACCTACTACAAGACCATGCGCTTTGTCATATTCCCGCAGGCTATCCGAAATATCCTGCCCGCGCTCGGCAATGAGTTCATCGCCCTCTTGAAGGAGACGCCCATCGCCGGGCTAATCGCCCTTGAGGACCTCACAAAGGGCAGCGATATCATCAAGAGCCGCACCTACGACGCCTTCACGCCCATCATCGTGGTGGCGGTTATATACCTTGCGCTTGTGCTGCTGCTTACATACCTGCAGGGGATTCTCGAAAGGAGGATGCGCCGTGCTGATAGAGGTTAAGGATCTTCGCAAATCCTTCGGTACTAAGGAGGTGCTATGCGGCATAACCGAAAACGTGTCGAGAGGCGAGGTGGTGGTCGTCATCGGCCCGTCGGGCTCCGGAAAGAGCACGTTTCTGCGCTGCCTCAACCGTCTGGAGGAGCCCACCTCCGGGCGTATCATCTTTGAAGGGGTGGATATCACCGACAAAAAGGTGGACATAAACCTGCACCGTCAGAAGATGGGTATGGTGTTCCAGCACTTCAACCTTTTCCCGCACCTGACGGTTTTGCAGAATATCACCTTAGGCCCCGTGCGCGCAAAGGGGCTGTCCCGCGACGAGGCCGAGGAACGCGGCATGCGGCTTTTGCAGCGGGTGGGGCTCGCCGAAAAGGCGCAGGCGTATCCAAGCCAGCTTTCCGGCGGCCAGAAGCAGCGCATAGCCATAGTGCGAGCCCTCGCCATGGAGCCCGGAGTCATGCTGTTCGACGAGCCGACGTCGGCGCTGGACCCCGAGATGGTGGGCGAGGTGCTGGCCGTGATGAAGGAGCTGGCGCGCGACGGCATGACCATGGTGGTCGTGACCCATGAAATGGGCTTTGCGCGCGAGGTGGGCTCGCGGGTGCTGTTCATGGACGAGGGACGGGTGCTGGAGCGAAACGAACCGAAGGCGTTCTTTTCCGAGCCGGCCCATCCGCGCCTTAAGGATTTTCTCTCAAAGGTCCTTTAAAGGCCCTTTTTTGCCGGGTAACGGCGTTTGGAGAAGCGCCTTACCAGGCGGATTTATATTATTTATTAAGAAGCAGCCGTTTTTGAAGAAAAACCGGCGTAAAATTTCAAGAATCGCTGCGCATTCGCTTGACATTGCGTAATTATCGTGTTACTATTTATCATGAAATGTCAATCTTTGCATATTTTTTGGGGTGGAACAGATATGCCGAATAATTATATAGCTTACTATTTTCTGCAGTTTGTTCCGGAAACATTTTTAACGATTTTGTTCGGTTACGCTTTCGCGCACAAACGCATTGACGCAAGATTTTTCGTTTCAGGCTTTGCATTGTCGGTCGTCTCGGCCGCCTTGGTGTTTGGACTCACAGTCAACCAGATTATCACCCAGCAGATAGCTACCATACTGATGTTCGTATCGTCCGCGCTGCTTTTGATATTGTACAGTAAAATAGACGTCTTAAAAGCGATTATCTCCAATATTTTATTATTGATAATTTTTATTGTGGTAGAATTGGCGAATTACGTGCTTCTCGTTTCCGCATTCGGCGTTGACGAGCAGTTCCTTAACGACCTGATTAAGACCTTCACAATTCAAAAATGGGTATACGGCCTGCCTAATCTTTTGCTGAAGCTGGTTGTCATACCTTTATTCTATATTATCATGATCAGAACAGGAAAAAAGAAAGATGCCTCTGTCGAATAAGATTTCCGGCAAGATAGCAGACGAACTAAGCCTTGACAAGGATCAGCGCGAAGTGATTAATTACGGCGCGTTTGCCGTTATACAGATCACGGCGTCGCTGGCTGTTGTCGCTTTGCTGGGCTTTTTACTCGGAGTTTTGCCGGAGGCGCTTGTCGTTTCGTTTTCCATGAGCATCCTAAGGCAATTCTCCGGGGGCGGGCACGCGTCAAGGCCCGCCATATGTGTCGTTATCGGCACTATTGTCACCATATCCATCGCTCTTTTTGCGCATTACGCCGGCGGGTACTTGGACGGATACGCCGTATCCGTTGCCGCTGTTTTGTTTTATATCTGGTCGTTTTATACGGTATTAAAAAGGGCGCCCGTCGACAGCGCCGCAAAACCGATATCCTCCGAAGCCAAAAGAAAAATAATGAAAAGAGTGTCGCTTATAATATTGTCAGTATACATCCTGCTGACACTGCTTTTGGTATATCTTTTTATTGTTTTCAAGGATGTACGTTTTTCAAGGTTTGCTTTTTGCGTATTTGGAGGGGCGGCTTGGCAGGCCTTCACTCTTACATCATTAGGTAACCATAGCATCGCAAAAATCGACAATTGGCTTGTAACGCTTTTTTTCGGAAAGGAGAATATATAATGAAGAACAGGATCATCGCTATCGCCGCCGGACTGTTTACCATTATTGCTTCCTTATTGGCCTCTTCCGCTTGCTTCTGGGGTATGTATCAGCCGGAAGAGCCCGCCTGCCTTAAGAAATAAATAAGTTTTCCCGCACGCCCCTCCAAATACATTTTTTTATGCCAGAGTATGCCTGGACGCTTAAGAGAGCTTATATGGAGGTGAGATCCGATGCTCGCTTACCATGACGGAAAAAAAAGGCTGCATGAGATACTGTCCACTATAAAGCTGGTTAGCGTACTTTTTTCCGGGGTTATATTGCTGAAAACCGTTTCGGGATTAGATTACGCTGTCTTTGAAGCCCGGAATTATTTCGGCTTTATGCTGGTATTAATTGCAACCCTGATTGTTTTTACACTATATTATTATTGGGCTTTCATATGGATAAAAAGGATTAGTTCTAAAAACACATCCAAGATAACAGCAATTGAAAGCGTTGTCTTTTTGCTCGTTTTTTTTGCTATTATACTCGCTACGGGGGCAAATCAAAGCCCCTACAAGGCGATATTTTTATTTATAATAATCACCTCCACCATTCAAGGCGGCATGCGTTTCGGACTCAAAATAGCCGCGGTGTCCTCTCTGCTTGTGCTGGGCGTCGATCTGGCGTATACCTTTAGCGAACCGATATACATCATTTTTGAAATTGACCTTATTATATGCGCGGTGTTTTTTCTTACGGCATGGGCGCTGGGTTATTACGTCAAGATAGAAAACGAGCATATCGAAAGGCTCGAAAACCTCATCAATATCGATAGCCTTACCGGGCTTTACAATCACCGGTATTTTTATGATGAGCTTGAAAAGAAGCTTTCCGAGAGCAAAAAGAACAAACGGCCCTTAGCGCTGATTCTTATGGATTTAGACCATTTCAAGCAGTACAACGACTGCTTCGGTCACCAGGCGGGCGACGTGGTCCTAAAACAGGTAGGGGAAATTTTAAGCGGCTTGGCCACGCCGAAAGCCATGTTCGCGCGCTACGGCGGGGACGAATTCGCCGTCATTCTGACTGACTGCACAGACGAAGAGGTTTTTGTCTTCGGGGAAAAAATCAGAAAGGTTATAGAGTACACCAAATTTGAGGGAGAGGAGCAGCTTTATCAAGGCAAGCTGACCATGTCGGTGGGAATATCGGTATACCATCACGATACCGGCGGCGATGAGGACCTTATCAAATGCGCGGACGACGCCCTATACAGGGCGAAATTCTACAACCGCAACCGCGTGGAGGTCTACACCTCCGTCCTCGAGCTTTTGAAGGAGGATATAGAGAACGAGCAGCACAGCCTTATCTCCTCCATGAAAACCCTCATCAGCATCATTAACGCAAAGGACAGGTATACTTACGGGCATATAGAAAAGGTCGTCTTATACGCCAAGCTTATGGCGGAGGAGCTGAAGCTCAGAAAAAAAGATAGACGCAACCTGATCTTCGGCGCTTACATCCACGACATAGGCAAGATAAACACATCCGAGCAGATACTCAATAAGCAGATGCCCCTTTCCGAAGCGGAATGGGAGGTGCTGAAGAAGCATCCCGTGGACGGGGGGATTATTGTAAGGCCGGTATCGTCGCTTAAGGACGTCATACCGATTATAGTGCACCACCATGAAAGGTACGACGGCTTAGGGTATCCGGACGGCCTGAAAGGCGAGGAGATACCCTATTTAGCAAGAGTCATAACGGTAATAGACAGCTTTGACGCCATGACCTCCGACAGGCCCTACAAGAGAAAGTACACGACCTCCGAAGCCATAGCGGAGCTCAAAAGATGCAGCGGCATTCAGTTTGATCCGGAGATTGTGGATATTTTTATAAGAACGCTCGAGAAGAACAATATAGTCCCCCAAAAGCCTATGCATAAAAACAATATCGCTTCAGTCAAGCAGAAAGATACAAGGGTATGCGTATAAAAAAAGATTCGCTCACGCTTGCGTTTATAGCTTTACAATTCGCCGCCGCCCTGGCGGTTTCGCTTTTTGCGCGGACGGGTCCGGAAGGCGGGGATTTGCTTTTAAGCGTATGCCTTTATATTGTGGTGTTCCTTCTTCCCATAATAATATATATACGGGCGGCGCTTTGCGAAAATCCGCCGGAGTATCTGAAGATAAGCAAAAATGTCAAAACCGGTTTTTTATACGGGTTCGCAATAAGCGCCTTTGTTTTGCTGGCCTTTTTGATTGTAAACCGCTTCTCGACCGATGTCGAAGCGCTTAAAGCGTCGGCCTTCGTCGCCGTATTGGCCGGGCCTTTTGAGGAGATCCCGTTTCGCGGCTTTTATCTGCGCGAGTTTTCCGGAAGGTGGGGCTTTGTCAGGGCCAATATCCTCTCGTCCGCGATGTTTGCGGCGCTGCATCTTCAAGCGTTAGGCCCGAATGATATCCTCAGGTGCGGCTTTTTATTTTTCGTCGGCCTCTGGCTCGGGTATATTTACAAAAAGTCGGACTCGTTATGGGCGCCGGTCATCGTGCATTCGGCGTACAACGCTTTGACGGTCATTTTCTAAGAGCGCCAAAATCCCGCCGGCTTTGGCGGGGTTTTTATACTTATGAGAAACATACTAAATAAGAAAACGTCCTTCTCCAGAAAATGTGTCAAAAAAGCTCACAAAAAGGAGTTGACAAT